>TARA_R100000789_G_scaffold98395_1_pt1 | contig 13823 bp, 13 predicted proteins | sample TARA_R100000789 | Tara Oceans TARA_R100000789 (sample SAMEA2623403) | marine metagenome | biome: marine biome (ENVO:00000447); feature: mesopelagic zone (ENVO:00000213); material: "saline water (ENVO:00002010), including plankton (ENVO:xxxxxxxx)" | depth 450 m
AATGTATCCGACGGTTCCCGTCGAAGTTGGCGACTGGTCAGGAAGTCATCCTGTCGCTCAATTAGCCGCCTATGTGGTTGTGATTGTTGTTGGATATATCCTGGGAGCTTCCCTGGCGACTCAGATCCCCGGCTTGCGACGGCTGTTTACGCCAGCCGAACAAATGTCGGATGAAACCTGGAAGGCAGCCCGGGCGATTTTTTTTGATAAACGGGTGCATCACACGGCTGACGCCACCGGCGTGCTGATTTACTTTTCACTGTACGAACATCGAGCAGTGATTCTAGCGGATCAAAATGCATTGGATTTGTTAGGGCAGGAGCGGATCAATGAACTCTGCCGGGAGATGATTGAGCAGGTCAAATCATCAAATCTCACTGATGCAATGACGAAAACCATCGAAACGCTGGGAAATGAGCTGGGAAAACTGCTCCCTCGACAAGCCGATGACATCAATGAACTGTCAGACGCTTTGATTATTATCGAATAAGTTTATCAGAAAATTATGTATCCCTCTCGTAACCCCGCCATCTGCGCAATTTCGCCTTTTTCTCAGCCCGATGCGGAAAGTTGTTACGATCGATACCTCTTTTCCTGATTTTGCGTTCCGAAAAGTTGGAATCCCTTGCAAATGCTGCCCAGATTGCGTCTTCTGGCAATTTGACTCATGATGGGCGTTCACTCACAATATCGCGACGACTCTATTATTATTCCAGAGTTGCCGATGTTACCTTTATGAGGCACTTTTGTGGGAGTCTGCACGGAGTTCCACGTCTATTTTTCCGAGTCAAATTTGCAACTTTGGCTTTCTGTAAGCGAATTTCGGGTTTATGAACGAATCAACTAATCAGCGCATCAGTATTACCGGAATGGGAATTGTCAGTGCCTGTGGCAATGATATCGACACCGTCGAAAAAGCCCTGTTGAATGGAGAATCGGGAATTGGACCGATTGACCTGTTCCCAGGCGCCACGCCTCCGGGGCATATCGGTGGACAATGCCATGAGTTCAACGATTCCACAATGAAAAAAGAATATTTGCGGCCACAGCGAAAAAGTATCAAAGTAATGTGCCGCGATATTCAACTGGGTGTTGCCTCTGCAAATTTGGCGTTGGAACAATCTGGCATGGAAGCTCCGAAAGCCGATGAAGATCGGACTTGGCTGGGTGTCGAATTTGGTGCCGATTTAATGCTCTCTCCACCCGATGTCCTCTTCGATGCTGCGGCTGCCTCTCGCAATGCGGAAGGTTTTCCAACCGATACCGAATGGGGTGGCAAGGGGCTGCCAAAGTTGGAGCCGCTGTGGTTGCTGAAATATCTTCCGAACATGCCCGCTTGTCATATCAGTATTTACGCCCGTGCCTGCGGACCAAGCAACTCGCTGACTCTTGAAGATGCTAACGGCAATCTGACACTTGGCGAATCGCTCCGCATTATCCGCCGTGGCCAGGCAGAAGCGATGATCGCCGGAACTACCGGTGCTCGTCTGCATGTCATCAAATCGATCAACTTGACGGGATTGAATGAAGTCGCCGATCCCAAAGGAGCGGATCCGAAAACAGTTCTCAAACCGTTCGACAAGAATCGACAAGGCGAGGTTCTCGGCGAAGGAGCTTGTGCCTTTATTCTGGAACTCGAAAGTCGGGCTCAGAATCGCAATGCGAATGTGTATGGATATGTTCGTGGTATCGGCAGCTCGTGTGTCCGCACAGTCAAAGAAGGCCCCAATCCTCGGCAGGCCGTTGTGAATGCATTGCGTGCAGCTCTGAGAAGTGCGGGTATTCAACCGGAAGATGTCGGACACATCAATGCCCACGGTTGCGGTTCCATTAAAATTGATGCAGCCGAAGCAGCGGCTTATCGGGAAGTGTTTGGAGATGACCTTGGCTCGAAAATCCCCGTCACATCTCTCAAACCGTTTTTCGGAAATTGTGGTTCGGGTTCAGGAACACTGGAAATTGCCGGTTCGATTCTCGGCCTGAAAAATGGAGTGATCTTCCCGACTCTCAACTACAGCACTCCCGATCCAAACTGCCCGATCAATATCGTGCACGGAGAACCGCTAAAAACCGACAACAAAATCTTTGTCAACGTCAATGTGACACGTGCCGGTCAGGCGAGTGCACTTGTTGTTGAGTGTGTGTAGACAGCGCCAAAGAAATAATATCAACCTTTCAGAAACCGAGCCGAATCAGGCTCGGTTTTTTCTTTGTATTTCGCCAAGTATCACACTTGGTCCTGAATATAGGCAATTATAACCAGTGTGAGAAATCCCTCACCCATGCATGAATTCTGATTTGTTTTGCGTTACACTCGGTCGATCAACTCCCCCAAAATGTATTGCCAGACAATGAGGAACTTTATGCGTCAATTATCGTTGCTTTGCCTACTGTTGTGTTCAATGATGTCCACTCCTGTGGAGGCATCTCCCAACTTTGTAGTGATCTTCTGCGATGATCTCGGCTACGGTGATCTGGCTTGTTTCGGGCATCCGACAATTCGAACTCCGCATCTGGATCAGATGGCAGCTGAAGGACAGAAATGGACGAATTTTTATGTCGGAGCCAGTGTCTGCACACCCAGTCGTGCGGCGTTAATGACCGGTAGGCTTCCAATCCGCAACGGCATGATGTCGGCCAAACGACGCGTACTATTTCCGAATTCCAATGGCGGTCTTCCTGCCAGCGAAACAACAATCGCAGAACATCTTAAAACCAAAGGTTATGCCACCGCAGCGATCGGAAAGTGGCATTTGGGGCACAAAGAACAATACCTGCCAACCAATCACGGTTTCGATTCCTACTGGGGTATTCCTTATTCCAACGATATGGATGCCGTCAAAGGTTTCCCGAATTACCGTCAGAAATCTCAGGAAGATCCAAACTATTACGCCCCCATCGAGCAGTATCAGGTTCCCATCATTCATAACACCGAAGTTGTCGAACTGCCGGCGAATCAGCATACGATTACTCAGCGATACACGGATCATGCTGTCGATTTCATCAAGGAAAATAAAGACAAACCGTTCTTCGTCTATCTTGCACATAACCTGCCTCATATCCCTTTATATGCTGGTGAAAAATTTCTCGGCAATAGCAGCCGTGGGATTTTCGGGGATGTGATTGAGGAAATCGATCACGGCGTCGGACAGATTCTCAACACGTTACGCGAGCTCGATCTCGATGAAAACACACTCGTTGTTTTCACTTCCGACAATGGCCCATGGTTACCATTCGAAACACACGGCGGGTCTGCGGGTTTACTGAGAGAAGGCAAGGGGTCCACATTTGAAGGGGGAATGCGTGAGCCGACGATCTTCTGGATGCCCGGCACAGTGCAACCCGGCGTTCAACTCGAGTTGGGTGCGACGATGGATTTACTCCCGACGTTTTGTTCGATGGCGGGAGTCGATTATCAAAGTGATGTAACACTCGATGGCTACGATCTTTCTGGATTACTACGGGGAAAATCGAAAACAAGCCCGCGTGATCGAGTGTTTTACTGGCGTGAAGAACAGATTTATGCCGTCCGCCAGGGACCGTGGAAAGCTCACTTCATTACCGCTGGCTGCTATGGCATCGGCCCGAAAAAAGAAGTTCACGAAAAACCAGAACTCTATAACCTGAGTCAGGATCCTTCTGAGAAATACAACATCGCTGCTCGACATCCTGAGATTGTTCAGCAATTGACAGAGTTAGCCGAAGAACATCGCCAGTCGATTGAGCCAGTCGAAAATCAACTGGAAAAGTAACGGACTCGGGCCACGATGATAAAAATTAATGTTGAAGTGAACGACCTGGAAAACGTAGCCGATCCTCGCAGGCTCTCTGATGAAATACTGCGAAAAATCGAAAGGCATCTGCAGTGGATCGATACGCACGAAAATTATTCGTATGAGTTGACACTGTTTGTTGAGCAATGTGTCATTGAGGCCAATCGTGGTGTTGCGAAAATGTCACTCAAGGGAGTCCTTAACGATCAACAGATTGACAAGTCATTTCATTCCCTCGAAAAAGGATTCAAATACAAACCTCACTTACCCACACGAAGTCTGCAACTGAATGCCTTTACGAATTTATTCACTTGGATCAAACGACTGATTTTCCCTTCGGGAATCGAATTGGCTCTGGCGAAACGCCGACTCAGCGGACGTGCCGCCAATGCCATCGAGGAGGGAATACGTGAAGTCTGCGCCACTCTCGACAGACTTCTCGAACGACCTCTTTCAAACGGCAAGGAGCAATGGAATTACTATTATGGACTTGCCTGGAAATGCAGTGTCGTTGCTCTGGTTGCTACGAGCGCAATCTCCATCTTTAGAGTACTCGTTGTTCAATCCAATGCCCATCTCGTCTGGGGAGTGTTCGCGTCAACTCTCGCTGCATTTGGCCTGACCTTAGGATGGGGACTAACCACACTTCCTGATCAATTCTATCTTTCCGAGCCGAAAGGTCGAAAGCTGGCTAAACTTGTCGGTGCGAAAACACCGACAGGTATTCGCTCGGTCGCATTGTTCATGATTCTCTTGTCTGCTACAGGAATGATGCTGGGAATCTACTGGTTGATTTTCGAATAACATCTGAAATTGATATTCAGATCACTTGATATGGTACTGATTGGTTGACGAATGACTTCTTCAACGACGAGAATATTGAAGACAAAATCTCACCGTTCCAGCTAGACAGGAAATGTACGTGATGACACAGATCAACCGCCGCGACATGTTGAAGCAGACTGCTTTTGCTTCTGCTCTTTATTTAACCACTTCCAGTCCCGTTCGTGCTCATTCTGTGAACTCGAAGTTGAATCTTGCCTTCATTGGAGTTGGTGGACGCGGCAATGCGAATTTGAGGACGATTACTGCTGAGCCCGATATCGAAGTGGTTGCGGTGTGTGATGTCAATCAGCACAGTTTGGAACGAGCGGCGAAAACTCATGCCAGTGCTCGAAGTTTTGTTGACTTTCGCGAACTCTACACCAAAACGGATGATATCGACGGCGTTGTCGTCAGCACGCCGGAACACATTCACGCTTATGCGACTCTCCCCGCGTTGAAAGCCGGCAAGCATGTCTATTGTGAAAAACCACTCACATGGAATGTTGAAGAGTCTCGCATTATCACCGAAGCGGCTGCCAAAGCTGATGTGGCGACGCAAATGGGAACGCAAATTCATGGGATGCCCAACTATCGTCGGGTGGTCGAACTGATTCAATCGAACGCGATTGGCCCGGTTCGAGAAGTGCATGTCTGGGTTTCGCGTGCCTGGGGATTGCAATCGGCTGAAGATGCCAAAAAGAATGGCGATATTGTCCATGTCACCGAACGTCCTACTGAAAAAATGACGCCTCCACCCGAGTTGAATTGGGATCTCTGGATCGGACCTGCTCCGTATCGTCCTTTCAATACTGCTTATTTCCCCGGGCCAAAATGGTATCGCTGGTGGGATTTTGGGAATGGGACAATGTCGGATCTGGGAAGTCACTGGAACGATCTGCCATTCTGGGCGCTCAAACTCGATGCCCCACTCACGATAGAAGCGTTTGGCCCGGAACCGCATCCGGAAATTGCCCCGGCTTCAATGTCAGCCGTCTATGAATATGGCTCCCGCGGCGAAATGCCAGCCTGCACATTGACTTGGCATCAGGGGACAAGTAAGCCGGAAATCTGGAAGGCGGGAGGAATTCCCCAATGGGGGAATGGAGTCCTCTTCATCGGCGATGACGGCATGGTCCTCTCCGATTACGGCAAGCACATTTTGCTGCCCGAAGACAAATTCCAGAACTTCGAGCCGCCGAAACCATTCATTCCCGATTCTCCCGGCCACCATGCCGAGTGGGTTCAGGCCTGTAAAACTGGTTCAGAAACCGGCAGTCCCTTCAGCTATGCTGGCCCTTTGACAGAAGCCAATCACTTGGGGAACGTCGCGTTCCGGGCTGGTAAGAAATTGGAGTGGGATGCTGAAAACATGAAAGCGACGAATTGTCCGGAAGCGGATCAGTTTCTTAAGCGTACGCCGCGTGAGGGTTGGTCATTGTCCTGATACGCGGCATCTGATAAGTGACTTACATTTTCAATTCAACTCATACAATGGAGTGTCGTTATGAGAATGATGCTAGTATGTGCCTTGGTTTGCTCATACCTTATCAACGTGGCAAATGTCACTGCTGAAGGGAATAGTGTTCCGACAGAATCATCCCCGCGGACAACTTTAGAGCGTGCCTTGCATGCTTTGGAAAAGGGAGATGCCGAAGCTTATGCAAAATGTCTCAGCGATGATGAAATTAAGTTTCAGGCTGGATATGCCCTGTACCTGAATGCCGTTTGGGAGGTGGTTCAGAACCGGAGTCAAAACCGAGTTGATCCCGAAATGTGGCTGATGTCGCAGAACTTGCAGGCTTTAATCAAAAAACATAATCAGATCGATTATAATGCTAACGAAAATAGAAATCATAATTTTTCGATTGCATTAAATGGGTTCCGGCACAACCTTCCTGTGAACAAACAAGGAATTACTGTAGGAGAAAATGAACAGTCAAACGACAACCGATTATTTCGACCTTATTGCATCAGTCTGTCCAGTCGTTTGAAAAACCCGACTGCTTTTGTCACTGAAGCGATTCAGATTCTCGAACTCCCCACAAAAGTGATCAGACAGGGAAAGCCAATTCCTAGCGAAGAGGATTCGCTTAAGAAAATGGTTGAGAATATTCAGAAAAAATCCTGGACATTCTATGAACGTGGTGAATATGCGATTGCGATTTTGCCCGAAACGAAAACGACGATAGCCGCTCCACCAAACTCAAGCAGCTCAGAGTCTCTGGGACAAACTGCCACAATTCACAAGGAAACATCGATCGAATTTGTGCAAGAGGAGGGAGAATGGAAAATTAATCGTCTGTTCCCCAGAGACATTCTTGAGATCACGCTCAATATTTACTGATGTCAATTTGAAATTGAGAATCACGTCATTTTAAAAGTGTTGCAGTAATCAGGCAAATTTTTTGAGCAATGGTTTGATGATCTGTTCCGGGATAAATTGCTCAAGTTTATCCGCAGCAGTTTCCCGTCCCATTTGGGCGATCTGCTTGATGAGTGAACTTGAAATGTGGGAGTAGCGGTCGCTCGCCATCAAAAATACGGTTTCAATTTCCGGTTCGAGAGCGTGATTGGCGAGCGTCATAGTGAATTCGGTTTCAATGTCCGAGAGCGTCCGCATGCCGCGCAGCATGACGGCTGCCTGCTGTTGTTTGACAAAATCGACTGCCAGTCCGGAAAAACAGGCGACTTTTACATTATCTAAATCGGACAAAATATCCTGAATCAATTCGAGACGTTCCTCGGATGTAAACAGAGGATTTTTATCGGGATTGATGCCAATCCCCACTGTCAACTGCTCGAAGATTCGGGCGCCCCGACGCACGACATCGACATGCCCGAGGGTCATGGGATCGAAACTACCGACATACACGGCATGTTGAGGATTGAGCATCGAGCGAACCTTATTTGAGCAGTGGATAACATCTGGAATGAGTATAGCATCGATAACCAACCTCTAAGATGCAAGGATTTGCATTGCATTCTGCCAGAAAGGCAGTGTTTCCATTCAGAATTGTGCGGCGATTCCATGAAGACGGATATTGGATAACCTGTTATCAGAGTTAGAGTTAGACAAAGGAAATCAGCAATGAGAAATCTTGTTCAGATGGCATGGCATTTGCGTAATTTAGTAGAATACAGTCTCTAAATCGTTTTGTGGCAGTCGGTTAAGTCTGGTCAGGTCAGATGAGAATCGAAATTTCCGGAGGGAGTATTCATGCCTGTGTTTCGCTGGGGGAATGCCTGGGGCAGCATGCAGGAGTTTGAGCGGGAAATGGACCGCTTGCTTCAAAGCATGAATATTACGATGCGAAGTGCACGGTCTGCCCGCTCGTTTCCAGCTGTCAATTTCTATGAGCATGAAGACAAATTTCTGATGACGGCTGAAATTCCGGGTGTGCAGCCTGAGGATCTGGAGTTGAGTATCTCGTCAGGTGTTCTCAACATTAAAGGCAAGCGGCAGCTCGAACCTGCGATTCCACAGGATCAGTTTCGAAGACAGGAACGGATGCAGGGAAGCTGGGAGCGGTCGCTTTCGTTGCCCGAACGAGTGAACGAAGAGGGCCTGGAAGCCGAGTTGAAGGATGGCGTGCTGACGATCACTCTGCCCCGAGCACCACAGGTTGCCCCACGTCAGATTCCAGTCATCACGTCATAAAGTTCAAAAAAAGGCGAATTTGTGAACGAATTTGAAGATCAGGACGATTCCCAGCAGGACACCCCCTCCGACTCACAGTCTCATCAACTGTCGATTCGTCGTGAAAATTCTGCAGAGAGCGAACCTGTCCCATCGAAAACTTCCGAAGTCTCGGTGACGGGGAAATCGACTCCGCCCACGCAAGACCCTCAACGCCTGCTCTTCACACCGCCTATCGACATTTTCGGCACCGAAGAAGGGCTTGTCCTGCGAGCAGATCTTCCGGGCGTTTCCATCGAAGGTCTCGAACTGCAGATTGAAGATAATAAGCTGACCTTATTCGGCCGCGTCAAAAGCAAAATTCCTGAACAGTCCAAATTACTGCATCAGGAATATCAGGTCGGCGATTTTTATCGTTCGTTCATTTTAAGTGATGAGCTCGATTACGATCGAATTTCCGCGAAAATGACCCACGGGGTTCTGGAAATCACACTCCCCAGAATCCCTCGCGCCCAACCACGAAAAATTCACGTTCAATCGGACTGAAATGCATTTTGCTTTACCATTGGCGGTCGCATGGACGCTTAATGATGGAGAGAATTTATTTTGCTCCCGCATATCGCCGAAATTGTTTTCTCAAAAATGAATCAAGCAGCTCCCTTGGTCAACCCGCGAGCACTGGTTTCGTTCAGGAAATCGAGTAGAGGATTCACGGCTGAGCAGAAGGCCCGTTCGTTGAGAATTTCCATTGCATGTCGATGGGTGTGGCCATCGCGATACATGATGCGGAAAGCGGCTTTGATATCTTTGCGTTCATCGGGATTGAACCCGGCTCGCTTCAGTCCAACCAAATTGATGGCAATAATTTCACCCGCATGGTTGGTCATTGTGAATGGGGGAATGTCCTGGACGATTTTGGAAAGTCCGCCAATCATTGCATAGCATCCAATACGGCAAAACTGATGCACAGCCGCATTGCCGGAAATGACTGCCCGTTCTCCGACCTGCACGTGACCGCCGAGTAATGAACCGCTGATCATAATGACGCCGTTTTCGAGTTCACAATTGTGGCCGACATGCGAATTCGTCATCAGAAAACAGTTGTCATTGATGATTGTCGAGGTTCCCTCACCGGTGCCGCGATGGACGCTGACACCTTCACGCATGATGACATTATTGCCAATCGTGCAATACGAAGTCTCGCCATGAAAGGCTCGATCCTGAGGAAGATCTCCAATCGAAACCCGTGAGTGAATTTTGCAATTTTCGCCAATCGAAGTACGCCCGTAAATATTGGTAAAGGGGCCGACCTGTGTCCCCGCACCAATCACTACAGGGCCTTCAATAACGACATAGGGTCCAATGTTGGCGGTAGGATCAATCTTGGCTAGAGGATCGATAATGGCAGAGGGGTGAATAGACACAGCAGAGTCCTTCCTGCGTCGCATTTCCTGAAGAAATGGTCGTCAATAATTTGAATCATCATCGGTTCCTGCATTGCGTCCTGGCAATTCACAGTCCGTGACGGGATAGGGAATTATCACGAGTTCAGAAAATTCGGTCAATGGGAGTCTGAACGGTTCAAAATTAATCCCCGTTGATCTTTACGGTGGAATCGCGATATTCTCCTAAATTCCTGAGAAAAACCACGGATGGACACGGATCAGCACGGATATCAACAGTCCTGAACCCTGTTGAAATAGTAAACCGGATTTTCTATTTATCAGACTTATCAATTAAATTGATTATGAAATTGAACCGCAGATGGACGCAGATAAACGCAGATATTTTGCATCCGCGTTTATCTGCGTCCATCTGCGGTTCTTTATTTTTTGGTTATGTGGTATGAGTTTGAGTGACACGTCAAGCTACTAAACCTTGGTCTGTTTATCAGATATGGAAATTGGGTTTAATTGTGTAAAAGAGATTTCTCTCAGAGCTTCCAGCAGAATCAAGTTTCTTAAAGACGGATTTTTCGCGAATTGAACGGTGATGCAAGATTCTCAACTCAGTTGGTCTCGATTTCCCTGGCTCCTGGTGTTGATGCAGCTGGTACTGATGGCGATTGGCCTACTTGCCATTCAACGGGGGGATGAACTGGCTGATGATGGGGGATTGTTCCAGCGTCACCTGTTTTGGATCATCCTCTCAATTCCCGCCACGATCGTTGCGATTGTCGTCCCGATCCGCTTCTGGCGGGGAAAAGCCTATTATCTGTTTTTGCTTTGCCTGGGATTATTGATTGTTCCTTACTTCATGCCTGCCAAAGGGGGTTCGCATCGCTGGATTCCCCTCGGCCCAATTAACTTTCAACCTTCGGAAGTCGCCAAGCTGGTTTACATGATGGCGCTGGCTCAGTACCTGATGTATCGGGATAACTTTCGCAAATTCTGGGGTTTGATCGTTCCATTCACAATGACCCTCATCCCGATGGGGATGATTCTGAAAGAGCCGGATTTGGGTACTTCGTTGCTGTTTCTGCCTGTGCTGTTCTGCATGTTATTCGCAGCCGGGGCTCGATTGACACACTTGCTGCTCATCGTTTTTCTGGGTATCGCATCGCTGCCTATCGGCTGGACCATGATGTCAGCCGAGCAGAAATCCCGTGTCACAACGCTATTCACTCAGGAAGATGGCGGCCCTGCTCCCCGAGGGGATGGTTATCATCTGCATCAATCCAAGCAGATGCTGGCACTGGGAGGCATCTGGGGAAGTGCCGTAGCCGGGCAGCCGACGGATGATATGTATCTGTATCATCTCCCAGCCTCGCGAACGGATTTCGTCTTCTGCCTGATCGGAGAATACTGGGGACTGTGGGGCTGCCTGGGTGTGATCCTGATCTATCTGATTCTCTTCGCCCAGGGTCTACAAATCTCAGCCTATACCGAAGAACCCTTCAGCAGACTTCTCGCAGTCGGCATCGTCGCCATCCTCTGCACGCAACTCATCATCAACACCGGCATGACCGTCGGCCTGACTCCCATCACAGGATTGACACTCCCCCTCATCAGCTACGGCGGCTCCAGCATGCTGATGACCTCCTTCAGCCTCGGCCTCCTCATCAACATCGCCATCCGCCCCAGCTTCGAAGTCTCCGGCCAAACCTTCCGCTATTAGCAAGCATTCTGCTTGACCGGGGCAGTCGCTTGGGCGTCGAGAGACTGAGGCGCGGATTTTGCTCCTGCTGTTCGCGTATTCAATGCCTCATACAAAAAATGTCTTTGGACATGATCAGCTATTGAGGTTATTTGGCTTCCAAAATTCTGGAAATTCCAGGGTGTTGAGCGAGTGGCACATACTCGCTATGCCAGAATATGGACAGATCGGATAACCATACAGCTTCCCAATTTGAAATCACATATTTTATTCTAATTCGTATTCCAATTAAATAAGCTGCGGCGCGGATAATGAATTGATCTTTGGTTTGAAATGAGATCTCAGCAAATCGTTGGACATAGTGATCATCCCACATTTCCAGGTCATTCATGATGAGTATGTGATCAATATCATCCGACTCACTTGCTCTGCCGGGAGGATAACAGAACGGATTTTTATCAACTTTACTTCGCAATTCAAACAGAGCACCGAGAGCCGCAAACGCAAAGAAGAGCCTGTTTTCTTGAGATTCTTCCAGATTGAGTTCCGCATCAATACTATCAAATAATTCAGCAACTTCATCTTCATCAAGAGAAAGCAAATCTTGTTTGTAGCTCATCAGGCCGTTAGCCGTGATTGCAGCTTTGGGACTCACTAAATCCAGTGTTTCGATAAACATTTTATGATTGCAAGAATCGCAGTAATCAATCAGTTTTCGAGCTAGTTCCTGAACATTACCCACAGCGGTTACCCTCAAAGTTGCATAGTCAACTTTAACCCAATCCACATAGCTCGATTGGTTCGCACTATCTATTATCACACCATAAGTTAGTGAGGTCAATTAGAGTTTCTGACGATACACGATCCCAGTGTCGATCTGCGTAAAACCAGCTCCTTCGATCAGTTTGACCATCGCTTCATTTTCGAGGGGGGCATGCACTTCCAGCAGAGTGATCATTTCGTCTTTGAGTCGGCGTCCGACTTCGATGAGCAGGGCCTGTCCATAGCCTTTGCGACGATATTCTTCCAAGACTTGCAGGTCCAGCATGCCTACCGCGCGATGATTCCAGCTGGCAATGTAGAAGTCGAGACCATACACGCTGATAGCAGCCACGACAGGCTCAAGTTGGTTTTTGGGGAGCAGTTCGAATCGCAACATATCGAAACGGGACCTGCGTACATTCCACCACCACTTGTGAGCCTGCTCATCTTCGATCAGTCGCAAATCTGTTTTTCTGCGAATTGTCGAAAGGCGAAAGTTGATTGGCTCTCGACTGTTCTGCAGATCTTTCTGAAAGATGCCATGTCGTTCGAATTCTTCAAAACCGTTTTGGCTGAAGAAGCCATTCAGCGAGGGCTGAGAGTGGAGAAATCCTGAAGGTCGACTTCCTCCATAAATTCCGCCGTAAAAGGGATCGCGGCCTGGAGAAGGGCCCGCAAAGAGAATTTCAGCCCCGGATTTCCGAGCATAATCACGGGCAGCTTCAAGCAATTTTGTACCGATATCCTCATGCTGATGCTGAGGATCGACGACGATTGCACAAATTACCGCCTGAGTTTGATCCAAATCTGTATGAGTTGCGTTGACACAGAAACCAACATGCACAAAGCCGACAAGGTGTTCTTCCAGTTCGGCGACTATCAGGCCTGCTGGATCGAAATAGAGATGGGCCAGTACGGTCGAGTCAAAAATATCAGCCGTGATGGGGGCAGCGACACCGCGAGATTGATATGCTGAATTCCATAATCTGACCAGTTCTGGCGGATCAAAATTCCGAAATGTCCGTATTTGAACGTCAGCCATAGAATTTTCAATAATTGAATTTGCCATCGGAAACCCGCGAGCACGGAGGATGGCAGAGTTTCGACGATAAAACCGCCTTATTAATGTGTCGGGTTCGAGATCATACCAGAGACTCATGGAGAACTGTAGCCAAATGAGCACGATCAGCGACGAAGACTTGCTGGCTTATGCCGATGAACTGCTGAATCTGGTGACCGCCTCCACGGTTGAAGCGGAGCTTCGAAAAGATTCCAGCCTGCGTGAACGCCTGCAAATATTGCTGGAAGGCCGTGATTCGGGTTCGATTTCTCTGGGCGAAGTCTGGCGACATGGCCGCATCACCTGCCCCAGTCGATCTGAAATGGGGCTCTATCTGATGAATGCTCTCGAAGCCGAGCGGCTCGATTATGTGACATTCCATCTGGAAACGATCGGTTGTGCGTATTGTCAGGCGACTCTGGCGGAATTGAAGACGGCAGCCGAATCGCTCGAACTGGATGCCCAGGATTCCCAACGCCGCGAACGCCTGTTTGCTTCGTCAGCGGGATTCTTACAGAATCGTGATTCCAATTCCTGAAAATTCAATTTGAAATCCTGAAAAATTTATCCGATTGCAATTAGACCGGTATGCAACAGTTTCACTTCGAAAAACAATTGAGTCCGGGTGGCGGGGGCGCTCTCGAAGAGTAGCCCCCGTATCGTTGGACTT
>TARA_R100000789_G_scaffold100598_1_pt1 | contig 13809 bp, 11 predicted proteins | sample TARA_R100000789 | Tara Oceans TARA_R100000789 (sample SAMEA2623403) | marine metagenome | biome: marine biome (ENVO:00000447); feature: mesopelagic zone (ENVO:00000213); material: "saline water (ENVO:00002010), including plankton (ENVO:xxxxxxxx)" | depth 450 m
CGGCTCTGATCAGGTGTTGTGAAATCGTAAAATGCGAGCCGTTTTTCGATCAGCGTCTGGCAATGCTTCTGATAGGATTCGGTTCTTTCCGATTGAAAATAGGGGCCGAAATCTCCGCCCGTTTCCGGACCTTCATCCCACGGAATGCCCAGCCAGCGGAATGCCTGCAGGATTGGTTCGAGGGCAGATTCGACATTGCGTGCCTGGTCGGTATCGTCAATCCGCAGGATAAATGTCCCTTGATGATGTTTGGCGAAAACCCAGTTGAACAGAGCGGTTCTCATGCCGCCGATGTGCATGTAACCGGTGGGACTGGGGGCAAATCGCGTGCGAATCGCTTTCATGGACGCGTGTTTTCGTTGATTGTGATCGTGTTGAGTCGGTCAGACATCGTCTGCCCTGTTGTTGAACATCGTTCTGCTGCGAAACCGTAACAAGGGAAACGACAATCATCAATAGTTTACGGTTCACACTCCCAAGTCAATTCAAGGCATGGTAATATGGTGATCTCTAAGACGAAATCAATTTGTCTCCCCCAAATATTGCCAGAGGGCCAGTCATGCCGCTACGAATGCTGTTTTCCGGATGTCTTCTACTAAGTTTGATGACTACTCCCTGCCTGGCGCAAATTGAACGTGAGCAGGTCCTCAAAACTCTGGAACGGGCCTGCGATTTCTATATTGAAAACTGCTCCAAACACGGCGGCTACGACTGGCGTTACAGCAAAAACCTGAAACTGACGGAAGGGGAAGCGGAGACAGATGAGAAGACCATCTGGGTACAGCCACCCGGCACTCCGGCTATTGGAATGAGCCTGCTTGATGCTTATGAGTTGACGGGGAAGGAAAAGTATCGAGGTGCTGCACTGAAAACAGCCGAGGCATTGATGCTGGGGCAGATGCAGTCTGGAGGCTGGTATTACTCGATTTCTTTTGATGAGGAGGAACGCAAGAAATGGGGCTATCGCGATAATCAGTCCTTCAAACTCAATCCATCTCGTAAAAATAAGACAAATACCACCACGCTCGATGATGATACGACTCCCGCAGCAGTCCGATTTATGGTTCGGATGGATGGCACTTTGAAGTTTAAGAATCCCAAAATTCACGACAGCTGTATGTTCGCCCTGAATGCATTGATTCAAGCTCAACATCCAGTCGGAGGCTGGGCGCAGAACTGGGATCGACATCCGAATAAACCGGTCTGGCCGGAATATCCTGTGTTAATAGCGTCCTATCCTGAGGATTGGAGCCGGGAGTGGCTGAACGACTGGACGGGAAAATATTATCTGAACGACAACGTCACTGGGAATATGATCTCCACAATGCTGCTCGCCTGGGAAGTTTATGGGGATCAAGAATATTTGAACTGTGCGAAACGGGCAGGAGATTTTCTTCTGCGAGCCCAAATGCCGATCCCTCAGCGAGGTTGGTGTCAGCAGTACAATGAAGAGATGCACCCCGTCTGGGATCGAAAATTCGAGCCTCCCTCTCTAGCGAGCGATGAAACACAGGAAACAATCGAAACGTTGATGATGCTCTTTGAGAAGTCAGGCGATAAGAAATATCTGGAACCTATTCCGTCTGCTTTGACCTATTTGAAATCGTCTCTGCTGAAAGATGGACAACTGGCTCGCTTTTACGAATTAAAAACGAACCGCCCGCTCTACTTTGAGGTCATTGATGGCAAGTACCATTTGACGTATGACGATTCCAATTTGCCCACCCATTACGCCTTTAAGATACCAGCGAAAATTGAGAAGTATGAAGATGAATACCGAAGATTGACAAAGGAACCGATTCGCCAGAAATCTCACCGTAAGCCATCTCAAGATCGTATTAAAAGTATCATGGCTAGACTGGACGATCGCGGTGCCTGGGTCGATTCGGGAAACATGAAAGGCTACAACAAAGCCTCAAAAGAGGGTGTGATTGAATCCGAGACTTTTGTGAAAAACGTCCGAGATTTATGCGATTATCTGCGTGCCACAAAGTGATTTGGTACAGGGTCCACCAATAAGCAATCGAATATTCTACTCTAACCTCTAATCCCTCATCTCTAACGTCAACCAATGCCTGAAATTCACTACGAACAATCGACCGACCTGAGTGTCGATGACTACATCGATATCTTGAAACGTTCAACACTTGCAGAACGACGGCCGATTGATCAACTCGAGTTGATGCGAAAGGCGGTCACGGAAGCCGATGTGATTGTGACTGCTCGCATCGATAACACGCTGGTTGGAATCGCCAGATCACTCACCGATTATTCCGCTTGTATTTATGTAGCGGATCTGGCTGTCGATGAGGCATTTCAAGGGCGAGGGATGGGTAAGCAATTGCTTGATCTCACGCATGAAATCTGCGGCTTGCACACTAAAATGATTCTTCTGGCAGCTCCAAAGGCAGAGACGTATTATCCCCACATCGGCATGACCCAGCATCACTCCTGCTGGATACGTTAATGATCCAGGTGGGTGGTGGGGCGCTCTCGAAGAGAAGCCCCCGAACGCTGGACAATCGGGGGCTTCCGCTATTGCTGAGCGCCACCCGGCTATGAGATTATGCACTATCGTTTGATACCACCAAAGGCAGCAAAGCACGAGTTTTTGTGGAGAAGTTCCACCTCGGCGAATCCTACCTGTTTCAGTAATTCGAGCTGTTCCATTAATGGGCGAGGGGTGTCCTCGTATTCGATGTAATCGAAAACGTGCTGGCGATAGGCATCGTCTTTCAAGCCCGTCAGATATTCACCGTAACGTTGCCACATCAGTTCGTGAATTTCATGACTGGAGGAGAGGACGAGATCGAAAATCCAGAAGGAACCGCCGGGACGGAGAGATTGGTAGATCTTTTCGAAAACAGCAGACCACTCTTCGTCTGTTCGTAAATGATGGAGAACAGCAGAGGCTAGAACGATATCACAGGAGTGATCCTCAAGTTTCAATTCTCGCAAATCAGATTGAATGGTCTTCACGACTCCAGTTGTTTGACGTGTAACGCGTTCTTGCGCCCGGTCGAGCATTGGCTGGCTCAAGTCCACCAGAGTGACATTCAGCGTTGGTAGATGTTCCAGAAGTTTGAGGGAATAGTTTCCCGCGCCACAGCCCAGGTCGAGCAGATGTGTTGCCCTGGGTGTGCAGACAGCCGCCGCTGAGCAAACCAGATCCATCGCTATGGGAGCATCGACGGTTGACGACTGGCCGGTTTCGAGATTTGAAAATCGTTCGACATCGTGATCAAATCGTTCACGAATCTGCTCCACGGTCGCTTTTTCTGCGCTCATCTTCTTCCTCTTCGTATTCAATTTCTGATTGTTCGACAATCGTTTCGGCATGCTCATCAACAGCTTCTTCGTGAGCTTCGTCGCCCTGTTTCCCGCTGCGGCGCTGATCGAGTTCCTGAATGCGGTGAATGGGGCCGTAAAGAATTAATGTGTCGTCTTTTCGTACAATCGAGCTGGCGTCTGGTGCACCCAGGTAAGTTCCTCCAAGTCGCTGGATTCCGAGAACGAGAATCCCTTCGTTGGGTAATCGTAATTCTTTAAGCGATTTCCCTGCCAGCCAGTCGTGCGATTCCACAACCATTTCCGAAACGGCATATCCTTCCTGCAACTGCAGAATGGCGACGTAATCTCGAACTTCCAGCTTGCCGAACTTTCGGAGTGACCAGGAAATGACGCGATTCAAATGGCGCTCGATATAGCGACTGCTCGAAAAATACCAGAGAAAAGCCAATCCGCTGATGAGCATAATAAACGTTGTGTACTGCATACCAGAACTATTGACCTGCATCACCGAAACCATCACGGTGGCGACAACAGTCGCAATTCCAATATTACCAAGCAGCATCAGAATCATCAGAATGCGGCGGCGAACCGGATGATTGACCATCGATTCGGATTCGGTGGTCGTGAAGCCGACACCAGTAAAGGCAGATCGCGCCTGAAAACGAGCCATTTCCCGGGAGATGCCCGTGAGCATAAGAGCCATAGCTGCAATGCGGGTCACCAGCAGTGAGAGAAACATAGTGACCAGTAAAGAAAAAATTGCAATCATTGCTGCCGATTTCGTAGTCAGATGAGATGATTTGCTCATCATAAAGCAATCGCATGAAATCGTCGAGACTGCCAATCTCCATCCTTAAAGAGAAAAGACCACAGAGCTGAAAGAGCTTTGAGGTCTTAATCGGTTTATTAACTCTTTTGCAGGCCTATTCCTGGCTCAGGAAATGCGAGCGTAGCATTCGATAGGCGTAGCGGGCGCGAAGTTTGAACTTTTCTGGATTCGGGGGGAGTCCGATCGGAGTGATTTTGACATTCATGCGTTGGGAATTGGTTCGGCTGCCATGGGCACTCAGTGCGGCAGTGGCGTCAATCTGTACGAGAACCGGTTGTTGGTCTTCATTTTTTCCCCACCGTTTGAAGAAGCCCTTGCGTCCCAGCTGAAAATGGACGTCTCCCTCTTTAACTTTGAGTAACTTCGCACGATTCTGCTCGGCGAATCCCTGCAGTTTGAGAATCAGGAATTGATCGAAAAGAACGCCATCAATGGAAGCTTCAAACTGATATCCCTCTTTGGAGTTTTCCGGTTTTGTTTCCGCATGAATATCGGATTGCTGAATCAGTGTCGTACGGTTTCGTCCCTGATTTTTTGATTGATAGAGAGCCTTGTCGGCTCGCTTGAGAACACTTTCCAGTGAGTCGCTCACTTCGACTTGAGAAACTCCAAATGAGGAAGTGATCTTCAATGAAGAAGCGGTTTCAAAACTCAGTTTGGCAATTTCCGTTCGAAAACGCTCTGCACGTTTGACGGCCTGCTCAGCTGCCAGTTCTGGACACAGAATGACGAATTCTTCGCCTCCGTAGCGAGCCACAAATTCACTGGAATAGGCTTCTTCTCGCAATAATTTCGCCAGAGTAACAAGGACGTCGTCTCCGGTCGCATGGCCGAAGGTATCGTTAATGGATTTGAAGTGGTCGATATCCAGATAGATCACGGAAAAGAGATTACTGACAGGATCCTTTTTGAAGTTTGCCATCGCCCGTGAAAGCTGATTTTCCAGAGTGCCCCGATTCGCCACGCCTGTTAACGCATCGCGGCTGGCTTGCAATGCGAGCTCTCGAAATTTGGCAGATTCCACTTTATTTCTCTGCTTGAGACGATAAAACTCTCCGACACCGATCAACTCATCGTTGAAGTCGAACATTGGAATCGACTGGACTTCCAGCTCTTCCCAGAGATGATCGGGCAGTGGAACTTTGACGTTAAATGTCGCAGGGACTTTTGAGACCATGGTTTGATTCAGAGGCAGGTCTTTGTCCGCCAGAAAATTCTGATAGGGATCTGCCTGGGGGCACAGTTCATTACTCCAGCTCTGACCAGACCAATCTTTGTCGGCTTGCTGAAAGATACTCCGGCAGCCACGATTCGCCAGCAGAATTCGGCCATCGACTCCCACAATAGCAAACCCGTCATACGCCTGTTCGAGCGTATAAAGATGACTGAAGATGTTACAGAGTGAAGTCATCGCCAGAGAGGCTCCGCCGTTTACCAGCAAGCCGTTCATTGCCGATTCCCGGCCAACTTCCTGCAACGCAGCTTCTCCCCCATTATCAATCCAGCGAATTAATGTCTGTACGATACTGGCATCGTATAGCGAGCCAGCTCGTTCATTAAGAATATTAGTGATCTCCGGCTTCGACTTCGCATCGCGATAAATTTGATCCCTGGAAAGCGATTCATACGCATCGGCGACAGCCAGCAGGCGCCCCGCCTGAGAAAGATCCTTTCCCAAAGGACGCAAATAATCTTCCATGCGGGAAAACGGCAGACGGGATTCCACGATGATATTTCGAATTCGCAACGGGATTCGACAAATTTCGAGAATGTCTTCAGCGATCGCTGTGCGCAGTGCCATCAAAGACGCTTCTTCAACAGTGTACTTGCCTGGCTTAAACAAAATATGATCGGGAATTCCGATTTTGCCAATATCGTGCAGCATGGCTGCCAGTTCGATTTCACGAATGGCTTCGGAATTCCAGCACAGCTGTTTGGCAAGTCCGACAACGATCATCGAAACGCGTCGCGAATGTAAAAACGTATTTTCATCCCGAAAATGCAGACAGGTCAGTAAATCGCGCAGGATAGCAGGAGAAATTGTATTTGCGGAAGGGGTTTCCTCCTGAATCGACTCGAGTTCGATGGCGCGCTGATGCAATTCGACCAATGCCATCAATCCTCTTTGCGAGGAAGCAAAACGAATTCCTCGCCTTAAACGGCTCGATTTAAGTGTTGAAATGTCTTCCAATAACATTGAAACGATCCTCAGTTTGACACTGCATGACCAGTTTGTCAGAAACAACGGTGAGTTTGTGCGGAATCTTAAGTTCTGTCTGAATTGCCAACTTGTTTCCAGTGTCCAAATTGGTGACGAGTGAAATCAATTCGGATTGAAACATGAATAAACAGATCCCGAATGCATCTGCGCAGAATTTAAGTTCATGCAGACTGCTTAACGCTACGTCGTAAAAATCAAGGGTCAAACGGAAGTCTGTAACGAGTCAGAGATAATTGAGGCGTCTGTAGTGATCAGAACGATTATGCCGCAATCGGTACCTGTAAGATCGTGTCCAGACTGTAGAAATGTGCTCGGAATTCTGTCATAGTTCGCTTATTCTGCACCTGATTTATGAGAGAACACTTTCCCGATGACTGCTATTACAAGCCATACAACCCGTATCCGTGTTCGTTACAGCGAAACTGATGCGATGGGGTTTCTCCATCACGGAAATTACCCTGCTTATTTCGAGGAAGCACGAACAGACCTCTTCCGCGTCAATGGAGGCGATTACCGGGCGATGGAAGAACGGGGCCTGTTTTTTGTGGTCGTTTCGATGAATTTTCGCTTTCGCAATCCTGCTCGCTACGATGATTTTCTCGATGTGACCGCCAAGATCGAAAAGGTTTCCGCTGCTAAACTGGAACACTCCTATCGTGTGATGCGGGAAGAAACGGTCATCGCCGAAGGATCGACCGTACTCGCACTGGTCGATGGACAGGGGGTTGTTCAGCGGATTACAGCCGATCTTCCCGGTACGGCTACAGAATAGTCGGACTTCTACCGACAAGACTTGTCCGTGCTTGTTTTGCAGAGTCACTGCGGATAGTCTGTTATTCCACATCAATGATGTTTCATCTGAACGAATTTTGATCTTAAGATATCAGCTAAACAGGCACAGTTATGAACGACCCCCAGGCAGATGCCGCAACTGAATCCACTGAACAGGCCTATCTCGCAGAACTGCAGTCCAAACCCTTCCTGAAGCGGATGCTGGGCTACTTTTCCCTTTCCGGACCAGGCTGGTTGCAAGGTGCAATTACCCTTGGCGGCGGCTCACTTTCAGGCAGTTTATATCTCGGAGTACTGGCTGGTTTTGGGCTGATGTGGCTGCAGCCACTGGCGATGATCATGGGGATCATCATGCTCAGTGCGATTGCCTACGTCTCCCTTTCAACCGGCGAACGACCATTCGATGCGATCAACAAGCACATTAATCCGGTCCTCGGCTGGGGCTGGGCGATTGCGACCATGATGGCGAATTTTGTCTGGTGTATGCCTCAATTTGCACTCGGAACAGCTGCGATTCAGCAGAACCTTTTGCCCGGTGTTTTCGGAGCCGGGGCGATGGATGATTTCACCAGTAAGCTGATCATTGTTATTTTCCTGCTTGTTTCGACCGGAACTATCATCTGGTTTTACGATTCCGGCAGCAAAGGGATTCGCCTTTTTGAGCTGGTGCTCAAGTTAATGGTCGGAATGGTCGTGCTTTGCTTTTTTGGCGTTGTTCTGAAAATGTCTCTGAGTGGGGACGGCTTGAATTGGGGAGAAATTCTGTCTGGATTCATTCCAGATTTCAGTCTGCTTTCACGACCTGCCGACCAATTCACCAGCATTCTGGCTCAAACGGGCGAGTACTCTAAATTCTGGACAGATAAAATCGTCTACGAACAACAGCAGGTTATGATCACCGCAGCCGCGACGGCCGTCGGAATCAATATGACATTCCTGCTCCCGTATTCGATGCTGCGAAAAGGCTGGGGGCGCGTGCATCGTGAACTTGCGATTTTCGATCTCGCTTTTGGATTATTCATTCCTTTCCTGCTGGCAACCAGTTGTGTCGTGATCGCAGCCGCCACTCAGTTTCATGCTCAACCCGCTCCAGGATTTATGGGTGAAGTCGATGGTCAGGGAAATGCAATTGCACCGGCTGGAAACCTCGTCGGAGGCTACAACAAACTGGTGGAGAAACGACTTGAACAGCAAGTATCTGCTGGAGAGTTCGCCATTTTGAAAGCCGACCCTGCCGCGATGAAAGCAGCCGTCAGCGAACTTCCTGCAGCTGATCGTGAACTGGCAGCCATGCTCGTTACACGAGATGCGTTCAATCTGGCTGGTTCCTTGAAAGAATTGACTGGTCCGATCTTCTCGCAAGTCATTTTCGGAATCGGCGTGCTCGGCATGGCTGTTTCCACAATCATTATACTTATGTTGATCAACGGATTCGTCATCTGCGAAATTTTCAAACTGCCTCACACCGGAATGTATCATCGAGCAGGTTGTTATCTGGCAGGTTTATCAGGAGCAATGGGGCCATTCCTGTGGTCGGGAGATGCCAAACTCTGGCTGGCGGTACCGACATCCATGTTTGGAATGGTTCTGTTGCCGGTAGCTTATTTCACCTTCATGTTCATGATGAATTCAAAAAGCCTGATGGGAGCGAGCCGTCCGAAAGGAATTCAGCTTATCGTCTGGAACATTCTGATGCTGGCTGCCTCACTGCTGGCTGCGTTCGGAAGTTTCTGGAGCATCTATTCCAGCCCTTACCGCATGGTTGGCTTTGTTGCGATGGGCGTGTTTATCGGACTGGCTGTGGTGGTTGGCATAATCCGCAAACCATCAGAACCGATGCTGATTGCAGGTGATTCCGACTCAACGGGATCTGCATCCTGAGGCATTTCAAATTGAAGGAAAAGTTCGCATGAATCTATGGGGAGCCACCGGAGCAGTTCTGGCATTCTGGGCCGTCATTTTCGGTGCCTTTGCCGCTCATGGTCTGGAAGATCGATTCATCAAATTATACGGCGACCAACCACCCAAAATGGTCATGGGACATCCGGTACCAGCCGCAATCAAGTATCTGGAAGATTTCAAAACGGGAGCCGATTACCAGTTCTGGCATGCATTGGGATTGCTGTTCATTGGAGCCTATCAACCTCGGCATTCGAGCAGGTTACTCAATGCGGCAGGCGTTTGTTTTGTCATTGGGATCCTGCTCTTCTCAGGATGCCTGTATCTACTCGCCTTGCTGAACCAGCCGTGGTTGGGAATGATCGTCCCTCTTGGCGGGCTTTCCTTTCTGATCGGCTGGTTTTTGTTGGCAGTGGGCTTATGCAAATCGCACAATAAAAGCGAGCAAACCGAATAGAAAGCCTGCCGCCGGACGCTTGTCCGATTGTTGAAGTGTGGTTGCTATCCACACAACAGCAAAACCAGAATCTGGGCAACGAGGATTCTCAAGATCATGGCCAATGGGTAGACGGCAGCATAGGCAATCGAAGCGCCCTGGGATTCACTAAGCGAGGAAGCAAAGGCGAGTGCGGGCGGATCTGTCATACTGCCGGCAATGACGCCGGAGAGTGTCAGAAAATTGAGTCGAAGCCAATAACGAGCGACCAGACCGGTGATCAGTAACGGGACCGTTGTGATGACGATGCCCCCCAGTAGCCAAATCAAGCCAGTCGATGTCAGCACAGTCTCCATAAAATTCCCACCCGCACCGAGGCCGACACAAACTAGAAACAGGATGATTCCCAGTTCACGTATGGCATGATTCGCATGACTGGGGATATACCAGACAAGGGTGCCCAGGTTTCCGATCAGGCTGAATAAAATGGCGACCAGCAGCGGACCACCAGCCAGACCAAGACGAACCGGCACAGGCAATCCCGGCAAGCTGATCGGAATCAAACCACAGATGACGCCCACCGTCAGGCCGACAAAGAAGGGGATGAACTGCGTATGATCCATCTCCCTGGGTTCATTCCCAAGAAAACGGGATGCCTGTTGGAGATTCTCAGGATTCCCCACAATTCGAAGCAGATCTCCAAAATGCAGTCGGGTTGAACTGTTAGGGACCATCTCAACACCGGCTCGAACCAGCCGCGTAACATTCACGTCATATCGCTGATGCAGTCCCAATTCCCCAAAAGTTTGTCCCAGAATTTTTTTATTGGTGACAATCACACGTTGCCAGGTCGCATCGCCATTGACTTCCATCAAATCCTGATCGGAGACTTGTCCAACAATCATCTGAAAGCGATTCAGTTCGGAGGAAGTCCCCACCGCTAGAATCACATCTCCCACTTCGACGGGTGTCTCGTCTGCCGCGGGATGAACCACCCCTTCCTGCTTTTTCCAGATCCGCGAGATCATCACATGCGTTTCCTGGCGCCCGGGAATTTCATTAAGAGGAACGCCATTCAAATTGGCGTTCTGAATCAACAGGTTTCGTCGTTCCAGAGGAGGAGTTTGGGGAGATTGATCCAGCAACTGCTGTTTTTCAGCTTCGAGATCGATATTAAGAAACCGTTTGAGAAGCAGAATGGAAGCAATGATGCCAACGATGCCACCGGGATAGGCCACCGCGTAGGCTAAAGTGAGGAGACTGTTGGAACTCTCCACATCAGAAGACTGTTCCGCAAGCACCTGTTGAGCCGCTCCCAGAGAAGGTGTGTTTGTCGTTGCTCCGGAAAACAAACCGGCGGCTGCTTCCCCCTGAAGATTGAGCAGAAATGCCATTAAAACGGTCAGTAAGGCTCCACCCAAGACAATCAGAATCGCCAATGCATTCAGGCGAACCCCCTGATGTCTCCATAAGTCGATAATGCTCGGTCCCAATTCGATACCGATTGTGAACACGAAGAGGATCAGACCGAACTCTTTGGCAAAATGCAGAATCTCTGGTTCAATCACCACATCAAAGTGAGCAAATGCAATTCCTGTGAACAGGGCACCAGCTGAGCCGAGACCGATCCCGCGAAACTTGAGACTTCCGAGTGCCAAACCGGTTGTTGCCACAAGTGAAATGACGAGTATGGATTGACTCGTCGGAGTCAGCGAATTCAATAGATCCATAGAATTTACTACCGCTGCTCAGGAGGGTTCGTCAGGGTGAGCATCCAGACAAATAATGGTCCGTTGAAGGAAAGACTATTTTTGCATTTTGTCTTCTAGCTAAAGTTTGCCTGAGAGGCTCACAATTTCAAGACTGTCGGAGCCGGGAAATTTTGACTTCAACAAACGCTTATGAGGCACGAGCAAATTCTGATTATTCTCCGCAATGGATGAGGTGCGACCAATTCGTAAGTTGAATCCAGTACAATATCCCCTCCTTCTCGGTTACAATTTCATTATGATGGAATTGAACAGGGGAACTGAGTTCTCTCATGGTTAATGCAAATTAGAGGACAATCCGATTTCTGATCCGATACTGCGAATTTAGTAAACCAATTGGATTCTATTCAAAACGATCAACAACTCTCCCAGGAGCAGACCGATGAATTCCGAAGAAGAGGCACTGTATTATCGACTTGGAGGATCCGGGGAAATTCGGCAGATTATCGATGATATGTATAATCGAGTTTTGGAGGATCCGCTGTTAAAAGGTTTTTTTGAAAACGTCGACATGACGAAGCAGCGTCAAATGCAAACCGAGTTTATTGCTGCAGCGCTCGGAGGACCGGAAAAATATGGGGGGCTCGATCTTGCCTACGCTCATGCCGGACGTGGCATTACTTCGCTGCACTTATCTGCATTTGTAGGACATTTACTCGCGGTCCTGGAAGAACGTGGCGTCTCCGACAATGACATTCATGGTGTGGTGACTCGTATCAATACTTATGCGAACGACATTACCGGAGCGACCTCCTCGGACGGATAACGAAACGGTCTCTTCGGAAGATAAATATCACTCAAGTTTGAATTTGTATTCTAAATCATTAACCTGTATGGCCAGATAACTGCTACATAAGGAAATACAAATTACTTTTGGACTGGTCATGCCAGCCGCTATTCACAGGAATGAGATTTAATTATGAGTAAAAATTACCGGGCAGATGTTGACGCAGCGATCGCAGATATGGACTTCGAAAAGAACGATTATCAAATCGAATTCGACACCACAGCTGGCAAAATCCTGCTCGATATGTGGTCGGATGTCGCTCCAGGTCACTGCAAAAATATTCTCGGTCTGACAAAAATTGGCTTTTACGACGGCATCATCGCCCATCGCGTGATTCCCGATTTCGTCGTTCAGATCGGCTGTCCCAACGGCACAGGGACTGGCGGACCAGGTTACACCATCCCTCAGGAATTCAACGACAAACCCCACGAAGCTGGCGTATTGTCGATGGCCCGCACGAGCGATCCGAACTCTGCCGGTTCTCAATTCTTCATCTGCCTGGGACGAGTTCCCCATCTGGATAACCAGTACACCGTTTTCGGAAAAACAGCAGACCAGGATTCTCTGGATGTCGTCCTGAAAATCGGTGGCGTTGAAACCAACTCTGCCGATAAGCCTCTCGAAGAGGTGAAAATCAAATCGAGCCGCGTGATTGAAACGGCGAAGTAATTTGGTTGAGGGTTGAGGGTTGAGGGTTGAGGGTTGAATGTCAAAAGGGAACGCGAGGTGATTAACCTCCCGTTCCCTTTATCATTTCAATCATCGTGGGTGGCTGGGGTCGAAGCGCAGCGAAGCCCCCAGAGCATTTTCGCCTGCAATTACTTCTGGGAAACCTGAGACGATGCCGCTCTCAAATCGTAACAGACGAGTCGATCACTCAATCGCAGGTAAAGAAACCCATCGGCAAAAGCAGGCGTGGCACATTTCAGGGGACCGTGCCGTCCGACGTTTTGCTGATAGTCCGTCAAGGCTTTCTTGCGAGCCTCGGCATCAAGATCGTTGCTGTCCATTTGATAGAGTTCTCGGAAATGACTCGTTGGTGCCAGCAGATGATTCTTGTCGATCTTGGCATCAAACCGGGGCATGAAGTCATCGGGATTCAATGAAAATCCCAGAATGCCATCGTAGGCGTAAAATCCAATATCGCCAGCTGCGATCGGGGATCCCCATTGTGGATTTTCCATATCGAGATTCCCCATCCACAGTTGTTGACCCGTTTCCAGATCCACGCAGGCCAGCTTGCGTTCCCCTTGCACATAGACGGCTCCGTTCGCAACAATCGGAGTGCTCCCTTTGTCCGTTATACGCTGAAAGACCCACAATTGATCCGCTCCCTGAGGAGTCATCTTAAAACAGGCCAGACCTTTTTTACGGCTATTGCCATAAATCAAGAGTTTGTCACCTGTTACAACGGGAGAAGCACTTCCACCCTCTGCAGCGACTTTCCAAATCACTTCACCAGTTTGTGGATTCAAACAAACCGCATTGCCGCCATTGCCGACGGAAATCACATAGTTCTTTCCCTGATGTGTCCAGGCGGCCGGCGAAGCGTGTGTGCTTTTCGTCTGCTCAGGATCTCCTGACCATACGATTGATCCGGAATTGAGATCCAGCCCGAATAGATGCGTCGCATTAAATACTGCGATTTGATCGATCACCAGTACCGAAGCCTGATAGTATTCATCACTAAACTCGCCGGGCAGTTTTGTTTCCCAGAGCTGCTCTCCAGTTTTTGCATCGAGACATCGAGCCGTCCGACCTGCTCCAAGAATTAATAATTTCCCG
>TARA_R100000789_G_scaffold99751_4_pt1 | contig 13796 bp, 7 predicted proteins | sample TARA_R100000789 | Tara Oceans TARA_R100000789 (sample SAMEA2623403) | marine metagenome | biome: marine biome (ENVO:00000447); feature: mesopelagic zone (ENVO:00000213); material: "saline water (ENVO:00002010), including plankton (ENVO:xxxxxxxx)" | depth 450 m
TGATGGAGCCGACCTGGGGCCAATGACTCTGAGCATGCTCAATGGCGAATCCGGACCGATGCAGCGTGAGTATCAGGTGTTTGTGGATCATCTTGTTGATGACCTTAAACCGGATGTCATCCTGTTTACGAATGCATTACTTAGCGGAGTGATGCCGCTGCTTAATAAACGATATTCGAAACCAATCTTCTGTCTCCTTCAGGGGGATGATCTGTTTCTGAATCAATTGCCTGCTCAATACCGGCAAACCTCCATTGATTCGATTCGCAAAAACAGTGAACAATTTGCAGGTTTTATCACACATACTCGTGTGTATGCCGATTTGATGTCTGAATTTCTGGGAATCGATCGGAATCGCTTTCTGCAAATTCCTCTGTCTGTTGATGTGGAAGCTCATGAAGTGCAGGATCGTTCAACTTCTCCCAGCAACACTCCAAAAATCGGTTACTTTGCCAGAATTGCTCCCGAAAAAGGCCTGCTCGAACTTGTTCAGGCAACGCGTCATTTGCATGAAGCTGGCATCGATTTTGAATTGCATGCCGGCGGCTATCTCGGTCCGCAGCATCGCTCGTATTTTAAGAAGATTCAATCAGAAGCAAAATTTCTGGGCGATCGATTCCAGTACATTGGCAGTCCTGCTCAGCATTCCGAAAAGATGGAGTTTCTGAGGCAGCTGCACTTGTTGAGTGTGCCTGCAAATTATGAGGAGCCGAAAGGTTTGTATTTATTGGAAGCGATGGCAGCTGGAATTCCGGTTGTCCAACCGCGACGAGGAAGTTTCCCTGAATTGATCGAATCAACGGGCGGAGGATTGATGTATGAACCAGGAAATTCACGAGACCATGCGAACTCACTCAGACAATTGCTCGAAAATCCAGAATTGCATTTGCAGCATCGCAATTCTGGATTGGAAGGCGTGAATGCCCGCCACACTTCAAAAGAGGCGGCCAAGGCATTGCTGAAAATTTGTCGCGACTCTGTCGAAAGTCCATGAGAGAACCCGAGCCATCACTGATTCGGCTCGCCTGATCTCATCGATTATTTCTCAAGCACATGAATCCGCACCGGTTGAGTCGCTTGCCCGCCTGCTGCCGTTGTTCTCAGATGGAATAGCCGCGATTGTGGTTTCGCAGCCGGATCGCAGGTGATGAAGAATTCGCGTTCGGTATTTTCATCGGTAATCAGTAACCCGTTCAAGCCGATGTTATCGACATAAACTCCGTAAGGTAAATTCCGGCCGGAATCTTCGTTACCGAAGGAAATCGGTCCTTTGTGTCCATTACGATTGGCGATAACTTTCAATTGAATCGTTTCTCCCGGAGAAACTTCGAACTCCAGGGTGTCAGCATCGGGCTTAGAGATGGGTTGCGGGCTACGCGGCGAAGGGACAATTTCCAGTGTCAGCTTAGGTTCGCCACCACTTTTCCATTCTTTAAAGCCGTTGACTCCATGGGTTCGGCTTTCTCCAAGGATGTCAGCCTCTGCCGTAATCTTGATGGCTTCTGCCCATGCGGGATCAATATCAGTTTTCTCATCAACTGAGATCACTCCCAAAGCTTCAATCTGACCTTCTTCGACAATCAGCGGAGTTGTAACTGAAATACCCTCAGGCAGATTTTCAAACTTGAAGGTCACAGGCCCCATGTAATTATCTTTGCGATTCACCCGCACCTGAAATTCCTGTCGGCTGCCAGGATGCAGAGTCAGTTTATCGGTCTGCAGACGCGGTTGAAAATCTGGTTGTCGCGGGCGAATATCCAGTTGATATTTGAAATCTGGTCCCTCATAGTTACGGACGTCAGAAATTTTCACCAGATAGTCTCCATCCTCTGGAGCGGTGAAGAAGAGACGGGAATCACTGCCAAGATCTCGCTGGCTGGAATCATCATTTTCAAAATAAACGGGAAAAACTGGTAGCCCATTCGGGATGACATTTTCCTCAGGAGCAATCGGCTCGACGATATAGCAGGGTTCATTCAAAGCGTGCGACAGCGGAGTGGTATCAAAATATCCCCAGCGATTGCCGCCTCCAGGATACATATTAAATCCGGAATCTGCCCCACGGGGATAGTGATACAATTTGGCGACTTCTCCATTGGAGTAGAGATACTCGTTGAGTTTCATTTCCGTCCAGTTGAAGATGCGGAAATCGTTGAATTGATCAGAATTTTTTCCACGGAATGTGAAGTAAGATTCCCTCACCGCCTGAAGGTTCACACGGAGTAATTTTTCTCCGTTTTCATCCAGAACTTCCACAAAAGAATCGAGCGGTGACTTTGAACGAGCGGCGTTGGTTTCGATCACCCATTCTTCACCGGCCTTACAATGAATCCGAAAGAGATCGAAGTCAGCCTGCAAACCGTTACGACCTGAGATAACGCCACTGATCGAAGCAGGAATCTGCACGTCACCAGCTTGGTCGGGGGTTTGATTCGGTTCGGTTTCCGTCAGCTTGACCGATTCCTTTGCTTCAGGAATGATGGAATCAGTTGTGTGATCGCTCTGATTGCTCATTGCAGAAGTCGAATCAATTTCTGGAATTCGATAGGCAATGATCGTGCCATCAAGTCGGCCAGTGAAGAACGATTTCTGATCCCCTGAAAGACAAGCCGTTGCACCGGTTTCCCGGCTATCTTTTTCCCAGACAAATATCTCCTGAACGGAATTGGCGTCCCAGAGTTTGATGACTCCATCTTCCGAGAATGTCAACAGGTGTTGACCATCAGTCGTCCATAACAAATTGGAGACGGTCGCTTCATGAGCAAAACGGGCAAACAGTTGGGGATTGATTTTCGGTTGATCACGGGAAACCGTTTTCCAGACTCGCAGTTTTTTATCTGCTCCGACAGCAGCCATGCGATCTCCAGTTGGAGAAAACTGACAGGCGTAAACTTCCTTGAGTGGTTGGCCGAGTGTATCGAGCCGCATTCCATCGGCTACCCGCCAGACTTTGCAGGTATCATCGGCACTGCCGGAAATCAGTAATTGACCATCGGGACTGAATGCAACATCGTATACCGAACCATTATGACCCGAGAGTACATGAAGCTGCTTTCCGGTTGCGGTCTCCCACAGAATAATCGATTTATCGTAGCTGCTAGTCGCGAGAGTAGATGCATCGGGAGAGAGCTGAGCATCGAAAACAGTGTCGTAATGTCCCTCATACAGATGAAGCTGCTTTCCAGTGCCAGTTTCATATATGGCAACCCACCCTCCCCGCCCAGTCACTCCGGAAGCGACAACCAGTTGAGTTCCATCCTGTGAGAACGACAGTGAATTAATTTTGCCGGGGATCTCTTTCAGCGTGAGACGTGGAGATTCCAGTGGAATTTGTTTCCTGTCATCTGAGACCGTTGCTGGGGCGGGCATAATCAACACTTCGCCGTACCGACCAACTGCTAACTCTCCCGTAGGAGTGGTTGCCAGAGCCGTGACTGGCTGCATTTTCTGATAAGCGGGGATCTCCGGAACATTCAGCATCAAACGATCAGGTTGTTTGCCTTCTGGTCCTGCTGCTCCCGATTCAATCCAGCTCCTCAGCACTGCGATTTCTTCTGTGGTCGGTTGGGGTTCATCTTCTGGAGGCATGGCAGGCTCGGCTCGTTTTTCGATGAGTCGAATCAGCAGACTGTTTTCGGGATCTCCGGCTAACAGGACCGGTTTCTCTTTCAAACCTGCATGGAGAGACTGATAAGTTTCCGTAGAAAAGTCAGCTTCCCGATCCGCTTCGCTGTGACAGCCGGAGCAGTATTTGTTGAGCAGTGATTGGACATCGCGCTGGTAATCGGGATTTGCATTATCGGCTGCATGAAGAAGTTGTCCTGACGCGACAACTAACAGCAATGTGTTGAATACCAAGTAGTGTGCGAAATATTTTGATGTCATGATTGATCACTTTGACAGTATTTAATCTGTAGGTCAGGCTGTGCCTGACGAATTGTGCGTTCTACCTCTGTTCTCGTCAGGCACAGCCTGAGCTACGAATCAATGATTAAACAGAAACTCGCGGGTGCTCAGGATGGCCCAGAAGACATCTTCAACTACATCGCGTTCTTCCGGAGAGCCAGCCTCGGGCAGCATCGATGTGATTTCTGCTCGCTCGTGAGTTGTAGGGTATCTTCCCAGACTGCTCAGATAGAGTTCGTCAACCAGAGTGGCGTCTGACATTCCGAGTGAGCGAAGTCGCAGCATTTCAGCGACACGTCCCTTATCATCTTTGAGTTTCTTGTTGATCGTCTCTCCGTTGGACAAATGCAGCACCTGAACAGTACTCGGTTCGGCGGAGCGCTCACACTCACAGACAATGTTTCGAGGATTGCGGCCAAATGTCGACAGGAAATAGTTTTCGACAGCCGAGTCAAACAGTTCGACCGCACGGGTCCCTTCCGGATAGAAATCTGTTTTTTGACGATCTGCTCCCGGGAAGCCGATAAAGTCGAATTTTGTGGGAACGCCGGTCACCTGCACGATAGCATCGTGCAGGACTTCGGCCATCATTCGACGGGGATAGTATCGCGAATAAAACCGTTGTTCATCGCGATTCCCCGGCAGCGGTTCGCTCGAACGTTGATACGCATTTGATTGTAAAATCAGTCGCATGAGTGCTTTCAGATCAAATTTCTGTTCGACAAGATAATCAGCTGCCGCTTGCAGCAGCTCCTCATTAGAAGCGGGGTTTGTTGCGCGCATGTCGTCGACCATTTCCACAAGACCGACGCCGAAGTATCGAGCCCAGATGCGATTGGTGATCGAGCGGGCAAAATAGGGATTCTCTGGAGCAGTCAACCACTCGGCCAGTTCAATGCGACGGTCGGAGGGATCATCCATTTCCAGAGAAACGGCATCGAGAGGTGTGGGCGGTTGAGGCTTGCCGGTTCTTGGTTGAACCAGGTCTCCGAATTCGGTGACATAGAGGGTGCGAATGCCATCGCCATTGCGACTCTCGCCTCCCCAACCTTTGGCCTTCACTCGGGCGAACAGGTTGGCCATGCCGTAGTATTGGTCGTTCGTCCATTTTTCGAGAGGATGATTATGACATTTGGCACAGCCGATCGATAATCCGAGAAATGCCTGCGAAACATTTTCGGTCATATCTTCGGGAGATTGATGCAGGGCATAGAAATTCGTCGCCCCATTTTCGACACTGCTGCCCGTTGCGGTGACAATTTCCTGCACCACTTCATTCCAGGGAGTATTCTTTTCGACATGTGAATGCAGCCATTCGTAATAAGTTTTGACTGCCTGGGGCCTGAGCAGCGTACCGTTGATCATCATCACATCCGACCATTGGTAGGTCCAGAAATCGACGAAGTCTTCAGAGGCGAGCAGCGTTTCGATGAGTTGATCCCGCTTCTCAGGAGCGTTATTCGTCAGAAACTTTTGCGTTTCTTCCACTGTGGGAAGTCGACCGATTGTGTCGACATAGGCACGGCGAACAAACGTTTGATCGGTACAACCGGCAGAGGCTGGGAGGTTGAGTCGGACAAGTTGTTTATCGATCAATTCATCGAGAACATTTCTTGGCATACGCTGATCGACTTGATCCTGATCGGCCAGCGGATCGGAAACCTCTGGAAATGGAACGGTGATGCGGGCAATCGCAACCAGACTCGAATACCAGGCGACAATCGCTCCCTCACCCGGGCCGTTAATGGTGACATTTCCATGTTCATCAACCGAGCAAACGGCTTCATTCGTCGAAGACCAGATCACGCGGGATGTGACATCGCGATTGTCACCATTTGAAAAAGTAGCCTGTACAACAAGTTTTTGATGCTCTTCCACTTGATGCAGCGAACGTCCTGGCAACACGGTGAGTGTTTGTACTTCAACATCTTCAGGAGTCGGTCCGGGAGCCCCTGAAGTAATCCAGTTGGCGAGTATCTGATACTCTTCCGAATCGGTTTCAAAGCGAATGCCACCTTTGTGAGGCATCCCGCCGGAAGGTTTGGCGAGAATCAGGCTGCGACCAGGATCGGCGAATTCGACACGTCGTCCCTGATCCTGTTTGACGATATTGAAGAAATCGGTTGGTGGATCGTAAGCTCGTAAAGACAGTCGAAAGCCCCCCTTGCCCGCGAGCGCCCCATGACAGGCACCCGAATTACAACCCGCTTTGGAAAGAATGGGCAGGACATCGTGTTGGAATGAAGGCGGAGTTTGCTGATCGACATTCTGAATGGTGACCGAGACCTCACTGGTTTCATTTTGACGAATGGCACTGATCGTTACTTTGCCATTGGCGACTGGCGTAACCACTCCTTCTGAGGAAACTTGTGCGATCGAATCATCAGAGGATTTCCATTCGATACCTTCGGTTATCTGAGAACCGACTTCCTGTCCTTTTGATTCCTGTAACAACAATTGTTGAGTGGCAGACGGATCGCTGATGACGACTTCAGCGGGAAGAATGATCGATTGTGCATAAATAGAGGATTGATTCGTGCATAAAGAACCAACGAGGATCAAAATAATGGGAACACAGCTTTTCATGGTATTAACCGGTTTAAGTAGAACGCTAAAAAAGTAATTGATCATTATCAATTGACCTGGGGTGGCGGGGGCGCTCCGCGTTAGTGGAAGCCCCCGAAAGTTCAACGATTCGGGGGCTTCTCTTCGAGAGCGCCCCCGCCACCCCGTCGATGTACGGATCAGTTTTTCTCGTTGGGTTACGCTTCGCGAACCCAACCTACACGGGCTACCTTTGGGAAGACGTCAAAACAATTCGTGAATCGGATGATGGCCGAAGTCGACGAGCGGGAATGGGCGGTTTCCTGGGCCAGGCAATGTCGTTTCGGGATCCAGTCCCAGGCTTTTGAAAATGGTGGCAACGATATCAGCTGGTTCTACGGGACGATCTGCGGGAACACCGCCGATGGGATCGCTCGCTCCAACAACTTGTCCCCCCTTCACTCCTCCTCCAGCAAAATAAACGGTGAAACACTGAGGCCAATGGTCGCGACCGCCAGCCGGATTGACGCGTGGAGTGCGACCGAATTCGGAGAGGTTACAGACCATTGTATCTCCCAGTAAGCCCCGCTCTTCCAGATCTTCCAGCAAAGCGGCGTAGGCCTGATCGTACATCGGACAGATTTGCGTTTGCATCCCCTCGATGGATGTGAACGGTTTGGAGCCGTGGATGTCCCAGGTCACTTCATTGAACACAGTCAGGAATGTGTTGATGGTCACAAATCGCACGCCAGCTTCGACCAGTCTGCGAGCAAGCAGGCAACATTGTCCAAAACGATTCATCCCGTATTTTTCACGAACGCTAGTGGGCTCTTTGGAAAGATCAAATGCATCGCGAGCCTGTGGGCTGGTCATCAGGCGAAATGCGGATTCGAAATTGTCATTGAGCAAAGCCGCGTTTTCTGTGGCTTCGAAGACGTTTGCCGTTTCGTCGACCAACTCACGGAGTTTCTGTCGTCGATTCAATCGGACGGTGCCGATTTCCTTGGGCGGTAGTAAATCGGGGACCTGAAAATTCTTCTCCGCGGGATTCGCATTCAGTGCAAAGGGATCGTAAGCCTTGCCCAGAAAACCACCAGCCTGACCATTCGGCAAATTTCCACCGCCTCGCCCCATCAATTCGGGGAGCACGACAAAGGGAGGTAAATCTGTTCGGCGTCCTTTCAAATAATTCACAACGGCACCGGCATGGGGAGTATTGACCCCGCCAGAAAACTGGCGACCCGTCTGGACAATTTGCCAGCCGGAATCGTGGACGGCGGCTCCGCCGTGATGTGCAGAGCGGACCAGCGAAAATTTATCGGCGACTTGTGCGTGCCGGGGGAGCATTTCGGAAATTTGGATTTCCGGCGAGTTGGTTGAAATCGGCTTGAAGGGGCCGCGAATTTCGGAGGGGGCATCGGGCTTCATGTCCCACAAATCGATATGGCTGGGAGCACCGAGATTAAAAATCATGATGCAGGAGCGATTGTCTTTTTTCTGCTCCGGCTTCATCGCCGCCTCAGCCGCCATCACATCGGCCAGCGTCAGCCCCATCGCTCCCAATGTTCCGACTTGCAGAAAGTCGCGACGGGTGGTGCCGTTACAATTGTGGGAAACACCTTTCCCTTCAAAATTCAGCATCGAATGTCCTCTGTGTTTTGTTTGTGTGGGGGAAACTCAGGGGTGTGCAGGCAGGGATGTCGATTTGTTCCCTTCTATTGTTACCGATCAGGCATCGTCACTTCAATACATATCAATGTTCTCTGCTTTATTTTTCATGATTATTACCAGCAGATCATTGAAGAAAGTACACAATTTCTCCGATTCCAGCGAGATATTGACGATTCTTCCCTGAATATCTTATCACGCTACGGATGACCACCGATTTTGTGCTCGACAGTTAATTTGGTTTCGATAATAGGAGTCTGGATATGCGAAATGGATTTCGCATCTTCACTTTGGGAATAGTCTGCACTGCTTCTTTCATTTATGGTTGCAGTCTGGGCGGTAATCCGAGGTCAGCAAGTGACCATCTTCCTAAGAATTACGAAAAAACATTGGACATTGTCCGCGTCTATTACGGCACGGATCGAACGCCAACTGGCGAGAGAAGCCCCAATAATTATTATGGATCCGAACCGACCGCACTCCAATACGGTATCTGTGAAGTCAGTATTCCGAGTACACACGATTACGGAGAAATTGAACGGCCTTCTATTTGGAAGCTGGAGTTCAGCGAAAATCCTGAACGTCACGTTATGCTGCAAAGTGTCGAAGCTTTGCTTGAAGATGAATTCCTCAAAGATTTACAGGATGAGGTCAAGTATTCAGAGAGTGAAGAAGCTTTCGTGTTTGTACATGGCTATAACGTCAGTTTTGCACACGCAGCTCGACGGACGGCTCAGATGGCTCACGATTTGAAATTTCAGGGGCCACCGATCATGTTCAGCTGGCCTTCTCAGGGAAAGCTGCCGGGTTATGTCGCCGACATGACCTCCGCAGATTTTGCGAAAGATCACGTCCTGGAATTTGTTGAAAAGATTGCCCGCGATTCCGGCGCGAAAAAAGTGCATTTGATCGCTCACAGCATGGGGAATCGGATTGTGACCGATGTTCTCAAGAATCTGTCTGAGCAGTCGTTGTATCGTGATGTCCCAAAATTTAATCAGGTGATTCTGGCCGCTCCCGATATCGATGCCCGTACGTTCAAATACGAAATTGCTCCGAAAATCACGCAGGCGGATCGTGTAACGATTTATGCTTCCTCGAATGATAAAGCTCTGAAGGCATCGCAGTTGGTGCATCAGGGGCGCCGGCTTGGACAAGGTGGAGTTGAGTTAACCGTCTTTCCGGAACAGAAATTCATCGACATGATCGATGCGTCTCAAGTCGATTTCGGCCTCTTCGAACTGGGCCACGCCAGTTATGCTGATGGCCTGCTGGTCGATGTGCAACGAACTCTGGCTGGAGCTCCCGTTGTTTCACGAGGCTTGACCGCTCACGAATCCCAATTCGCCTGGCTGGTTCCCGGGCCATTACGACCAACCGAAGATCTCACTTCTGAAATCCAGACAGCTTCTCTGGAGACGCTTTCTCCAGACACTGTTGTGACAAAAGAATCAAGCAAACCAAGTCCGGGCAGTGGCTGGTCATGGTGGAAAATCTTCTGGCCGTTTTAATCAGCTTTTGGATGAACCAATTCAATTCGTGCGTACGCTGGCAGCATGCATCAGCAATGAACTATACATAGTTCAGCTGATTCCAGTATTTCCCTGAATCGAATTGGATTGACCATGTCGAAATTTGCACTTCCTCTTTTCCTGATGCTCACCCTGGTCTGCTCGGGGAAGTCTTCTTTTGCACAGGACAAAGGCCTGGATAATACCCAGGTCATTCCAATCGAAGATCGCGTGATGCTCGACCTGCCAGAAATTGGCACGCAGACTGAAAAAATCGATTTCCGTAATCTCCCGAAAATCCCATTTGAACATGCAATAATCAGCGACGTTCGTAATCAGGGTGGACATTGGGTTCATCAGCATGCCTATGTCTGCGACTTTGCAAATCAGTATTGGGCCATGTGGAGTGATGGACCAGGCCTACCTCATTCTGGCGTGGCTCCCGAAAAGCATCGAAATATTGTGCCGGGACATGACCGCCCGGGGACGAGAGTTTCCTACGCGACCAGTCCTGATGGCTTGAACTGGAGTGAGCCCAAAGATTTGAGCGGTCCACCTCGACGAGAGGGATTCGGCTGGATTGCCCGTGGATTCTGGATTCGTGATGGTCAACTCCTTGCACTGGCGAGTCACTTCAATGCTCCTGGATATCCGGGCCCTGGTTTGAGCCTGGAAGCCTTTCGTTGGGACGAAATGAAGAACTCATGGGAGAGCCACGGCACGGTCAATGATGACACTCTGAATAATTTTCCACCAAAGAAACTCCCTGATGGTCAGTGGCTGATGACAAGGCGCGATCATCGCCAGCAAGTCAGCGTTATTATCGGTGGTGTCAAATCGTTCGGCGATTGGCACGACCGACCGCTGGCGAAATATGGAAAAGAACAGAAGCCAGAAGAGCCCTATTGGTACACGTTGCCGGATGGGAAAACGCTGGTCGGTTTAATTCGCGACAATGGTGGCTCAAAACGATTGCTCCGTTGCTTCTCGACTGATCTGGGAAAAACCTGGAGTGAAATTCAAACAACGAATTTTCCGGATGCGACCAGCAAATTTTTTGTGCTTCGGACATCCCGTGGTTTCTACGTTCTTGTGTCCAATTCAAATCCCCAAAAGCGTGATCCTCTCACGATTGCAATCAGTCGGGATGGACTGGTCTACACATCTCTGCTCTACCTGATTGGCGAGCGTCACATCGACTATCCGCACATCATTGAAAAAGACGACCACATTCTGGTCGCGTTCTCGGGAGCAAAACAGACAATGGAAGTTGCGAAAGTAAAACTCGATGACCTGGAGGCTGCATTAGCCACTGAGTGACTGTTCAATTTTGGTTAGGTTCACTCAGCATGTCGTTCCTGTAGCTTGCGATGTCATCTGTAAATTGCCACACTCGGCGATTATTGATTCCTATTAAAACTTCTGTCTACGGATGCATCGATGCCGGTATTATCTGCGAATGAGCTCTTGGAACTGGGTACAAAAATCTTAACTGCTGCGGGGGCTACGCCTGAGGAAGCAAGTGTTGTGGCTGCGGAACTTTCCGGGGCGAATCTGGTCGGGCACGATAGCCACGGTGTAATGCGGTTGATGCAGTATGTGAGTTTCATTCGAGATGGTCACATTAAACCGGGAGTGAGCCCGGAAGTGATTCGGGAAGGTGCGGCTTTTCTGGTTGTTGATGCCCATTTCGGGTTTGGTCAGGTCGCTTCCACTTTCGCATTTGATCAGTTGGCCACGAAAGCCCGCGATTGCGGTACTGCTGATGCTTTCATTCGCAATTGCAATCACGTCGGTCGACTCGGTTCTTACACGGAAATGGCAGCTGAGAAAGGCTTTGCGGCTTTGATGTCCGTAAATGCTCCCGGTCCCGGCCAAGTGGCTCCCTTCGGAGCGATGGAGCGACGCATGGGAACGAATCCGATTTCCATGGCAGCCCCGGGAAACGAGGCTCCCATCGTGCTCGACATGACAACCAGTGCAACAGCTGAAGGAAAATTGCGAGTCGCTCATCAATCGGGTCTGCAGGTCCCGGAAGGCTGGATGATTGACGGAGCCGGCAACCCGAGTACAACTCCCGGCGACTTTTACGCCGAACCCAACGGCTGCATTTTACCATTGGGTGGCCCACTGGCTCATAAAGGCTTTGGCCTATCCGTGATGGTCGATGTTTTTTGCGGAATCCTCTCCGGCAGCGGAGTCGGTCGAAACGACTTGCCTCGCGGAGCCAACGGAGTCTGGATGCAACTGATCGACATCGAGCAAATAGTCGGGCGAGAAGAGTACGATGGCTGGATGAAATCCTACGAAGAACACATCAAATCGGCGAAAAAGTGCCCGGGTGTGGAAAAAATTCTGTTTCCAGGCGAAATGGAACGACAAACTTACACCAAACGAAGTCAGGATGGGGTTTCCCTACCTGATGAGACTTGGCGTCAGATCAATGAACTGGCGGCTTCACTTGGTGTTACAGTTTGATCGGGCAATAAATAAGGGTGGCTGGGGTCGAATGAAATGAGCCCCAAGGGTGCTGATCGTTCTGGGGGCTTCGCTTCGCTACGACCCCAGCCACCCGACGCATAGTATATCGTTGATCTGACAGGAAATTCGCTTTTCTGAAACTCCCGGTTGACGCTGGCTTGTCAGATGTTCTATCTTCCGGCACGGGTGGACAGCTTGCGTCCGCTCTGTTTACGCAAACTGTTTCCTCTTTCCCACGTAGAACCAATTAAACTATGAGCGATCTAATTCCTGTGCATGGTGGTCTATCTGAACCTGTCTGCCGCACCGTACCTGCAGCAGATGTCGAATCTTTCAAAAGCGAAGCGGCTTCTTTGACAAAAGTGCCGATGACGGCTGCTGACCTCTCCAGTGTCTACCGAATTGCCGACGGAACACTCTCTCCGCTCGAAGGTCCGATGGACAGTGCGACCTACAATCGTGTGCTCGATGAATCGGTCATCGAAAACGATGGCAAAAAATACGCCTGGACGATTCCGATTTCTTTCCCAGTCACTTCCGAACTGGCTGGCAAATTGTCGAGCGGTCAGAAAGTTGCTTTGACCTGCCCGGAAGGCAATATCGTCGGCACACTGGATATCAGCGATGTCTTCGAATGGGACAAACCTCGTTATCTGAAATCTGTCTACGGCACCGACCGAACCGATCATCCGGGAGCCGACATGGTTCTCGTGAATGATGCCGACAAAACACACCTGCTCGGCGGAACCTTGATGGCATTGCCGCAGCCGAAGAATTCTTCGTTCGGTCAGTATGTTCTCAGCCCACGCGAAACCCGCAAACTGGTTGCCGATAAAGGCTGGGATGCCGTTGTCGCCTTCCAGACCCGCAACCCCCTGCACCGTGCCCACGAATATGCACTGGTTTACGCACTCGAAGTTTTGATTCGCGAAGGCAAAAACGCTGGCGCAATTCTGAATCCTCTGGTTGGTGAAACCAAAGGGGATGACGTCAGTGCGGAAATCCGCATGGAAACTTACGAGAAGTTGATTTCCGATCGTGCAATGGGCGATGGCGATAGTGATCCCGAACTGTGGGGACCTCGCAATGAAGCCGTTCCCGATCGTGTTGTTCTGCTCGGTCTCGACCTCAAAATGTTCTACGGCGGACCAAAAGAAGCGGTCATGCACGCAATTTATCGCCAGAACTATGGCTACACTAATATCGTGATTGGTCGTAAACATGCAGACGCTCCCTACAAAGATGGATCGGCCATCTGGGGTGATTTCGATGCTCAGGAAATTTTCAATAACCTGAACGGTGAACTGCATATCAAACCAATCAATGTTGGTTTCGCAGCTTACTACGAATCATTGGGCCGCGTCGATCTGATGGAAAATCATAAAGACGAAAAACCAGTGTTCATCTCCGGCAAAGACGTCCGTGCGACACTGCAAAAAGGTGAACTGGTCGATCCACGGATCATGCGAGAAAGCACTTCGCAGATTCTGGCAGCGGCTATGAAACAATAATCATCTTCGGATGAGATGCAAATATAAAAAAGCCGATCGAATTTTCGATCGGCTTTTTTAATGCCATGAAACAGGAAACCATTCCTACTTCTTGGGGAGCAGTACTCTTCCCTTTTCCTTGGGGGCGGTTTGCTTTCCTTCTCCTTGGGGAGAAGGTGGCCGAAGGCCGGATGAG
>TARA_R100000789_G_scaffold97586_1_pt1 | contig 13795 bp, 11 predicted proteins | sample TARA_R100000789 | Tara Oceans TARA_R100000789 (sample SAMEA2623403) | marine metagenome | biome: marine biome (ENVO:00000447); feature: mesopelagic zone (ENVO:00000213); material: "saline water (ENVO:00002010), including plankton (ENVO:xxxxxxxx)" | depth 450 m
ACAATCAGTTTAATGATGAGTATTGTCATTAGTTCCAACGTCCCTCCTTGCATTGTTGGGCTGGTCTGATTTAAATGAAGTCCTAACTTCATTACGTCAGGAAAAGCCATGAAATTAAGTTTTAGAATATGCAGTTTTGTGTTTCTCCTCTTAGGATTACTGCTCAGTCCAACCTCGGCTGAGCCACGCAGGAGTTCGGAGAATTCCCGGATGAACGTCTTGTTCATCATTTCCGATGATCTCACTGCAACCGCGCTCTCCTGCTATGGCAATCAGACTTGCCAGACACCAAACATCGATCGCCTCGCCTCTCGCGGCACCCGTTTTACCAATGCCTATTGCAACGCCACCTATTGCGGACCTTCGCGAGCATCATTTTTGACGGGCTACTATCCTCACGCCACGGGAGTCCTCGGCTATAACAGCCCGCGACCTGCAATTGGGGATCGGGAAACGTGGCCGCAAATCTTTAAGAACGCAGGTTTCTACTCGGCTCGCGTCAGCAAGATTTATCACATGGGTGTTCCCGGCGGTGTCGAATATGGATTGGATGTCGGGAAATACAAAGATTACAACGGCTCAGACGACGAAGCCTCCTGGACAGAGCGGTTCAACAGCCCCGGCCCCGAGTGGAAGGCTGAAGGGAAAGGCGAAACGCTCGAAGGAAATCCCGATGGTAAGAAGCCTGTCGTCGGTGGAAATACTTTTGTTGTGGTCGAAGCCGAGGGAGATGACCTCGTTCATTCCGATGGAAAAACCGCTGCCAAAGCGGTGGAATTAATCGAGCAACATGCAGACAAGCCGTTCTTTCTGGCAGTCGGATTCGTGCGTCCGCATGTTCCCTTTGTGGCCCCCAAGAATTATTTTGAACCCTTTCTCCCTTACGACAAGAATGAATTGCCTCCCAAAATTCCGGGCGACTGGGACGACATTCCCGTGCCGGGCATCAACTACAAAACCAGTAAGAATATGAAGATGGATCTCCGCCGGCAGAAGAAAGCGGTGGGTGGGTATTATGCAGCTGTCTCTTATATGGATGCTCAGGTCGGTAAGGTGTTGGATGCTCTGGAAAAATCGGGCCAGGCCGATAATACGATTGTGATCTTCACAAGCGATCACGGCTATCATCTGGGCGAACACGACTTCTGGGCCAAAGTGAGTTTGCATGATGAATCGTCGCAGGTTCCGTTGATTATCAACGTCCCCGGAAAGCAGCCTGCTGTTTGTAACTCTCTGGTAGAATTGATTGACTTGTTCCCCACCACGGCTCAATTGTGTGGCTTTGAGATCCCTGAACGGATTCAGGGGAAAGATATTTCTCCATTACTCGATGACCCCACGCTCCAGGTTCGAGAAGCCGCTTTTTGTGTTGCACCGATGCGGAAAGGCTTTCTGCTTCGAGACAATAGCTGGGCATTCTTTTCCTACAATGAAGACGGCTCAAAAGGGATCGAACTGTATGATGTGCAGAAAGATCCTCATCATTACACAAACGTTGCCAATGATCCCAATATGGCAAACTTGGTCGCAGAGTATCAACAGAAGTTGACCAGTAAACTGAAATCAATCCGTGAGAATGATCTCAACTAAACTTCATATTCTGAGCGGGATTCCTCAAGGGAGTTTAAAATCCCGTTCTGAGGAACGCTCAATCTGCCAGCGACTTGCACCCCAAGGCCCCTGAATCCAGACCGCTCCTTCTTCCGCAGTTCTGCGGAGATCATGTTCGGGAATTGGTCGTTTTTTTTGATGATTTTTGATGAAATGCTGAACCGAGCCGAGTTCCATTTCCTGGGTTAACAGAATTGACTTTTTAGGCAGATCTTTCGCCGATTCTGTTGCAGGTAAAACTTCAGAGGAACGCATGCTCTCTAAAATTGGCCAGCTGGGACGAACCTGATTGAAGTATTTGTGAGGAGAGCTTTCCAATTCAAAAAAAGTCTTTTGAACGGATTGCTCCTGAGTTTCCGTATCCTCGATCAACGAGAGTTGATCTCGATAGAAGGCTGATTCCACAAAACATTTCTCAAAAGATTCACCTCCTGCTGAAATCAGGGCGATTCTTTCCTCAGCTTGTGCAACACAGGTTCCGAAAAACAGAAACACAAACATTAAATATTTCATTTTCTCTTCCTTGAGGAAATATTGTCAATCAATTCGACTAACACACGGCTTGATTTCAGCGTTTCAATTACTCCGTCCCAAGTTTTTCTTTCAACTTGGTAATGATCTCCTGATCGGGATATTTGGCAGCCTGCTCCTGCTTAAGGGCATTACTCCAGGCTTCTTTGGCTTTCTCAGTTTTATCAATTGCCTGATAGCAATCGCCCAGATGATCCCACAAAACTGTATCGCCTTCTTCGGATCCTTCAACGGCTTTTTCCAGATAGGTGATCGCCTCATCATATTTTTTCATGCGATACAAAATCCAGCCCATACTGTCGAGGTAAGCATGATTTTCCGGCTCGGCTTCGATCGCTTTTTTGATCATCTCATAAGCCTGATCGAGCTTCTTCCCGCGATCGGCATACAGATAGCCAAGGTCATTGCAGACGGAAATGTCATCGGGATTTTTATTATAGAAGACTTCGAGAATTTCTTCCGCTTTATCGAGTTCATCGTTCTGGGCATATGCAGCCGAGAGTGAAAACTTGGCCTGACGGATGATGGTATCGTTCGGGTTTTTGGATTCGAGGGCCAGCAATTCTTCGAATGCTTTAATCGCAGCGTCCCAATTATGAGTGTAGTAGTGAATCCAGCCTTTCTGGAATCGCCAGAGCAGTTCATCCGGTTCTTCCTGGATTGCTTTGTTGATTAATGTCAACGCTTCTTCAGGAAGTCCTAGGAATGCGAGACAGCGAGACGAGTTGTAGCGAGCTTCGCGCACGATTTGTGGAAGTTTTTGCTCCTGAGCTTTTTCCAGCAGGGGCATGAAAACCTTGATCGCTTCTTCCCAGTCTTCACTCAGATAATGGACGCGACCTTCCTGATATGTCCATAGCAGATTTTCAGGATCGGTTTCACGGACATCAGCGATCAGTTTGAGAGCTTTCTCATTTTGCTCATTCGCAACGTAAACCTGAATCAACTGCAGTTGAAAAGCTTGTCGTTCGTTCGATAAAGCTGGGGAATCAATTGCTTCAATTAAGATTTCTGTCAACTGATCGTACTCTTCAAGATTATTCAGGTAGTCAATCAATTCAGCATACAGGGTGACCTGCACCTGACGATCATCTCGAATCGCCATCGCCCGTCGGTAAAACAGCATCACTTTATCAACCTCTTCCTGCTGCATCGCCAGTTTGGCCAGCAGGTAAGTTTGCGTGAATGCTTCGCGGGCATCTTCGGGTTGTTCTTCCTGTATACCAATCTTGACCATGGCATTGGCGAGTTCTTCATCCTGTTTAATCAAATCGAGTTCGGCTTCGAGTCGGTCGGCTTTGGCACCACTCATCATCGCCTGAGCCAGGGCGGTCAGCGTTTTCTGCGCATCTCCCTGTTCACGATAAATCTGTAGAAGTCCCAATTGAATGTCGGCCTGATTCTTGGAATCTTTCAGAGCCTCGAAAATTTTCTCGGCATCATCAAAACGCTTATTGGCAATATACTGTTCACCCAGAAACAGTCGCAGGGTTTCGTTTTTCGGATCCTGCTCAAGGAGTTCCTCAAGTTGGGGGATGATTTCCTCTTCCTGATCGTTGGCAATCAGCAGTTCGGTCAGCAACAGGTAGGGGCCTTTGCCTTTGCTTTGTTGTTTAGCCTCGAAATAGGAATTCAATTTCTTGAGGGCTTCGGCTGTTTTCTCTTTGCGGGTTAAAACGCGTGCCATTTGATAGTCGAATACTTCGGGATTTTTCGTAGACGCTTCCGCGGCCAGTTCAAAAGCCTGTTCAGCGATGTCGAGTTGATCTGTCAACAGAAACAGTTCTCCAAAAGTTTCAAACGTTTCCGATTTATCACCCTGCATTGTTTCGAGAGCACGTTGCGTGCGGAAGTCGAGTGAGTAATCATCTGGATGTGTGATCGCGTTGAAGACAATCGCGTACGCATTGGCGGCTTCTTTAGTTTTGTTGACCGAAAGATAGAGCCGCCCGAGTTGACTCATGATTGAAATGTAGGGGCCAGCTTTTTTGTCGACTGTCGAACTTTCGATCGCTTTTTCGAAATACTGAATGGAACCGGCTATGTCGCTCTGACGGAGAGCATAGATCCCCAACTGACTCAGCAATTCAAAATTATCAGCATCCAGTTCCACTGCCTTCTGGGCATACTGAATGGCTTCATCGACTTTATCGAGTCGAAAGGCCAGGGGAATGATTGCCTTATAGAGGGCAATCGATTTGTTATCGATTTCAAGTGCCTTGGTGTAAGCCGCATAGGCTTCCGCGAACTTATTGGTATGCTCGAAGGTTCGGCCCGTCATGTAATAGGCGGCTGCTTTTCGTCGTTTTTCGACTTCCTCATCCGTGGCCGATTCAGGCAGCCGGTATTCGTAAACATCGTCACCGGGCTGACTCAGCATTTCGACAAGTTGCTGCAAGGCTTCGGGGGGTGTCGCATCCACTCCCGGATCAACAGCTTCCTTCGTGGGTTCATCTGCAAAATTTGATGCCGGGACAGAAAAAGAAAGAAGTCCAAAGGCAATTGTCAGACACATCCCCAAATAGATTTTATTCCGAAAGAGGGGATTTTCTGGCTGGCATTCTTGCTGTGGCTGAGAGAATTGAGTTTGCATCCGCATCGTATTCGCTCCTCTGATGCGATCAACATGTGGCTGATCGTTGCATTATTTCTGAATTCCGCAATTTAAGACTGATTCGATTTTCCGTTCGAATTGACAATCAGCCAAGCGTTTTTTTAACACGTTTTACGCATTTTACCAATAGAGGACGACCCGAGTAGCGTGCATTTCGCGATATGAAGGAGTGAATCGAGACTTTTTTGAATCGGGATAATTTGATTTCTGACAGAATTTCTTGACTCAGAAACCTGTCCGCGTTAAAAAAACTTGTTATTGTCAATAATATACAGGGATGCTCTGTCGATGTAATACGATAGGGTTAGTATTAACGAATCGTTCGTTACTCTTTGTATTTCGGGTAGAGAAAGTTGTAACCACACGACAACGGAGTGCGTTGCAGTGATTTGACACCCAATACAAAGCCCTGAACGGGTATGAGTGTGATGTTAAGTTGGATTTATCAGCTTGGCACTCGAATCCCACGGAAAATTCCTGCGATATAAGGAGCAGAAAATCGAGACGACGCATCGGGTGAATGATCAAATCAGGATCACACCAATTCGAGTTGTGAACTTTGATGGCGAAATGCTGGGTGTAATTGAAACGAGCGAGGCTCAGACCATTGCGACAGAAAATGGTCTGGATCTTGTGGAAGTGGCCCCGAATGAGCGGCCTCCGGTTTGTCGAATCATGGATTACGGCAAATTCAAGTATGAACAAAAGAAAAAGTTGAGCAAAAACACCAAGCAGCATCAGACTCAACTCAAGGAAATTCGACTGCGACCTAAAATTGGGGAGCACGATATCGATTTCAAGATGAAGAAGGCCCGAGATTTCCTGCTTCATCACGATAAAGTCAAACTGACCGTCATGTTCAAAGGGCGTGAAAATGCCCACCACGAACGGGGTCGGGATATTCTGGAAAGTATTGCCAAGTCACTTGATGATGTCGCCAAACTGGAAAAGATGCCAGGTATGGATGGCGGACGAAGCATGACTGCAATTCTGACTCCAAGATAGTTTTCGTTACTATCTCAGGCTGTTGGGAATACACCAGCCTGAGATCTCTGAAAAAAGTTTTTCATCGCTGGTCGGTTTGACTACCGATCCGGCTTGAGGATCGTTATAATGCTCGACTTGTTCTCATTTCGAGTGCGATCATTGTGCAGGTGGAAACCTTAAGTGGTGAATCCTGTTGACGTTATGTCTGTTTAATTATCCCGTTCGCGGGTCACTCACAATTCTAACTGGTGATACTGTGCCAAAGCAAAAAACACACAAGGGAATGCAGAAACGGTTCAAAATTACCGCTTCTGGTAAAGCGAAGCATCGCAAAGCGAATCGCGGTCACATTATGAGCAAGAAATCTGCCGATCGTAAACGAGACTTGCGTGGTGATGGTGTGATCACTGGAACAGTTGCCAAGAAAATTGCGGACGCCTTGCGTCCTGGTCTCTGAGTTGAACGCATCTGATCGGCTCCAGCAGACAGTCGGGAAGCCTGTTTCAAGAGTTGGTTGGATTTGAGTATTCGCGGAAATCCTCAGAATTTGAACATTTACAGAATTTGAACAAAGCGGCAGAGAGTCAACATGAAAGTCAGAAGCGGCAAAGCTCGTTTGAGATCAAAAAGACGGTTGTTGCGTGAAGCCAAAGGAAATTTTGGTGGTCGTAAGAACCTCAATCGTACTATCCGTGAAACAATTTTGCGGTCTCGTGCCTACGCGTATCGCGATCGGCGCGTGCGTAAACGCGAAATGCGTCGCCTGTGGATCATCCGCCTCAACGCGGCCTGCCGTGAACACGGCCTGCGGTATTCCGAATTCATTAATGGCTTGACAAAATCGGGCCTGACTTTGAATCGGAAATCCCTGAGCGAACTCGCATTCCACGAACCAGCAGTGTTCGCGGAAGTTCTCAATGTCGTCAAAGCCAGTCTGTAAATCAGACGGTTATTGAATTAACGACATTGAATTCAGAATGAAGAGGCGGATGAGATTCTCAGCCGCCTTTTTTCGTAGAGTTTTTCGTGTTTTCAGAGTTACTATTATCGTAGGTCAGGCTGTGCCTGACAGGATTGACAATTGACGTTTTTCTTCGTCAGGCACAGCCTGACCTACAGTTTTTTATCAACTAAGTTTTTGTCACAGTGCTTTCTAACGAAGATTCCGTTCGATGAATTTGCTCCAAGTTCTTGATGATTACCAAAACGAAGCCTTGCAGGTCATCAGTCAGTGTGGTGAATTGTCCGAAATCGAAGAGGCACGAATTCGCTTTCTCGGCAAGAAAAAAGGACGACTTAAGGAGATTCAAACCCAGCTTTCGACTGCGAAGCCGGAAGAGCGTCCTCTGCTTGGAAAACGCTTCAATGAGGCTAAAAATGCGGTCGAAGCCTCTTTAAATGCACGAAAAGACGAACTGGCCAAGCCCGCTAAGCAGGTAGCAGGGCTGGATGTGACCCTGCCAGGGACTGCATTTCCACTCGGGAGACGGCATCCGATTTCGAAAACCGTCAGCGAGTTTAAGGAAATTGCCGGACGACTCGGTTTTGATGTTGCAGATGGCCCCGAAGTGGAAGACGACTATCACAACTTCGTCGCACTCAATATCCCCGATGATCATCCCGCACGCGATCCGCTGGACAATTTCTATCTTTCAGTTGCCCAGGAAGGGGCAGGTGGTCCCTGGCTGCTGCGAAGTCAGACGTCCACCGTGCAGATTCGCGTCATGGAGCAGGTTCCACCGCCTGTCCGCATCGTTTCTACGGGGCGGGTTTATCGGCCTGATACCATCGATGCGACGCACTCCTGCATGTTTCATCAGATGGAAGGCTTATACATCGATAAACATGTCACGATGAGTAACCTGAAAACCACGCTCAAAATGATTGCGACTCAATATTTGGGTGACGACATCGCGATCCGTTTCCGGCCATCGTTCTTCCCGTTTACTGAGCCTTCTGTGGAAGTCGATATTCAGTGGGGGGACAACTGGATGGAAGTCGGCGGAGCAGGGATGGTCGATCCGAATGTCTTGAAAGCGGTCGGCTACGATCCCGAAGAAGTGAGCGGTTTTGCCTTCGGACTGGGCATCGAACGCCTTTGTATGAAGCGTTATGGCGTGAAAGATATCCGCCTGCTGTATGAGAATGACTTACGATTTCTCTCTCAATTCTGAGATGGTATTCAAAATACAAGCACGATGCGCAAGCGAGTGTGTTCTTCCCCAATAATGAACACACTCGCTAGCGCATCGTGCTTGTATACGTCTGATTTTAGGAGATTTAGGTTTCCAGCGTGATATGCAAACCGCCGGAGCAGTGGTTGCATAACACATTCTGATTTGCCATACCCCGAGTTGCTCGAATTCTTTTGGTGCAATGTGGGCAATCGACATACAAGCCCCGCAAGTTGCTCATCGATTCCTCAATCCTGCAGATAAAACCCGCATCACAGCGATTGCATTTCACGCTCGAATTCAAAAAATTCACAGGGATTTTCAGTTCCTCCTGACATTTTGGGCAGCTCAGGAATATCCCTTTGGCGCGAATCAGGAAGATTTTGTTGGAGTTGTTGGTTGGGGCTTGTTCGATGGAGGAAGAACTACTTTTTTTTTTCGTCTGCTGAAACTTCCTGTAAGGGAATGAATTCAGGAATATCGACAAATGAGACTTTCAATTCCGAATTCAAAAGAGCTCTGCACGTCTGGCATGTGATTAAATTAGCGGGCATGTGGTCCCCGCAGTCCGGACAAGCTCCACCTGGCCAAGCTGGCATGGCATCAGTTCCTTGAAAAATAGTAGCAGAAAATATCAGTAGAAAAATTATTGAGCAAATTGGATACCAGTAATCGACACAGGTTCACGCCAACTGCATTAAAAGCAGAATGAAAAGAAAAAATTTGCGATGAAGCTGCAGATCAATTGAGTTGGTAGATTTCACGCCCAATCTTGAAGAATGTATGTCAAGAGAGCCTTCGACGAATAATTCGTGAATTCTGGGTGTATAGTCTATCAATACCTCCAGCAGTTCGAAACTAATTTTTCGGAAGACAATACAACTTTGTAGCGGTTTTTAGATACATTCGCCCGTTAGCGACTACTGGGGTAGCATAAGAAAGGTCATTTAAAGGAACGCGCCCAAGTTCCTGAAACTCACGACCGGCTGCCAGCACGACAACAGTGCCTGCTTCGTCGATGACATAAAGCTTATTTTCCAGCCAGATCGGCGAGCCACTGAAGTTTCCGCCAATTCGCTCCGTCCAGATTTCTTCCCCAGTTGCGGCATCCAGGCAGGAAGCGACACCGACGTCGAGAATCATAAAAATCAGCCCATCTTTATAAACTGGCGTCGGCACATAAGGGATTGTCCGGGTTAAAGTGAATTTGGGGGTGACTTGACCAGTCTGATCCAGTTCGACGGCATAGAGATTTTTCCCTTTTCCTCCGCCTCCACTCACGGAAATGACCAGATTGTCCGTCAGGAATGGTGATCCGACAGTTCGTTCCGGAAAGCGTTCTGTTCTCCAGAGGAGTTCCCCTGTATTCACATTCATAGCGGAAATCCCCATCATGCCACTCACACAGATCACCTCATCGACCCCATCTTTGCGAGTCCGAACAATCGGCGTGGCATATGAGGTGCGGTTAAATTCCCGTTCCGTCTGCCAGACCTGCTTGCCGGTTGTTAAATCGTAAGCCGTCACATTGCTCGGGCCTTTCATGTCCTTAGGGACAATGACCAGATTTTTATGAATGATCGGCGAGCAGGATGGGCCATGTTCGCTTAGGAATTCTCCCAGATCATTCCGCCAGAGTTCCTGGCCATCTTTCGTCCAGCAGGCGACGATAAACTGGCCTTCATCGGCAAAGGCAGCCACCACATGCGAACCATTGGTCGCAGGGGAGCCGGATGCAAAGCTGTTTTTGTTGTGGAGATGCACATCATTGAGAGTCAAATCCCGCTGCCATTTTTCTTTTCCGGTGACGGCATCCAGACAAAGCAGTCGACGGACGGAACCATCGTTAACCCCGGTTGTCACATACAGAGAGTCATCCCAGACAACTGGTGAAGAGTGAGACAAGCCGGGCAGATCAATCACCCAGGCGTAATCGTTTTCGGTCCAGGTGACTGGAAATCCCGTTTCCTGAGAGATCCCCTGACCATTACTCCCACGAAACCGAGGCCAGTTTTCAGCAGATGCAATTGAGAGGGATGTCAGTGCCAGGCTTAACGAGCACACTGCAAATACTGAAAGACGAAGCATGCTGAACTCCCGGAATGCAAAAGGAAAGATATACTGATTAATGTCCACAAAGATAACAAAAGTCAAATGTGACAACCAGCCAGTGGCCTGCTATAATACCTTGAAACGGAAGCTTCTTTCTGGAATGAACACTAAGAGAAAATGGCAAAATATCATCCCAATAAAGAGATTAGCGCTGCCATAGAGTTCGCTTTGGAAAATGGCTGGAGATTTGAAATGTCGCAGGGACATCCTTTTGGCCAGCTTTACTGTCCCTTTCATGATCGATCAGGCTGTATAATACGCGTTCACAGTACACCCCGGGTCAATGAACATGAAGCTCAAAGAATTTTGCGGGAAATCAACAAATGTCCTCACCAGCAAATGGGGGAACCCGATGAAAGATTTTGATTTTGAGATTTTGATTTCCGGTCCGAGCGATCTGGTCGAATTGGGGCAGGCCGAGGAAGGGAGAATCTCTGCTGCGATTGAATATGATGGCACAATCTCACGACGGAATGGTCAGACTCGAATCTGCTTCACTCGTTCCGCGGAATCATTTGAATCAGCCGTGATTGGCGCAGTCGAACAATTGATTTCCATCCCTGGCTTAGTTGTAGAATGGGTAGAATCGGATGAACAGACACAAGCCGCAGATCGCTTGAGCCGTGTCCTGAAAGCAGTTGCTTCAACTTAAACCTTGTTCCAAATGGAAACCGGATTTCTGTTCAAGAGTTACAAACTACCGTTTGAGTTTGCTGAGCGAGTCACCAGTACTCATTCCACTTTTCTAAGAATTAAGAACCGCGGATGAACGCAGTTCAATTTTGTAGATTGAGTGGATTGACGATTTTGCTATTGTTTTCAGACTGAACTAAGTTTAGGTCAACAATCAGTTTTTGATGATATGTTGACTGTTACCGTATCTGAATCCTGGCATTTGGATGGATTCATTCGTTTCCTGGTGAGACTTTCCCCTCCAATAAATTGTCCGCCCTTGATCGTCTGACTTGCGATCATCATAATCTCGTCTGAATTACCCTAATAATCTGCCATCTCTCCATAGATTCCGCAAACCCAGTGTGCCGGTACTCCGGTTCGACAGCAAAGTAAACTATGAATACTGACGACTTACGCGATGCCTACCTCGATTTCTTTACCGAAAAAGGCTGTGTCCGCCGCCCGAGTGATGTTCTCGTGCCGAACGATCCGACCGTTCTGTTCACACCGGCTGGGATGAATCAGTTCAAGAATCAGTTTCTGGGAATTGGTCAGCTCGAATTCAGCAAAGCAACGACTTGCCAGAAGTGTCTGCGTACGGGCGATATCAGCAATGTCGGTGTGACAGCATATCATCACACCTTCTTCGAAATGCTCGGGAACTTCTCGTTCGGGGATTACTTCAAAAAGGAAGCGATTCACTGGGCCTGGGAATTTCTGACGACCAAAAAATGGTTGGGGCTCGATCCCGAGCGTTTGACGGTCACCGTTTATCTCGATGACGATGAAGCCTTCAATATCTGGGAAAAAGAAATTGGACTCGATCCGAAACGGATTTCCCGCGAGGACGAATACGAAAACTTCTGGCCAGCCGGGGCTCCAACCGATGGGCCGGATGGTGTTTGCGGGCCGTGTAGCGAAATTTATTATCACCCGCCGGGCGGCGGAAAATGTGTGGAAATCTGGAATCTGGTGTTCACACAATTTAACCGCGTCGGCTCTCCACCAGACAATCTGCGTCCATTGCCGATGAAAAATATCGACACCGGCATGGGCCTCGAACGAACCGCTTCGACATTGCAGGGTGTCGAAAGCAATTTCGAAATCGATACGCTGAAACCGCTCTGTGAAACTGTCGGCGAAGTGCTCGGATCAAAATACACCTACGCTGGCGAACATGGGCGTGCGATGCGACGTATTGCCGATCATGTTCGAGCCGTCACGATGTGCGTGCATGAGAATGTTCTGCCGGACAACAAAGAGCAGGGCTATGTGGTGCGGCAGTTGCTACGACGAGCCGTGCTGGAGTCTTACCTGATCGGTAAACAGGAACCGGTACTGCATACACTCGTTCCCAAAGTTGTCGAGATGCTCAGCAAACCGTATCCAGAATTGAAGGAGACGACACAGTCGGTTCAGGAAGCAATTCGCGAAGAAGAGTCTGCCTTCCTCGATACGATTGAACGGGGCTTGAACCGCTTCAATAAATGTCTCGATAATGCCAAATCCTCTGGTGTCATTCCGGGAGAAGAAGCGTTTCATCTGCATACGACCGATGGCTTCCTGTATGAGTTGACGGAAGCCCTGGCTGCCAAGCATAACCTGAAGGTTGATCGTTCTGGTTTTGAAACTCTGATGGAAGAACACGGCATCATCTCGAATGCTGGTAAGCAAAAATCCGTCATGGCAGAAGGCCCGCTCGATGCCATTCGCAAAACGTCCGGCAATACCGAATTCCTGGGATACGATTCGACCGAAGCGACTGCAAAAGTGGTTGGCATCATTGCTGAAAAGCAGTTGGTTGAAGAGTTGAACGAAGTCGGACACAAAGATCTCGTCGCCATTGTGCTGGACCGCACGCCTTTCTATGCCGAGTCCGGTGGACAGGTGGGAGATGTTGGTTCATTGACTGCCGAGGGCATCGAATTTGATGTGCAGGATACGCAGAAAGATGGCGAACTCTGGCTGCACATTGGCCATCTGAAAAAGGGTAAGATTGGTATCGATCAGGAATTGGTGGCTACTGTAGATGCTGATCGTCGGGATGGCATCAGTCGCGCTCACTCGGCGACTCACATCATGCACCATGCACTGCGGACAACATTGGGTGAAGGAGCGACGCAGCGGGGATCGAAAGTTCAACAGGATGAACTCCGCTTCGACTTTGCTCACAAGCGACCACTCACTGCCGAAGAATTGACTGTCATTGAAGACATCGTCAACACATACATATCCGAGGGGGCAAGCGTCTCCACAAAAATGCTACCGATTGCCGAGGCTCGTGAAGCCGGTGCGATGGCGTTGTTCGGCGAGAAGTATCCGGACTTCGTTCGCGTAGTCTCCATGGGCGATTTCAGCAAAGAACTTTGCGGCGGGATCCATTTGACCAACACCGGACAGGTTGGGATGTTCAAAGTGATCGCCGAGGAACCGGTTGCCAAAGGTGTACGGCGTCTTGTGGCCTATACCGGCGAAAAGGCAATTTCGGAAGTGCGGGCCAAGGAAGCCGTGCTGAAGGAAGTGATGTCCGAATTGAAAGTCGGATCGACGGATGAAGTCGTTCGGAAAATTCAGCAGTTGCAGAATGATCTCAAAGATGCCAAGCGAAAACTTTCTGATCAGATGCGGCAATCGATTGGCGATGACGTGAACGATCTGCTCGCGAAGGCAGAAAAAATCGGAGATGTTTCCCTGATCGCTCATCAACTCGACAATGTCGATAAGGATGTGCTGCGGGATTATGCCGATCGTCTGCGAAAGAAAACAAAAGCCGTCGTCATTCTGGCTACCGAAATCGATGGACGAGTTGCCTTGCTGGCTGGGGTGACTTCAGAATTGACGAAGCAGGGGATTAATGCGTCGAACTGTGTGAAAGCAGCTGCTAAACTGGTGCAGGGTGGCGGAGGAGGACGTCCTGATCTGGCAGAAGCGGGCGGCAAGGATCCTGCAGGAATCTCAAAAGCTCTCGAAGCTGGCTTACAGTATTATCGTGAACAACTTCAGAAGTAAGTGATGTTTGTCTTGTTTCCAAGGTCCTCCTTCGGAACAGGTTCGAATGAAATCGAATAACGGGTGGCGGGGGCGCTCTCGA
>TARA_R100000789_G_scaffold100415_1_pt1 | contig 13761 bp, 7 predicted proteins | sample TARA_R100000789 | Tara Oceans TARA_R100000789 (sample SAMEA2623403) | marine metagenome | biome: marine biome (ENVO:00000447); feature: mesopelagic zone (ENVO:00000213); material: "saline water (ENVO:00002010), including plankton (ENVO:xxxxxxxx)" | depth 450 m
GGGGCCTTCCTCATACCACCAGTTCTACTGGTGGTTTTGATTTTGGCCACATGTCGCATCAGCTGCAATTCGATTTACGAATTGATTTCGGGAAGTCTCAGAAAGCGATCGAGATGACCTCTGAAGATTTTATCGACGCGTCCAGAACGGATGCCGGTACGACGATCACGAACGACTCCAGTCGATCCGGTTTCGTAAATCCGAATGATCCGGCCTTCGTCAATAGGCCCCCTGCTCTGGTAGGCGCTTACATAAGACTTCATCAGCGGGACAAATCGTTCTTCCAGAGATTGCCGCGTTCCATCGGAGTGGACTCGCAAGGAGATCATCGAGGGCTCATGAACGAACCGCGCGTTCCATTGCGGACGCTGAATCAATCGGCCGGTCACATCATGAAGAGTTTGCACATCGAAACTGATGTCGTCGCTGGAGATATCGGGATTGAGCACATCCCCTGGCAGCACCTCTACCTGAATCCTCTCGCGAAGTTTTTCATTCATGTCGGAAGAACGTCTGGTCAATTCGTGAATGCCATTTTCTTCCAGCAGATAGGCCGTCGCCCCAAGTCCGCTGATATGCAGGATCACGCTGTCGTTCATTGGCGAGTCTGTCAGCTGATCAGAGATCGGTTCGCATTTGAGTTTGAATCGACGAGCCCAGGATTTATACATGGCCGCAACCCGCAGCAACCCCCCTTGCGAGTCCCCCTTGCGATTCAAAACGGAAATTGAAAGATAGGCATCCCCGAATAATGGCGATTCGCTATCCTGATGAAACATCTCAAGAAGTTGTGTGCGGATATCGAGCGTCGCCAGATCGTCCTGTCCCAACTTGCGAGTTGCTTTGCGATCTGCCAGACGCCAAAGGTAATCCAGTTTCTTGGCTGCGGTTTCCAGTCGATGAATCTGGTCAGAAATGAACTCGGCTTCCTCGCGATTATCCCAGAAGCCCGGGATAGCCGTTCTCGCCAGAAGATTGGTTTTGCGAGCCGACCAGCCTGTGGACTGCTCACGCAATTTTTGCACACGTTCTCGAATCCGATCCAGCTCATCTAACTCGGCAATTTGAAACGGTACTGGAACCTGCTCGTCATCTTTAATTGGCGATTCGATTTCGATACTGATTTGTCGTTGCCGGGCAGAAAGATGGATCATCGATTCTGCTGGGACTTTTCCAGTAACCAGTTTGCGAGCCAGCGGCATGATCAGGAGACGCTCGATGACGCGTTTGAGCGGACGAGCCCCGAATGTCCGAGAATAACCTTCACGAAGGAGCAGGGGAAAGACATCGGGTGCGATATTGATCGTCAGATTTCTTCCCGTCACTCCGGATCGTTTCAAAACGCGATCGACTTCGAGACGTGCGATTTTCTCGGCTGTATCTTTCGTGAGTGGCCGGAAGACGACGACGCGGTCAATGCGATTAATGAACTCTGGTCGGAATGTATGCCCCAACTCGCGATGAATTTCAGTATCCAGACTTTCCTGTTGTTCATTCTGACCGAACCCAAACGAAGGTTCCTCGGAAATCTGACCTCCGACATTGGAAGTCATGATGATAATTGAGCGACGAAAGTCTGCTGTTTTTCCCTGGCCATCCGTGAGACGACCTGCATCGAAAAGCTGCAGGCACAGGTCGTACACATTGATGTGTGCCTTCTCGATTTCATCCAGCAAAATAATAGAGAAGGGCTGTTTGCGTACGATAGTCGTCAGGACTCCCGCGCGTCCTTTGCCACCATTGAGCCGTTCAAAGCCATCGTAGGTGGCAAATTCACTCATATCAATTCGAGAAAGTCGTTTCGCATCGCCGAAGCAATACTCGGCCAACGAGCGGGCCATTTCCGTTTTCCCGACTCCGGTCGGTCCCACGAAGAGCATCACCCCGTACGGTTTCCCGGGATCGGTTAGTCGAGACTTGATCAAAGTGACAATATCGACTGCGGCGTTGACAGCTTCCGGTTGACCAATCACTTTTTCTTCGAAAAATGCACGCACTTCTTTCAGATTTAATGGGATCTGGTCATCAAGCAAATGCGTGGAGACACCTGTCGACTTTTCAATGACCGAAAGGATTTGCTGATCGCTGGGAAGGTCATTTCCTTCGGTTCGATTCGCGAGAACTTGACGCAAAAGTCCCACAATGCGACCGGGGTTTTCCAGCCCGGCTTGTGAAAATTCCGAGAGTTCAAAAACACGATCGACAAAAGCGGCACTCGGCTTTAAATCGGCTTCTTTGATCACTTCGCAGGCAATCAGCTTGGTCAGTTCGTCATCGGCGGCCTTGAGAGTGATTTGCTGAAAGAGTCTTTTCAGTGCTGGATTTGCAGCAAATCCTTCCTGAAGTTCTTCCTCACTGCTTTCTCCCAGAATGACAATCTTTCCCTGTTCGATGTGGGGGATCAAAGCTGAAGCAACATTGTTATCTGAAGAAGATGACCTCCCGACAGTCGTGATTTCATGGAGAGCAGGAATGTAGAGTATGACTTTGTTCGGCTTGGAAATTGCATGCAGAAGATTTGATAACTGAGTTTCCCATTCGCCGAGATATCTCGTCCCTTTCAGAAACTCTGTCGGCGTGATTTGCGCGATTGTCCAACCGGTATCCTGTTCAACCAACTGATGAGCCAGTTCGTAAATCAAGGCCGTCTTGCCGGTTCCCGATTCGCCTGTGAGAACCGCACAGCGAGCATTGTCATCCAGAAGGATTTCCCGGAGATCCTGCACGAGGTTCTCGCGATGCCAGGCGCGAGGCAATTTTGCGAGCACGGCTGAATCCGTGAGGATCGTGCCGAGAGATTCGAGCAGACTGTAGTCGCTGCCAGAGAGTTCAGAGGACATGAGCGTGACCGGACCGCCAGGGGCGACTTCAAGAAAACGCGGGGAGATGAGGACCTTCTGAGTGTGTGAATCGCTATCTTTCGATTATGCGCCAGTCCCCCTGCTCTTTTCAAACTGTAGCGACATGAAATTAAAAAAGATTTATTAGATTCTTTCCCAGTTCACAATTTTTGGACAATCCTGGATTCATAGATATCTGTAGGTCAGGCACTGCCTGACGAAATGTGCGTACGACCTTGAAAGTCGTCAGGCAGTGCCTGACCTACACCTGATTTAACAAAAATGTTCCAAGGAAGATCATTGGAACGAGATCATGAATGGAAAATTAAAACGAATCGATCATATCAGGTCTAAATTTTGTGCATGGTCATTTCGCTTTCTCTCTAATAAAACATGGTGATTTTCTGAAAAAACCTTATGATGTCTGGAAGATTCTGTGCAGCTCTGCGTTACGAAAGTGACAATTCATTTCAGGATCAATCCTGAAACAAGTTTTAAGATTACTCGATTACCAAATTGATAAAGGCTGAGTTTATCAATTTGTAATGAGAGGAGACGGTCGCTGTGAGCCAACCGAAAAGCATTAAGTGCACGCATTGTGGAACCGCACTGGGACTTCCACAAAATCTTGAACCAGAAATGCGTCTCGTCTGCGGAGCTTGTGGACACAAAATGAAAGTCCGGCAGTCGGAACCTGTTCGGGAAGTGGAGGCTCAGCCTCTTCCTGCTCCATCGACCGGAGGAGGAATTTCACCGACAACGGCCATGATCATGGCTCTTCTGCTTGTAGGAGTCGGAATTGGAATCGGGTTCGCAATGACTCAAATGAATTCGAACTCACCAGAGAACAAAGAAACGTCCTCTGTAGCAAGTGCTGATAAAAGCGAACAGGAATCAGAAACGGCTTCTGAAAATAAGAACGCTCCTGATACGAAGAATTCATCTACGGAACCGCCCTCCTCTCCTGCCTCGACGGTTAACACTCCTGAATCTGCTGTGGATAAGCTGGCGAAAGTCTCCACCGATGATGTCAAAGCCGCTGCGAAAACTCCCCCTGCATCTGGTCGTCGCTTTCTCTCAACTTCAGGTCGCGAGTTGGTGACAGGTGATTTTGTAAGTTTTGATGGTGCGGTCGTTGTGATCGAAACGGCTGATAAATCACAGAAACGAATTCCCATTGATGAATTGAGAAAAGAAGATCAGGAGTTTGTCTTCAAACAGCCAGCTCAATCTCGTGCAGATCTTCCCCCAGAGAGTAAAGCTCAGCTTGCTTCCAATAATGACTTTCCTCCGGGTGGAGCGCCCGGTGGACCACCTGCTAATTCAACTGCTCCAGCAATGAATAATCCAGACGGTCCAGATGGATCAGCAGGTCCCCCGGCTGATGCACCGCCGGGCTATCCTGTCGTCAGAGACTGGGTGAATGCGGATGGGCAGCCGATGATTCGTGGAGAATTTGCCGGGATGAAACCGGGTGATCGAGTGATAATCAAACTCCTTTCCCGAGAATGGACACCCGTAGAACCCATAGAAGGGAAAAAAATCCGTCCTTTCCGCGGCGTCTTCTGGGTTTTTTACGAAGAAGCTGCTGCCGGCCCGGGTCAGAAAGGAGTTGTCATGGTGCGTGTAGGTGAGGCAACCATCCCTGGACATTCATTGAGCTGGATCGACATCCCTCTCAACTCCTTTTCAGAGCCGGACCAGGAATATCTGGGAGCCATTGAAAGTCTGAGAAATTATGCCTCCGTTCCCAATAACAAATTTCTGCACTTTCAAATTCCGATTCATGAGTTGTCCCAACCTGATCAGGACTATGTGCTATCTGAACTCAATCCCCGTCCGCGAACTCCACCAGAATCGCCACAGCCACTGTTTGGTCCACCGCAGTAGAGCTTAATTGTAGCAACAGACTCCGCATGGAATCGATAAATTCGGTTCACTATTCCCTTTCACTTCGGACTTTTTTATTGTAAGAGTCGGATCCATTTGTTTCCGATTCTCACAATAATCTAAACGGAAGCGAAATTATGCGCTGTGTGCTCGCAATACCCTTTCTGCTCATTTTTGTCTTTCCTCTATCAGCATCTCATGCTGAACCTGTCGTCAAGCAGCCGTTTTTGGATGGTGGACCTCCGCGATTTGTTCTGGATAAACGAGGGCCTTCAGGAGTGACACACGGTTTCGGGTTCTCTCCCGACAGTAGTCTCCTCTACACCGCAGGCGTGGATAAATGTGTCGAAGTCTGGCAATTTCAACGGGATCCTGCGGCCGAACCGAATGAATTAGGACAGCTACGACTCCTGCAGATCAAATCGATTCCCTGGGAAATCTCGCGTGGGTATCGTGGACAGATTCTGGCGATGGATTCATCGCAGGATCATCTGGCGATCGGTGGATACGCCGCTCGTACTACTGGCGATATCATTTTGATCGATCGAAAACTGGGGCAAGTCGAACAGGCACTCCCCCCTTCCCGGATGGACGATTCATCCAATGGTCATCAGGAAACCATTCAGGATTTGAGTTTTTCGCCCGATGGTCAATCACTTGTCAGCGTCAGTCAGGATGCTGAAGTTCGCGTCTGGCAGGCTCCACGCTGGGACTCGGTCGTATTGAGAAAGGGTTTTCCAGAATATTTCAATCGCTCTCTCCCCGTTCAATTTCTGGACAATCAACATGTCGCTGTGATGGGAGCCCAGCAAATTGTAATCTGGGATATATCCCAGTCAGGTCAATTCAAATATGAAATATTGCGTGAAGTCAAAAATGATGGAGTCTCCCGAGACATTACTGCGATTTCTAAACCGGCAAATGATCAAACCTGGATCACTGCTGATCAGAGTGGATTGATCCAGCAATGGAAAGGATTTATGAAACCTCAACTGGTTCGATCCATCCGCGAACAAGGGGCAACGCCTGCAGATCTGAGTTATACACAGGATGGGCATTGGCTGGCCGTGGCGAATTTAAATCAGCAACCGGCTCTGGAACTATGGGATCTGAGCCAGTCTCCTGCCCTGCTGGTCGGAAGCTTTCAGGCTACAAAACTGGACGATCTTCCCAAATGTCGCTTCAGCCCGGATGGAAAATATCTGGCAACTCAACATGGACAGGCAGGAGTTTTTCACCTCTTTGATTTGGAAGCCGCTCAAGATGCAGGTTTGGAGAATCTACTTTCTGATGACAACTTTCGCATCGATGTTGACCGCCAGAATCAGTTATTTACCGAAATTAATTTCGTCGCTCCAGCCCCAGAGAGTCGACAACAGCGTGACTATCAAATGGAATTGAAGAATGGTAGCGGAAACACATTTACGCTGGATTTGACACCGCTGCGATTTCGACGCGATCTGGAGCAAAGGGATGTTCAGCTCGTCACCAATGAGCAGACATCAGGGAATTGGACCTTCCATGAAAGCTTTCGATCCCGCAAAGCGAGCGAGAATTCATTGATCAATCTGGAGAATCGTGCACTTGGTCTCAAGACATCAATTGTCCTCGATCGACGAATGCAAGGACTGATGAGCGATTCCTGCTGGATCCCTGCCCCTCCCGAAGAGCAGACTCAAGAACCGATAGCAATCGCGATTGGAACCGTGAGCAATTACGGCGTTTACATTTATCGTTTGCCAACGAAGGTCGGCGAGCAGGCTCAACTGGTGCGATACTTTCGAGATCACAGTGACGATGTGCTCTCCTTGAGTTGTTCGCATGATGGTCGAATTCTGGCTTCGAGCAGTCGGGATCAGACATTGAAGTTCTGGAACCTGAGTGGAATCGAGACTTCTGCCCCGATTCAGAATCTGCAGTGGGGAGCAATATTTGATGTTGATCAAAATCGACTTCAGGTCACAGAAGTGACCGAGGGAGGCATCGCGGATAGTCGTGGACTGTTGCCCGGTGATCGCATTGTCCGCTTGGAATCTGCGGCTCAAAAGCGATACAGTTCTGATGTCCGGGAAATGCAAAAGATACTTCAAGATCAAATCGTCTGGGAAGATTTATATGTCCAGTGGGAACGAGGAATCGAAACCTTTGAACGACGAATCACTCCCGCCTGGGAGCCGATCGCAACGCTCTTTGTCAACGCGAATCTGCACTGGGTTGCTTACACATCGGAAGGTTACTTCAAGTCTTCTGCATTTGAAGGAGATGAACTGGTCAGTTATCTGGTCAACCGCGGACCCGGTCAACCACCGCGACTTGTCAAAGCTGCTCAACTTCGTTTGAAATATGATCGCGGCGGAACAGGAGATCGCTTTTTTGACCTTCTATTGAGGGAACGAAGTACAAACGGTACATTTCGACTCCTGAGAGAACCAACCGTATCCAATGCGGTAGAGAAACTGGCCGAGGAAATTGCCAAACTCCCGGAAATGAATATTCTCAGGCCTTATGTCGGTGAACGCTTTGAACCTGAGGCGACGATCCCGGCTGAGGTTGAAATTCTGATGTCGGATAAATCGGGATACGAATTGACCGATCTGGTCGTCGATCTGGATGGCATCCCCCTGCCCTCTCCCGATGTAGCCGAAAAGACAGTCGGTAGAACACGCTTGAAATGGAATCAGATCCCTCCCGATCATTGCAGTCCCATCAGCCGTTTTCGTGTGAAAGCAGTGCGTAAGGATGAGGATAATACGTTCGATCATCGTTTATTCGGAGAGGCAAGCGTCGTATTTGCTCCACAGATCGAATTGAATCCAGCTATCCGAATTCATCTCATCCTGCTGGCCTGTAAAGACTATACGTCATCGAGTGAAGGTTACGACCCATTGCTTTTCCCCATAATTGACGCCCAGAGTATCTTGAAGATGTTTCAGCAGTTTTCGCCGCACTATCAGCTCGGAAATGTGGAATTTATTTCGAGACAAAGTTTAAATCGTAATCTACAGAAAGCAGATGTCGATGCCGCAATCAACAGAACGCAGCAGGCGATTTTGAAGCAAGCTGATGGAGACGACTCCCGCCGGGATGTCATCATCGTCTTTCTCGGAGGCCATGGAGATGCCATCGATAATCACTTTGTCTTTGTGACCGAAGACGTTGTGAGTAAAGACAATGATCTGGAAAAATACGGAATTCCCTGGAGTACTTTTCAAGGCTTGAGATCAATCCCTGCACCGACAATCTTTCTGCTCGATGCCTGCCACAGCCATAATGCAACACATGACGAAACAGCTGTTCGCGAGTTCGCTCACGATGCCGACATGAGTGGCTTTTTCGTTCTCTCTGCCACCAGCGATCAGCAGGAACTTGCCAATGAAAGTGCAAACCTCAAGCATGGCTTCCTGACTTACATTATTCTCAAAGCGGCCAGCGAAGCCGATGGCATCAATCCACAAAACAATCGTTTTCAGGGAGATGTCGAGTGGCCAGAAATTGTGGAGTATGTGAATAAACAACTGCCGTTAATCTCGGGAAATGAACAGATCCCGTCGTTCGCGGCCAGCAGAGATCTTGAAAGTCAGATGTTTACCATTCCCATGTTCCGCCCGAAAGGGGTATTGAACGACTAATAGAGTAATTATCAGTTCTGGTTCTCGTTTGCTAAAATAACTGATCGTAATCTCTTTATCACTTCAATGTCGTGCAATAACCATTTTCTGTCTCCTATGTCCTTAGATAAAACAACCGTCTCTGTTTTAACTCCACCCGGACGGGGAGCAGTGGCAACAATTTTGGTATCCGGTCAGTTGGATGCACTCAGGCAACGTGCAGAAGATACAGGCAGTCCATTTTTTATTGCAAAGAACGGACTCCCCATAGAAAAACAAACACTTCATCGAATTGTGTTTGGAAGTTGGGGCGACGAAGAGCTTGTGATTTGCCGTACAGCAGAAGAGTGTTTGGAAATCTATTCTCATGGAGGGCAGCAGGCAGTCACTCGGATAATGCAAAGTCTCGTCGAGTCAGGAGCTGAGCAAATCAATTGGGAGTCTTCCGTCGACAAACAATCTGAGAGCTGGTTGGCTGATTACCACAAGGCTCTCTCCAGTTGTTCAACGGAAAGAACGGCAGAGCTTTTACTTCTGCAGATGCATCATGGAGCCTCTTTCTGGAGCCGACTTCAACTGGGGACTGTATCCACAGATGAACTTACAATAGCACGGAAGTGGGCCCGATTTGGGCAGCATCTGGTAACCCCCTGGGAAGTTGTGATTGGCGGGCCACCCAATGTGGGCAAATCCTCTTTGATCAATCGGCTGCTTGGTTATGAGCGAGCAATCGTTTTCGACCAACCGGGAACAACGCGAGATGTCGTCAGTGCCGATACGGCAATTGATGGCTGGCCTGTTCGCTTTTCCGATACCGCAGGACAACGTCAAACCTGCGACGCATTAGAAACTAAGGGGATTTCATATGCGATTGCAAAATTTCAACAGGCCGATTTGCAGATCCTTGTTTTTGACCAGAGTCTCCAGCCGGATGATTTCACGCTCTCATTGATGGCAGAATTTCCGGAAGCCATTCTACTTTATCATAAGTCCGATTTACCGATGAATTCTGAATGGCATCGAATCAAATTCCCTTCCACTCCCCTGCCCGTTTCCAGCATAACTGGAGACGGAATTCAAAAAGTACTGGCTGAAATCTCCGCACGACTTGTCCCAGTGCTTCCTCCTGAGGAAGTTGTTTATCCGATTTCAGAGAGACAACGAAATTTGCTGAAACAAAAGATCTGAGATGATTTTCACTGAGCTCCAATTACCGAGAATGTCAGAATTTTATGGCAACCTATCCTAAGATGTACCGAGTTACGCGTCAGTTTACTGAGCCAGTACTGGACGATCTTCAAACGGAAGTGAAGGTAGCTGTTAGTGCTCTGGTGGCAAATCGCAAATTAGCACCCGGTTCAAAAATTGGAATTGCTGTCGGCAGTCGTGGAATTGCTTCGCTGTCGATAATCCTCAAAGCGATTGTGCTGGAACTAAATCAACTTGGATTCCGACCTTATTTAATCCCGGCGATGGGAAGTCATGGAGGAGCGAATTCAACGGGACAAATGCAGGTTTTGCAAAATCTGGGAATTGACTTCAAAGAGCTTAACGTCGAATGTCTGGCTGAAATGTCGACAAACGTGATCGGAAAGACTTCACATGAGGTGCCGATCCATTTTGCGGAGACGGCTTTGAAATTGGATGGTTTACTGATTTGTAATCGCATCAAACCGCATACGCGATTTACCGGAAATGTCCAATCCGGTTTATTGAAAATGATGACGGTCGGCTTAGGGAAAGAAACTGGAGCCGCCACTTATCATCGGGCAGAACGAGAAATTGAATTCGACGACCTGATTCGCGAAGCTGCTTGTGTCATCATCGAAAAGACTCCGATTATTGGGGGCATCGCACTCATTGAAAATCAATCGAAACAGATTGCGGAAATTTATTCTGTTCCTGCGAATGAAATGATCGATCGGGAGCCAGCCTTGCTTAAGCGTGCGATGGAACTTGTTCCTCGTCTACCACTCCAAAAAATCGATTTACTGATTGTCGATGAAATGGGCAAAGAAATCAGCGGAACGGGCATGGATACGAATGTTGTTGGCAGAAAATTCAACGATCATGCTTCTTGTCCTAAAGACTGGTGTCAGACATCTCTCATTTACATTCGCGGGCTTACCGCGGCGACTGCAGGAAATGCTACAGGAATCGGCATGGCTGAATTCACGAATCCTGAAGCAGTCGCTCAAGTGGACTGGGTGAAGACACGTATTAATTCCATTACAGCTGGTCATCCGACTGCTGCCATGTGTCCGGTCGTTCTCGATGATGATAAAGCTGTTATCGAAGCTGCTATGCAAATTGCGGGAGAGAATCTGCGAATCCTGCATATTCGTAATACAGCTCAATTGAAAGAAGTATTTGTCAGTCAAAGTGGGTTGGATGAACTCAAAGTCCTTGAGCCAAATTGCGTGATCTCAGACTGCGACTACTATAACTGCGAAAATTTGCACGGATTTTGATTTCTGAAAATCGTGTCAAGCAGAAAATCTGCAATTTTTTGCAGTGTACAATTTCTGGAATATTTTCTTAGAGAATTTCAGTCATATCGTTTATTATTGATTAGTTCAGCAGAAATCCAATTCTGGAATCCAAAAGACTCGCTAAGAAATCGTGTCCTATCATCGATGGTTTCTTCGGTCGTATTCCTGGCTGAAATTGCGGGAAGCACGCATATGTCGTGACCTGTTGAACATGTCCACCTCAAGGCATCTCATCAAAATTCAGGAGAAACGATTATGAGCAATTACAGAAATCTGACAGCTCGCGACATTATGGTTCGCAAAGTGATTACCCTGCGACCTCAGATGGAAGTGATGGATGCAATTCGGGTGATGATGAAACACAAAATCGCTGGAGCTCCCGTTGTGAACGATCATGGACGTTATCTGGGGGTCTTCTCCGAGAAAAGCTCATTGAGTGTCTTGCTGGGTATGGAATACGACAGTGATCCGACAACAGAAATTCGATCCTACGTTGATACCACCGCTCGCTTCGTTCACGAAGATACGGATATGCTGAGTATTGTCGATATTTTTCTGAATGAACCCTACAGACGTTTACCGGTATTGAGAGATAAGGATGAACTGGTTGGACTGGTATGCCGCAGGGATGTGCTGCGTGCATTCAACGATGGCATGCGAAAACGGCAGAAGGCAACTGGAGATTCTGGCATTTTGTATTTCAGCAGCGTCACACAGCGAGAGGATTCCACAATCATTTCCTGAGAGAATATAGATTTTTTCGACAAGCCAGCAGGGTACCCAATCGGGTGCCCTGTTTTTAATGATGTCGTGGTTATTCTTTATGATTGAGATTGTTGAATGACTCAATTATTATGATGAAATTCACATTCCATTTTCACTGCTCTGTGAATGCTCATGAATCCTCGCCGTAGTGTTGCCCTGTTAATTGAGTCGTCGAATGCGTATGCACGGGGCTTGCTGGCAGGTGTCGTAACTTATGTCCGACAGCATGCCAACTGGTCGATCTTTCTTCCAGAGCAGGAACGGGGAGCCAATCCGCCCAAATGGCTTTCGAGCTGGAACGGGGATGGCTTGCTGGTTCGGATTGAAACTGATGAAATTGCCCGCACCGTGCGGAAATCGAAATTGCCTCTGGTTGATTTAAGTGCTGCCCGCTATTTGGATGATGTTCCCTGGGTTGAAACCGATGATGCAGCGATTGCACAACTGGCCGCAGAGCATTTGATGGAGCGCGGCTTTCAGCATCTGGCTTACTGTGGCGACCCTGGATTTCAATGGTCAATTCTGCGACATCAGGCGTTTGAAAAACAGATCCTGCAGTCCGGTCTCAGTTTTCATCTACATCAGTCGATACCCCGATACGATATAAAATATTCCTGGAAACGCGAAAAACGCAGACTCTCCAAGTGGATTGAAAAACTACCGAAGCCGGTAGCGATTTTTGCGTGTTACGATATCAAAGCTCAGCAACTTCTCGATGTCTGTCGTGAACTTGGCATCTCTGTTCCCGAGCAGGTCGCCGTTCTGGGGGTCGATAATGATGAACTCCTCTGCGAACTGTGCAGCCCTCCCCTTTCGAGTGTTATTCCAAATGCCCATCAAGCTGGCTTTCAGGCGGCTGCGATGCTGGATCGCATGATGAATGGCGAGAATGTTTCCACCGAAGCAATCTTCATCGAACCACTCGGAATTCATACGCGACAGTCAACCGATTTGCTGGCAATTGATGATCCCGATATTGCCAAGGCTTTTCGTTATATTCGGGAACACGCAACTGCAAACATCCGTGTAAGTGATTTACTGAGACACATTCCCCTCTCTCGCCGAATGCTGGAACATCGCTTTATTAAATATCTCGGCCGGACTCCCCATCAGGAAATTCAACGCCAGCGGATTCTCAAAGTCAAAGATTTTCTGAGCAGCACGAATCTCACACTAGCAGAAATTGCCCGCAATACAGGCTTTGAGCATGCTGAGTATCTTTCGGTTGTCTTCAAACGGGAAACCGGACAGACGCCACGGGAATATCGGAATCAAACTGGAACAAATCATATTTGGAGTTGATTAGAACACAAAACTTTGGGTGGCTGGGGTCGGAGCGTAGCTCCCAGATAGTCACTTTTTCTGGGGGCTCACTTCGTTCCGATCCAAGCCACCCGGAGTTTACTATGAAGTCAGTTTCGTAGAAATTTGAAGTACGTTATTGTTAGGGAACAACAACAGCCTTAATGACTCCCGAGAAGTAACAACGGCATGAATTCCTGGTCCAGTTTGACTCACATGGAAGCGGATCGCTTTGCGGTCATCAAACGGCCAGTCATCATTCTGGCTCTGCTAACGCTGCTGATCTTTGGTGGCACAGTAGGGTTTCGCATTGTAAATGAAACCAGCTGGCTCGAGTCGTTGTATCTGGCAGTCATCACACTGACCACTCTGGGATGCCGGGATCCCGCAACTTCAAATGCGACGATGGCATTTGTTGTCATCTATCTGGGCTGTGGCCTGGGGCTGTTCAGTTACAGTCTGTTTACTCTCGGCCAGAGTCTACTCGATCCCCAATTTCGTCAATTCTGGAAACAACGACGCATGATCAACAAAATCGAATCACTGAAAGATCATCACATTGTCTGCGGCTTCGGACGGATGGGCCGGACGATTTGCGAGTATCTGGATCGGCGAAATCGTCCCTTTGTCGTGATCGATCTGGATAGCGATGTGCTCGAAGCTCACTGCACCGCTCACAACTGGCTGTATATTGTCGGTGATGCCACTGACGATGTGCATTTGCAGAATGCGGGAATCGACCGTGCCTGTTCCCTGGCCTCAGTCTTGCCTTCGGATTCCGATAACACGTATGTCGTTCTCTCCGCCCGTATGCTGAACAATGGCTTGCAGATTGTCGCTCGGGCCAGTGACGAAAAAGCGATT
>TARA_R100000789_G_scaffold294_4_pt1 | contig 13625 bp, 13 predicted proteins | sample TARA_R100000789 | Tara Oceans TARA_R100000789 (sample SAMEA2623403) | marine metagenome | biome: marine biome (ENVO:00000447); feature: mesopelagic zone (ENVO:00000213); material: "saline water (ENVO:00002010), including plankton (ENVO:xxxxxxxx)" | depth 450 m
GACGCTGGCGGTCACGCCGATTGCGCGCCCTGCGACATCACCCGCGCCGACGACGTTCAGGCCCTTGTCGAAGGGGTGTTGGCGCGCAACGGTCGGATCGACATCCTCGTGAACAACGCCGGCATCAACAGTTGGGCGCCTCTGACAGATGTCACCGACAGCGACTGGCACAGGATGTTGGACACGCATATGACCGGCCCCTTCCTTGCCTGCCGTGCGGTGCTTCCTGGCATGATTGCGCAGGGCGGCGGCAAGATCGTAAACACAGTCTCCGTGGCAGCGCAGTTGGGACGGTCGAACGTGGTGCCCTATTCGGCGGCCAAGGGCGGGCTGGCGATGATGACGCGCGGACTCGCCGCCGAGGTTGCAGGAAAAAACATTCAGGTCAACGGTATCGGCCCGGGCTATTTCCTGACTGAGATGAACCGACAGATTATGGACGATCAAGCCGCCTATGAGGCGCGCGTCGCGCGCATACCTGCCGGACGATGGGGCGATCCCGACGAACTGCACGGAACAATTGTCTTCCTGGCATCTCGGGCGTCGGATTATGTCTCGGGCCAGGTCATCTTTGTCGATGGCGGCCTGTCGACGTCATTTTGAAAGGAGTACTTTGTGCCGTCTGAAGAGATAGCTATGACCGACAGCCAAACCTTCGTCGAAGGAATGAGCCGCCTTGCCGCCGGCGTCTCGTTGGTGACAACTATCGGGGAGGATGGCGCACCCCTTGGCATGCTTGCCACGGCCGTCACCTCTGTCTCTGCCGATCCGCCTACGCTGCTTGTCTGCGTGAACCAGAGCGCCACCATGCATGCGGATCTGATCCGGTCGGGCACGTTTTGCGTCAACGTTCTGGGCGAGGCGAATGCCGAGATCGCCCGACGCTTTTCGTCTGGAACCGACCGTGCTGCGCGTTTCGCCACCGGTGACTGGCGGCGCGTGGGAAGGGGGGCGCCGGTGCTTGCCGACAGTCTCGTCTCATTCAACTGCCGGATAGAGACGACGGTTCCGGGTGGAACCCATACAGTGGTTATTGGTCGCGTCGTGGACTTGGCCACGCCGCCTGTCACCGGCGGCCCCTTGGTCTATTTCGGCCGTGGATACCTACACGGCTGACGGCTCGACCGCGCCGCTGTTCATGCCGTCACGGCATTGTTCAATGTCTTGACGATCTCATTGATCTCCTGCGACCAGACGCTGTTGGTCTCACCCGCGATACCTTTGTCGGTGAAATCGGTGAAGGGACGTCAGCACATGGTTGCTGACCCTTCGCAATCAAATCAGCGGATTCGATTTGATCAGCAGCAAACCGCAACCGGCCAAGCTCCCTGAAACCAACGTGGCCCTTCGCAATTCTAGGGGTGTCGGGGTGATTGGCAGTCGCAGCGCGTGCCGCCAGTCACCCATAGATTTTTGAACAAAGTAGTAATTTCGGGCCGGATCAGGCTGGCAGATCGTCTTCGAGGAAATAACGGATGTTGTCCTCAAAGCTTGCGTCGGCCTCCAACCCCAGACGAGCGGCCTTTTGTGGCCGGATGTCGTTGCGCCAGCCCTTGAGAATGGGCTCAATCTCGGGCTGCGGCTCCCATGTGATCAATTTGGCCGGTTCCGGACCCGCGACGGCGGTCAGGGCATCGATCATCTGGCCGATGGTCCAGACCCTGCCCGGCATGGTCATGGTCTGGTTGAGGCCCAGGGCATCGCGCGGAATTTCTGCGCCCTTGATCAGGTTTTCGACGCATTTGCGCGGGCTGAGGTAGAAGTGGGGAAAATCTTTGTCGACCGGGCAGTTGGCGGTTTGCCCCTGCAGCGGTTCGCGAAAGATCGACGACATGAAACCAGAGGCTGCACGGTTGGGTTTTCCGGGGCGCACAGAGATCGTCGGCAGGCGAAAGCCGCGCCCGTCGATAAAGCCCTTGCGCGCATAGTCATTGACCAGAATTTCACCAATGGCCTTTTGCGCACCATAGCTGATCTGCGGGTTGGGCAAGGAGGAATCGGTGAAGGGCTGCGGCACCTCGCCGCCGTAAACCGCGATGGACGAGGTGAAGACAAGGGCAGGGCAGGTGCCCAATGCGCGGGCGCGTTCCAGCACGTTCAGCGTGCCCATCATGTTGACCTTGTAGCCAAAATCGAAATCTTGTTCCGCATGCGCCGAGACCACCGCCGCCAGCAGGTAGATCACGTCGGTATCTTGGGGGATTGCCTGCGCGACCGACGCGGGATCCGTGATGTCGCAGGTCAGTGTCTCGACGGCAAAGCGGGCCTCGACTGGCGCGGGATCCGTGATGTCCGCCAGCGTCAGCCGAGAGATCTCTGCATCGCGCAGCGTACCGCGTTTGGCGAGCGCACGGGCGAGTTTCTGGCCTACAAGGCCGGCCCCGCCAAGGATGACGATGTTCATGAGGGTTCTCCTGTTTCGAAGATCTGTGGCGCCAGCGCGCCGGGATGCTGAATGACCTCTGCGGCCAAATGCGCGGCGCGGGTCATGGCGGTGCCAAGACTGGCGCCGGTGGCGCGGGCGGCAAGAAAGCCGGCTCCAAAGCTGTCGCCTGCGGCGGTGCTGTCGACCACGCGCGCCACTTTGGGCGGGGTGCAAGTGACGGTGCCATCGGTCTGGGACCAACCGTGGCAGGGAGCCTCACCGTTCTTGATCACCACGCAAGACGCCCCGGCGGCGCGGTAGCGTTGAACGGTCTCTTCTGGTGTGGCGTCCTGAAAGGCCAGTTGTTCTTCGTCAAAGCTGGGCAGCACGGTGTCCGACACCGCCGCGCCCTGCAACAGGCCAGAGCGCATCGCCTCTGCGCTGTCCCACAGGCGGGGGCGCAGGTTGGTGTCAAAGGCGATGTGGCTGCCAGCCGCGCGCGCGCGGGCAAGGGCGGCGCACAGTGACTTGCGCGCCTCGGGCGTCAGGATCGCAAGCGTGATGCCGGAAAACTGGATCACGGCTCGGTTGGCAAAGATGTTGTCGAGCCAGTCGGGATCATCGGCCAGTGTCCGTGCCGCCGATTGGCCGCGCCAGTAGGAAAAGCTGCGCTCTCCCTCGCGGGTCTGGATCATGTAGAGGCCCACGGTGCGGTCCCGAATGCGGCGCAACGTGTCGGTGGCCACGCCCTGGCGTTCGATGAACTGTGCCAAATCGGTGGACATCGGGTCGTCACCGATCACGGTGCCATAGCTGACCGTCCAGGACGCGGGCAGCAGGCGGCGCGCGTACCACGCGGTGTTGAAGGTATCGCCGGCATAGCCAAGGCGGAACAGTCCGGGGCTGTCAGGGGCAGGGGCCATTTCGACCATGATTTCGCCAAGGGTTAAGAAACGCGTCATTCTGCGGCCTCTTGTTGGGTCACTGGAGGCAAGAGCTTGCCCGGGTTGAGGATGCCTTGCGGGTCGAACGCATGTTTGATGGCGCGCATGTAGGACAGGGCGGGCCCGTGTTCCGTGGCCATGAAGTCCTGCTTGCCAATGCCGATGCCGTGTTCGCCCGAAACCGTCCCGCCAAGGCGCAGCGCGGTTTCCGCTAATGTATGGGTAAAGGTGTGGGCGCGGGCCATTTCATCGACGTCGTTCGGGTCAACCGACAGGCCGGCATGGAAATTGCCGTCGCCCACATGGCCAACGATAGTGGCGGTTAGGTTCAGGCGCAGGGCGTCGGCCTGTGATTGCGCAATGGCCTCTGCCAAATGGGAAATCGGGACGCAGACATCCGTCGGCCAGATATGCCTACCCTGTCCCAGCGCGGCAGAGGCATAGTGTGCATTGTGGCGCATGGCCCAAAGGGCGTTGCGGTCCTCTGTCGTGGTTGCGGCCTTCCAGCCGCGCGCGCCGCTGTCCTGCGCGATCTCCTCAAAGCTGGCCATCTGTTCGGCCACAGATGCGGGCGCGCCGTGGAATTCCAAAAACAGGTGCGGCTCCTCGGGCAAGCCCGCGTCAGCATAGGCGTTGAATCCGCGCACCATCATGTGGTCCAGCAGTTCGATGCGCGCCATCGGGATGCCGCACTGAATAGTTGCGATCACACAGGCAACGGCCTGTTGGACGTCTTCGAACCGGCAAGTGGCGGCGGTGATGCATTCGGGCTGACCGTGCAGGCGCAGGGTCAGTTCTGTGATGATCCCCAGCGTGCCCTCAGAGCCGATCATCAGATGCGTCAGGTCATAGCCCGTCGCCGACTTGCGCGCGCGACTGCCGGACCGGATCACGGTCCCGTCGGCCATGACGACCTCAACCGCCAGTACGTTGTCGCGGATGGTGCCGTAGCGGACGGCGGTGGTGCCAGAGGCGCGCGTTGCCGCCATGCCGCCGATGCTGGCATCCGCGCCGGGATCGACGGAGAAAAACAAGCCCGTGGCGCGCAGGTTCTCGTTCAGTTGCTTGCGGGTCAGGCCGGGCTGCACGATGCAGGTCAAATCCTCTGGCTGGACGCCAAGAACGCGATTCATGCGGCTCATGTCCAGACTGATGCCACCGTGCAGCGCAAGGTGTTGGCCTTCCAGCGAACTGGCCGCGCCATAGGCCGTCACCGGACAGCTGTGTTCGTGGCAGATCTTTAGGATCGCCGACACCTCGGCGGTGGTCTCAGGATACGCCACCGCGTCGGGCGGGGTGTTGGGATAATAGGTCTCATTCTGGCCGTGCAGGCGGCGGTCGGCCTCCGATGTGGTCAAGCGGTCGCCTAGCAGATGCGCCAGTGCGGCGATCGCGATGTCATTTGGCATCCAGAGCACCTCCGGCAGAAAAGATGGCAAGGGCGACGACCGCTACCATAGAGGCCGCCATGGAATAGTTGACGCCGCGATGAGCGGCTTGTGACAGGTTCAGCCGGTGCAGCGATGCCCCGGCGTAGAGCCAGGCAAGGTGGACGGAAATCCAGATAGCGTTTGCGATCAGCAGCTTGGCAGTGGTCTCAAAGACAAGACTGTCCGGCGCAAACGGGAAGCCCGCAAACAGTGTGGTGTTGACGACGTAGGCCTTGGGGTTGATCGCCTGCAACAGCAGGCCAGACAGGACGGCGGGCGGGGCCTTGGCCTCAACAAAGGCGATTTTGCTACCAGCAAAGGCGATGCGCGCGGCCAAGTACAGCAGATAGACAATAGAGGCGGCCATCAACACGGTGCGGATGACCGGGACCGACAGGACGATCGCCGCCACGCCCGAGATTACGGCCAGTGCCACAAGGTTGGTGCCGATGAACAACCCCAAAACATAGGCCAGACCCGGACGAAAACCGTAGGCCGCGCCCAGACCGGCAGTCGACAGTACGCCGGGACCGGGGGTGATAATCAGGAAAAACACCGCAAGCGCAAAGGTCAGCATGGGGCAGGCCCCCGTGGTGCCGGCATAGTCTTCCTCCCGAGACGTGCTGGTGGGGTCCGCTTGCATGACGGCCCATTTGGTATACCATCTACACTCAAAACCAGCCGGGGCGGGAAGTCAACGGCGTGCGGGAGAGGCTGACGCCACTCGTGGCTATGAGCCACATCGCCCCGCCCACCGTCCCTCCCTTGGCGCGCAACAGGGGAGGTCGCGCATGTCTGACAAGGTCAAGGTGGGGTTCATTGGTGTGGGGCTGATGGGCCACGGGATGGCGAAGAACCTGTTGGAAAAAGGGCATCCACTGTTGGTCAAGGGAAACCGCAACCGTGCACCGGTTGACGATCTGCTGGCGCGCGGCGCGACTGAGGTGTCGACCCCGCGCGAGATGGCGGCAAACAGCGATGTCATCCACATTTGTCTGTCCAACGCGCCGCAGGTCGAAAGCGTCTTTCGCGGCCCCGACGGTATTCTTAAGGGGATGCGCGACGGTCTGATCGTGGTGGACTGCTCGACCTCCGATCCCAACGTGACACTGGCCTTGGCCGCGGAACTGGCAGAGCGCGGTGGACACATGGTGGATGCCCCGCTGGGGCGCACACCGAAAGAGGCCGAGGCGGGCACGCTGGACGCGATGGTCGGTGCCGACGATGCGGTGTTTCGGCGCATCCTGCCGGTGATGGAATGCTGGGCGGGCAACATAAACCACGTCGGCCCGGTCGGCGCGGGCCACAAGATGAAGCTGATCATGAACACCATCGCCATGAGCTATGCGGCCCTGTATTCCGAGGTGACGGCGCTGGGTGCCAAGGTGGGCATTCCGCCGGCAACGATCCAGCGGGTGATCGGGTCGTCTCGTCTGGGCAACGGGTTCTTCGACACTTTCATGAGTTACGCGGTGGACCGCGATCGCGACGCGCATAAATTCTCGATCGCCAATGCATCCAAGGACGTGCGCTATGCGCTGGCCATGGCGGCAGAGGCGGGGGCGCTGTCACCCATGGCCTCTGCCACGCGGCAGTATTTCGCACAGGTCGAGGCGCAGGGCTTTGCCGAGGACTATGTCCCTTTCCTGTCTGATCATGTGGCGCGGATGAACGGGCTTGATCTGGAAGAAGAGGCCAAGAAAGGTCGCCGCTAGCCAGTCGCCCGCCGCATCAAAGTGTAGCTAAGGTCGATGATCCGGTCGGCCAGTGGTTCTCCGGCGGTGGCCGCCAGCGTCAGGCGCGCGGCCTCACGTCCGATGGCCTCTCCGTCGATGCGGATGGTGGTCAGCGCAAGGCCCGCGTCCCCCGCCACGTCGATATCGCCAAAGCCTGTGATCGCCAACGCGCCCGGCACGTTCAGCCCGCGCCGCATCGCCTCACACCATGCACCGACGGCCAACCCGTCGCTAACGCAGATCACTGCATCGGTATCGGGCCAGCGGGCCAGGGCCTGCGCCAAACCCCGGGCGCCAAAATCCGGCCCGCTCTGGCTGTCATCCGCTGGCAGGGACAGAATGCGCGGCTCCAACCCATCCAACGCGCCGCAATAGCCCGCTTCGCGCAGATCGGCGCGGGTGTCGTTGGCATTGGCGACCCGCAGAAAGACCGGATGCTTGCGGCCCGCGCCGATCAGGTGGCGTGTCATGTCGCGCCCCGCCGCCCGGTTCGAAAATCCCACGGCGGCAAAAATCGGATCGTCGGGCAACTCCCAAAGCTCGATCACCGGCAGGCCTGCGTTTCCCAGCAATCGCCGGGTCTGCGGTGTGTGGTCGGTGCTGGTTAGGACCAGCGCATCAGGGCGGCGCCCCAGCAGGGTCGAGACCATGCGCGCCTCCTTGTCCGGGGCATAGCGTGTGCTGCCCAACAACAGTTGCAGGCCTCCCGCGCTCAACCCTTCCTCCAGCCCGCGGATCGTGGTGGCAAAGACCGGACGATCCAACGTCGACACCAGCGCCCCCACCACGCGTGAGCGCTGTGACGACAGGGCCCCCGCGGTTTCGTCCCGAACATAGCCCAACGCGTCCACGGCCTTTTGCACCTTGGCAAGCGTATCCGGGCTGACCTTGGCAGGTGTGCGCAAGGCCCGGCTGACGGTGATCTTGCCCACCCCGGCTGCGCGGGCCACATCCCCCATCGTCACCCATTTTCGCGGATCGCTCATGATGCCCCCTTTGACAGGTGCCAGAATGCCGTGGTATCGATCCCATGAAAAGCATGGTATCGATACCATAAAGCGGGAGGGAATTACGGATGCTCAGCCAGAAACAACGGGAATTCTACGAAACAAATGGCTATCTGAAGGTCGAACAGGTTGTGACGCCATCAGAACTGGACGAATTGCAGGCGGTGACAGACCAATTGATCGACGAGTCGCGGCAGGTGGCGCAAAGCAACGAGGTCTACGATCTGGACCGTGGCCACGGCCCCCAAGATCCGCGCCTGACCCGGATCAAACTGCCGCACAAACGGCATGCGATTTACGACCGGATCTTGAAACAATCAAAAGTGACCGAGGTGCTGACCGACCTGTTGGGGCCGAATACCTTTCTCAATACCTCCAAGCTGAACACCAAGGCACCAGGCGGCGGGGCAGCTGTGGAATGGCATCAGGATTGGGCGTTCTACCCGGCCACCAATGACTCGCTGCTGGCCTTTGGTCTGATGCTGCGGGATGTCACACCGGACAATGGCCCGCTGTTGGTAATCCCCGGTTCGCACAAAGGGCCGGTGCTAAGCCACCATACGTCCGGCGTGTTTTGCGGCGCGGTCAACCCAGAGGACCCGCAATTCGAACGCGACAAGGCGGTGACCCTGACCGGACGCGCCGGGGATATGACAGTACATCATGTCCGCACCCTGCACGGATCGGCTCCCAATGTGTCGGACAGGGCGCGGCAAATCCTGTTCTACGAATGCGCCAGCGCAGACGCCTGGCCACTGTTGGGGGCGTCAAGCTATATCCACTCGTTAGGGCAGCGGATGTTCTGGGAGGACTTGCAAAACCGCATGATCACCGGCACGCCATGCCTGCAACCGCGCCTTGCGCAGGTGCCGGTGCGGATGCCGCTGCCACCTGCGCCGGACAACAGTTCCATTTTCAAAACGCAGGAAAGCGGCGGGGCCAAAAGCGCCTTCGCCTGACTTCGAGCAGGGAAAGGGGCGCTGCCCCTCTGCGCTGCGCGCATTCACCCCGGGATATTTCAAGACAGAAGAAGCCACTCCCCTGCGTTTCTTCTGTCCTGAAATATCCTGGGGGAGTCGACCGAAGTGAGACGGGGGCAGCGCCCCCTCGTTTACCCGACCTCCACCGCGCTGCCATCGGCCAGCATGGCCTCAATGTCCATGGGCGTACGGAAACCGTCCTTGACCTTGGCTTCCAACTCGGCCTCCAGCCGGGCGACGTCTTCGAGCTTGCTGATCACCGTGTCGATCAGGGCAAAGGGGATCACCACCACGCCGTTTCGGTCGGCAACAATCATGTCGCCCGTGGCCACATGACGCCCGCCCACATTTGCCGAACCGCCGAGCGTACCGGGGCCTGAAACGCAAGGCGAATTCGGGTTCAGGCCGGTACACCAAGACGGAAGGCCAGCGGCGACAATGCCTTCGTAGTCGCGCATCGGTCCGTCGGTGACAAAGCCCGCAGCGCCCGCATTCTTGAGCATGCCTGACAATTGGTCACCGATTGTGGCGCCGCCCTGATATCCGTGGCCCGCGTGGACCAGTACGTCGCCCGGGGTCAGCAAGTTGACCGCCGCCAGCGTCGCGATGATGTCGCCGGGCCCACTGTCGGCGACCAGGGCGGGGCCGGCGGCCGCGCAATCAAGGTCCCGGCCAAACCCCAGTGGTGCGATGTTTGTGTCCATCGCGCCAAGACCGCCCATGGCGTCGCAAAGAAAGGCGGTTTCTACCCCCTGAAAGGCGGCGATCTGTTCCGGGGTCGGGCGCGGCGCGCCTTTGATCAGTGTCAGCTTGGGCGGTTCTTCGATCATGGTTGGTTGTCCTCCGGGGGGATCGGGTCGGGGTCGGGCAGCCGCCAAAGCAGACGGATATAGGCCAGTCCCGACGCGGTGGCGGTGCAGCGGCTTTTCTGGGTGCGGATCTCTTCGGCGGGGATGTCGCGCAAGATGGCCAGTTCCTCCATCCGGTCGCATTGCACCAGAGAGGACAGTAGATCGTACTTCAATTCGATCCCGGCCAGTGCGGTAATACGGTCTGGTGCGGCGTTGCTCAGGTGGTCCATGCGCGCGGCGATAGCAGCGGACCATTGAGCGCGGGCGTCCTCAAAGCAAAGGGTCGCCACCGCCGGAGTTTCTGTCGTGCCTTGCATACAGGCGGCATGAGCGCCATCGACGCAGCCGGTTGGTTTCGTGCCCAAGTCGATGGCTGTAGAAATGCAGGCGCGTACCGCATCGAGGTCCAGCGGGTCTTCGGCTTTGGCGGGTGTTGTGCAGGTCAAGACCAGCGCCAGTGACGCCGCGCCGCGTGCGGCGGGGGTCCATACCATGATGTTTCCTCCCGGGGCAGGGCGTTCTATGTCCTTGCCGTCTTTTGCGCTCTCGTGTGAGGTTGCTTGCAATTGGTATACCAAATTGAAATGCTCGCACAAGAGTTGAGACCCGTCAGAATCGGTGGGTGCCAGAGGGGGAGAATGGTCATGTCCGATACCCGCGCCAACAAGCGCTTTCGCTCACAAGAGTGGTTCGACAACCCGAATAACCCGGGGATGACCGCGCTTTACGTCGAACGGTATCAGAACAGCACGTTCACCCGCGAGGAATTGCAGGGTGAACGGCCCATCATCGGCATCGCCAACACCGGAAGTGATCTGGCCCCCTGCAACAAGATCCATGTCTTTCTGATGGACCGGATCAAGGCGGGCATCCGTGAGGCGGGTGGCGTGCCGATGGAATTTCCCGTGCATCCGATTCAGGAAACCGGCAAGCGGCCGACCGCAGCGCTGGACCGTAACCTTGCCTATCTGTCGCTGGTCGAAGTGCTGCATGGCTATCCGATCGACGGGGTGGTGCTGACGACGGGATGTGACAAGACTACGCCTGCCATGCTGATGGGGGCGGCCACGGTGGACCTGCCCGCCATTGCGCTGAACGGTGGTCCGATGCTGGACGGCTGGTGGCAGGGTAAACGCGCCGGGTCCGGCACCATCGTCTGGGAAAGCCGCCGCCTGCTGGCTGAGGGCAAGATCGACTACGAGGAATTCATGGCGCGGGTCTGTTCATCGGCTCCGTCTCTGGGCCATTGCAACACCATGGGCACCGCCAGCACAATGAACGCCATGGCGGAGGCGCTGGGCATGTCCCTGACCGGCAACAGCGCGATCCCCGCGCCCTTCCGAGAGCGGATGGCCATGGCCTATGAGACCGGCCAACGGATTGTCGAGATGGTTCACGAGGATCTGAAACCCTCGGATATTCTGACCCGCGAGGCGTTCGAGAACGCCATCGTGGTGAACACCGCAATCGGCGGCTCGACCAATGCGCCTCCCCATCTGCAGGCGGTGGCCCGTCATGCCGGGGTTGATCTGCACGTCAAGGACTGGGAGACGGTTGGCTTTGACGTGCCGCTGCTGGTCAACATGCAGCCAGCGGGCGAATATCTGGGCGAAAGCTTTTTCCGCGCGGGCGGGGTGCCTGCGGTCATGGGCGAATTGATGAGTGCGGGGCGTCTGCACGGTAAGGCGATGACGGCCACGGGCAACACTATGGGCGCCAACCTTGCCGGGGTCGACAGTCTGGATACGGATGTGATCCGCCGCTACGACGCGCCGATGCGCGAAAAGGCGGGGTTCAAGGTGCTGTCCGGCAATCTGTTTGACAGCGCGTTGATGAAAACCAGTGTGATCTCACCGGATTTCCGAGCGCGTTTCCTGTCGACGCCGGGTCAGGAGGGGATCTTCGAGGCCAAAGCCGTGGTGTTTGAGGGACCGGAAGATTACCACGACCGGATCAACGATGCGTCGCTGGATATCGATGAAAAGACCATCCTGTTCATTCGTGGCGTGGGGTGCGTGGGCTATCCCGGCTCTGCCGAGGTGGTGAACATGCAGCCGCCGGACGCGCTGATCCGCGCCGGGATCAATCACCTTCCGACTGTGGGAGACGGACGGCAATCGGGCACGTCGGAGTCGCCGTCGATCCTGAACGCCTCCCCGGAGTCGGTGGTGGGCGGCGGACTGGCGCATCTGCAGACCGGCGACCGGGTGCGGCTGGACCTGACTGCGGGACGTCTGGACGCCCAGGTGGACGATGACGTATGGCAGGCCCGTATTGACGCTTGGGAAGCACCGGAAATCGTTCATCAGACGCCGTGGGAAGAGATCTATCGCACGCATGTGGGGCAGTTGGCCGAGGGCGGCTGTCTGGAGCTGGCCACCGCCTATCAGCGGATTGCCAAGGATCTGCCGCGCGACAATCACTGAGGGATGCGGGAGGTGAGGTTGGAGGGGGGCGCTGCCCCCCGCCTTCGGCACCCCCCGGGATATTTTCGGACAGAAGAAAATCAAGGAGGGCAGATGTCCAAAACGATAATCATTACCGGGGGCGCGCGCGGGATCGGCAAGGCTTGTGCGGAGGTTTTTCTGGATGCGGGTTGGCGCGTCGGGATTGTGGGCCGGACAGCGGACACTGTGCAGGATATGGCCGACCGTCATGAGAACGCGCTCGCGCTGCCCTGTGATGTTGTAGATGAGGCGGGGGTGGATGCCGCCTTTGACAAGGCTGTGGCCGAGTGGGGGCGAATCGATGCGCTGTTCAATAATGCCGGTGTATCGGTATTGGGGGGAACGATTGACGAGACCTCTGTCGCGGATTTCCGGCGGGCGATCGACATCAACTTGACCGGCTCTTTCATTTGCGCACGGGCGGCGTTTGCCCGGATGCGGGCGCAGGACCCACAGGGGGGCCGGATCATCAACAATGGGTCGGTGTCGGCCCATGTACCGCGCTGGGGGTCGACCCCTTATACGTCGTCGAAACACGCGATCACCGGGTTGACGCGGTCGATTTCTCTGGACGGGCGGCCTTATGGGATTGCTTGCGGACAGATCGACATCGGTAACACGCTGACCGACATGGCCGAAAGGATGACCAAGGGTGTGCCGCAGGCGGATGGCTCCATCGCGGTGGAGCCGGTGATGGATGTGTCGAATGTCGCGTCCAGCGTGTTGCACATGGCGTCGCTTCCGCTGGATGCGAACGTCCAGTTCATGACCGTGATGGCGACGACGATGCCCTTTATCGGCCGCGGATGAACCGAGGCTAGCGGGTGTTGGGGACGGGGCGGCGGACGCGGCCCCGGACCTTGCGCTCGCGCTGCCAGATATAGAGGCCGGAGGCGATGATGATCGCGCCTCCGCCCAGCGTCCAGATCGTAGGCCAAGTGTCGAACAGAAAGATGCCGGCGGCGGCTGCCAGAACGATCTGGATATAGATCACCGGCGCGAGGATCGAGGCATCCGCCAAGCGGTGGGCGGTCACGGCGGCGATATGGCCGGCCGCGCCGAAGATGCCGATCACGAAGAAGGCGATCCATGCGCTGCCCTGCGGCCAGACCCAGCCGTCGAGCATAAAGGGGAACAGGGCCAGCATGGCCACGCCGCTGGACCAGATCTGTTGGGTCGCATTGCCTTCGATCCCCGCCAGCAGCCGCGTCATGATGAAGTAGAAAGCTGCCATGGTCAGCGCGGTAAGAGACAGGAACATCGCGGGGTGGAACGAGACGCCCCATGGCTGCATCACCACGATCACGCCCAGAAAACCGACACAGACCGCTGCGATCCGTCGGATGCCGACCTTTTCGCCGAGGATGGGGATGGCCAGCAGGGTGACGACGATGGGGCCGGCGAACATGATGGTCGTGGTGACGGTGATTGGCAGGTATTTCAGCGCGGTGAAATTGCACACGGTGCTGCCGAGCAGGAAAAAGCTGCGCAGGAGCTGGCGGAGCGGCGCGTTGGAGACGAAGGCCTGGCGGCCCTCTTTTGATCCATAGAGCGCCACGGCGACGATGAAGTGCCCGGCGTAGCGGGCAAAGACGACCTGAAGGGCCGGCATGCCCGCAAGGATCAGCCATTTGGCGGAGCTGTCGATACAGGTGAAACCGACCACGGCCAGCATCATCATCATGACGCCGGAGGCGGTTCGATCTTCGCGGGGTTTTGCTTCGGACATGGGGGCTACTTGCGCCGCCGACAACGTGGCGTCAATGGGGTGTCCACGCGTGGACAGGTTTCAGGGTATGTAAAATCAATGAGTTACAGAGACGATTTTACGAATTATTAGGACTTGCGTCGGGCGGCGGAGGCCC
>TARA_R100000789_G_scaffold32827_2_pt1 | contig 13607 bp, 8 predicted proteins | sample TARA_R100000789 | Tara Oceans TARA_R100000789 (sample SAMEA2623403) | marine metagenome | biome: marine biome (ENVO:00000447); feature: mesopelagic zone (ENVO:00000213); material: "saline water (ENVO:00002010), including plankton (ENVO:xxxxxxxx)" | depth 450 m
TGGCCGATACGCAGGCTCCTGCAGAACATCACAATGACGAAGGCCAACATCAGATCAAGGATGAGTATGATGGCTTCTCTCGCTACAAACCCAGCCGGGGGAATGATCCGGACGGGGATTACTATCTTGGCAAACTGATGCCCGGTTTTCGATCAGTCGATGCCGGGCCAGCTCCCTTTGTTGCACCCGATCTCCATAAGCTCCCGCACAAAATAGTGAATGGAGCCAAGGAGTTTCATCTCGTGCCTCAAGAAGTGACTCAGGAATTTCTGCCTGGGAATCCTATGAGAGTCTGGGGCTTCAACGGTTCGATGCCCGGCCCCTCCATCGAAGTGACGCAGGGTGATCGTGTCCGTATTATCGTACATAATGAATTGCCCGAAGAGACGACTGTCCACTGGCATGGATTTGAACTTCCCGTGCAACACGATGGCGCGTTCACGATGACGCAAAACCCAATCAAACCGGGCAAGTCGTTCGTTTATGAATTTGATGTCCATGAGGAAGGCTCGTTTTTTTATCACACGCATATTCCCATGCAGGAAGCCTTCGGCATGGTTGGCTGGTTCATCGTCCATCCTCGCAAAGTTTTCGATCCCCCTGTCGATCGTGATTTCGGTTTGATCTTTCAGAACTTTCATATCAAACCCAATCAAACGATCAGCGATTCCTGGTCAATGGACTGGAACTGGCACACCATCAATGGTCGCAGTGGACCATTCACAACACCGCTCGTCGTCAAGCATGGCGAACGGGTTCGCGTCCGGTTGATGAACTTCGCTCCCATGCAACATCACCCCATTCACATGCATGGTCACACTTTCTGGGTGACTCAACACGAAGGAGCCCGCATCCCAAAATCGGCTTGGATTCCTCGCAACACGGAACTGGTCGGTGTGGCTCAGGCGAGTAGTTTTGAGTTCATCGCCAACAATCCCGGCGACTGGATGTTCCACTGTCACATGACGCATCACATGATGAACCACATGGTCAAGCACGTCGGTCCCCGTATGCGTGTCGGTGAAAATGTCGATGCCTATCTGGCTAATCTTGATGCCAGACCTCCCATCGATTTAACCCGCGAAGACAAAGGCTTCGAAACCCCAGGCTACCCACAAGGCATGAAAGGGATGTCGATGTCAGACGATTCCATGAAAGCCCTGTGGAAACGTCGCGAAGTCAAGGGCATGCGTGCTTCCGTCATGATGTCGGTCAAAGGGCTGATGACCGCCATGCGCGTACTGCCGGAAGACCTGTATCATCAGGTGATGGAAACCGACAAGAACATCGCCAAAGGAGCGATATTCGAAGAGATTGTCAAACGGTTTGGAGATCCCTCAACATATGAAAAAACTCCAATGATGAAAATGGACATGATGCAAGGTGAGATGAAGTAGTAACACTCCCCGTTTAATGAGCATTTTATTGGATCAACTGCTGTCGCATGGTCGCAAATCGACTGCCATGGCAGTCGATTTGTTTCGACAAAACGTAGCAAATGAATTTTGAAAGTACTCAGGTCGGCATAGATCTCGCTCTCGCTATTTCGAAACCTGCTTGGTTTCGTCTTCCTTTTCCCTGAAATATCGACAAGGGAATTCTCTGAGCAGCTGTTGTGCGTAGCATGCTTCTACTGCGCATTGATAGAGCATTTATAAATTAAGAACCCCTGACAATACTTCTCTGGATTCGTCTTTGTCGGATTTGCTGATTTCTGGGTCAGGCTCAATCGCCTATGTCGACAGAGGCTAAATCGGCTTTCTTGAACTCATCAAACCGACTTCGACTCGATCCGACGAGGTAGTTTTGCCAGGCGTTCTAAATCTGACTTCATCTGAACACCCATAGTCTGCAATGGTAGAAGTTGCTCCGGCAAACAGCCGAAATTCAATTTTAATGTTGCTCTGAAGTGAAGTATTCGATCGGGCGTGCATCAAAGAAGATGTCCTGCCCGACGAAGAAACTGCGATAAAAGGTTTCCATGGATGGAAGCGTTTGAGCGGCTGGTCTATACCTGTTCTAGCACGGTCCAAAGCTAGGGTTGAGTATTCGGCCAGTCGCTCTCTTTCTTAAGTTTTGGAATGAAAAAAGCCCTGTCGGTCGATGATACGACCGACAGGGCTTTTTAAAGAACCAAATTGATTCAAACGAGTCTTGCTCGGGGAAAGACCGGTTTGTTCAATCTGGGACCATTCTGTTATGTAGCAACGCCTGCCATCTGACGGCATTGATCTGCACAGTCACGACATGACTGAGCGCAGCGTTGGCAGTGATCTGCTTCGTGCTTTTCGCATTCATCGGCGCAGGAATCGCAAACTTGTGCACACAATTTGCAAATTTCCTCCGCGAACTGTGATCCCCGACTCATCAAAGCAGCCGTTGTCCAACAGAGTTGCGCACAATCGCGATCCGTTTTAATGCAATCAGCCATCATTGAAACATCGGACTCGTTCAGGCAGGCATCAGAACAATGTTCACAAGCCTGGGCACATTGCACACACGCTTCTATACAGGATTTGTACTTCTCCGAACTCATAGTTTTTTCCTCTCTTAAAGATCAATTGAGCACGATCCAACGTATTGATTAAATGATGCAAAGGATGTGCCGCTTTGATAAAGACTCGCAGGATGTTATCTCGTTACTGGTTCAACTTGTCGAGGTACTTCTCAGGATCGGCCAGCAATTTCTTTTTGCAGCCATCACAGCAGATCCAGACGGTTTGTCCTTCGACTTCCATTTTTTCCGGCAAGCCCATCGTGCCGAGCATCTCCCCGCTGACCGGGCAAATATGTTGATCCATGGCCGATTTGCGGTCTGCCTCCGGTAACTTTGCCAGAGTCTGTTCCATCTTTTCCATATCAGTCATCCCAGTGCCTGCTGAGTGATCGTGGTTTCCATGATCATGAACGGCATTTTCACTCGGAGATGCTACGGGTGGATCTGTCGTAGAGGAATTGCAACCCAGTATGCCGATTAGAAGTGCTTGGGCGAATGCGGCCGAAAACAAGAATTTAATACTCATCAGTTCACCTTGCTGTTAGTGTTGAAGATTCTGTCTCACTCGTTATCAGGATTTGGGTAGAGAGACGACTACACATTGAGATGCTTGAGAGTGGTTGATCTTCACGATTTTTATTCAACAAAAGGGAGAAAATCGGTGTCTCTATTTTGGCAATTATGAGGAATCTCTTGAATTTCATGAAGAAATCCCTGGTCGAGTCATCAAACTCATGACACGTAAGAATTCAATGTTGTGGCGTTATTTGTATAATGGGGTTTGTTCATCTATGTTATGAAAGAATTCGATCAACCTTCGTTTTGGGAATTATCGCCGTGGATTGTCGTGAGGTACAAATGCAGCTATCGGCCTATCACGATGGGCAATTGATAGCCAATACGAAAAAGGAGATCACAGCTCATTTGGCTGAGTGTTCGAGTTGTGCAGCAGAGCTTGTGAAATACGAAAAAATCTCCACGACCTTTTCAAAACTGCCCGCATCTTCTGTGCCTGATTCTGTTTGGGAGGGGATTTCCAATTCCCTCGATGGAGATGCAGCGGATTCGGAAGGGGATGAATTCCAGAAACTTGAGAATTTACCACTTTCAACCCCGGTCAGTAAACGACAAAAGTCGAGTCATGGACTGATCCTTATTGTTTCGTTGGTGTTGCTCATAGGTGTGGGCTTCTGGTTCACCCAGGATACGCAGCACTCTCATGATCATCATTCTCAAGTACATCATGCTGAATTTGCCGAGACAATGACCAACTACCTCAATCTCTTGGAGACAGACCCAGATCAGGCTCAAGGTTTCCTAATGCGAAAATACGGGGGCCGAGTCGTTTCGCCAGAGGAAGCCGTTAAATTCGTCGGCTACCGGCCAGTGATCAGCCAGGGACTACCGGCTGGTTATACATTGGAATCGACCACTGTTTTAACAATGCCTTGTTGTACCTGCGTGAAGTCGGTTTGCCGTCGTACAGATGGATCGACAATCGTGGTATTTGAACATGACGATGCGGAACTCAAATTGCTCGGGGAACGCGAATCGCAAATGACCATGTGTGGCAATCAGGAATGCTGTCTCGTGAATCTCGATTCCAGCCTAGCGGCAAGTTGGAAGGCTGGATCTCGTTTATTAACTGTCGTTGGAATCAAAGACGAAAGCGAATTGAGTGAGTTTGTTAGGTCGCTCAAGAAAAATTCGTAATTCTAACTCAAACGATAAAGAAATTGTTGAGATGAATTCATGAACACTCTTACCCGACTATCTAAATCCCATTCCGGTAAGTTGTGGGCAATCCAGGCAATCGTGCTGTTGTGCCTGGGGTTATTGGTGGGTTTTGCTGTGCGAGGGCCAGCGGCTCAATCGAAAGGTTCTGCATCATCTCAAGATGTGGCTGGAAGTGTCGAGGCACCCTCGATCTGGACCTGCTCAATGCATCCTCAAATTCGTCGTGATGGGCCCGGGAAATGTCCGATTTGCGGAATGGATTTGGTGCCAGTCAAAAAATCGGCTGCGGGTGTACGAACGATTTCCATCAGCGAAAACGTCAAGAACCTGATGAAACTCGAAACCGTTCCCATCGGGCGTCAATATGTGACAGCCAGTGTGAGGATGGTCGGGAAAGTCGATTTTGATGAAACAAGACAGGCTTTTATCACAGCTTGGGTGTCAGGCCGGCTTGATAGACTTTACGTCGATTTCGCTGGGATCGAAGTCAAAAAAGGCGATCATATGGCCTACATTTACAGCGAAGAACTGTATACCGCCCAGAGGGAATTAATTGAAGCGATCAAATCCAATGCCAACATGCCGGAAACCCGGTTCAGCTCGACGATCGATTTAGCGAAAACGGCTCGGGAGAAACTGCGATTGCTGGGAATTACAGCCGAACAGATTCAGGAAATCGAGGATCGAGGCTCAGCGAACGATCACATCACGATTTACTCGCCGATCAGTGGAGTTGTGATAGAAAAACTTAAGCAGGAAGGGGATCGGGTCCGTACTGGAGATCGCATCTACAGTGTGGCTGATTTGAATCAGCTATGGGTACAATTGGATGCTTACGAGTCTGATCTGATGTGGATCCGCTACGGACAGGAAGTCGAATTTACGTCAGAAGCATATCCGGGCGAAGTTTTCAAAGGACGAATTGCCTTTATCGATCCAGTGCTCAATGAAGCCACCCGAACTGTGAAAGTGCGCGTCAATATCCCCAATTCAGAGGGTCGTCTGAAACCAAATATGTTTGTCAGTGCGATCGTGAGATCTCAAATTGCTGCTGGGGGACGTGTACTCGATTCTTCCCTGTCCGGGAAATGGATCAGTCCGATGCATCCAGAAATTGTGAAGGATGAGCCAGGGCAATGTGACATCTGCGGCATGCCACTGGTTAAGGCTGAGTCTCTCGGTTATGTGACAGCCGAGCCAAGCGATACAGCCAAGCCACTTGTGATTCCCGTTTCGGCTGCATTACTGACTGGGACCCGTGCGATTGTTTATGTCCAGGTTCCCGATGCGGAAGAACCGACGTACGAAGGTCGGGAAATTGTGCTTGGTCCCCGTGCGGGCGACTACTATCTCGTCAAAGCGGGTCTGGAAGAAGGGGATCTGGTTGTCACTAATGGGAACTTCAAATTGGATAGCGCCCTGCAGATCTCTGCGAAACCTTCGATGATGACGCCTTTCGGAGGAGGCGGGGGTGGAGGACATAATCACGGCGGAGGCTCAGCAAAAGGGAGCGATGAGAACACGCCGGGAGCGAACGCAGGCCCTTCGATGTCGCTGCCGAAACCGATTCAGAATCAGCTGCACCAAATCATGGAGACCGTTAAAAATATTGAACAGGCAGTCACGGACGCGGAACTGCAGACGATCCGCCAGTCATTTACTCAGCTGGGAGAACAGGTTGCGACGGTCGACGTGAAAAAACTTCCCGAAATGATGCAGCCCCAGTGGAAAGAGTTCGCGATGCTGCTGCGAAATGATGCCGTCGAAGGGCAGGATGTCAAAACAATGCAGGCTGCGGATACGGTCTATCGCCTCGCCAGCGAACACGCCAAACGGCTTCAGAAGACGTTCGGACTTGCTCATGCGGACGAGACAGTAATGGATCAACGGATTGAAGTTCCTGCAGAATTCCGTGATCAGTTGCGTCCATTACTGGCTCCGTATCTTGCCATCAGCAGTGCATTAGCAGCCGACGATGCCAGCGCGGCTCAACAGGATGTGGAAACGTTGCATACCGCTTTGCAGTTCATCAATTCGGAAATACTCGATCAGAAAGCATCTCGACGCTGGACGTTGGAATTGCAAAGTCTCTCCTCAATTGTGGCACGTTTGTCTACCGCAGGAGACATCGCTGCCTTACGCTCTGCCTTTGCTTTGCTCTCGGAGGAGATGTTGACGCTCCAGCGTGTTTTTGGCTTGCCCTCTGCAGAGTCCCTTTACGAATTACACTGCCCGATGGCCTTTGAAGGACGCGGAGCGACCTGGTTACAAACCGACAGCGTGGTTCAAAATCCCTACTACGGCGCTGCGATGCTCAAATGTGCCGATCGTGTGGAACCGCTCAACGCGAATCCCAACGGTTCAGAGTCTGGGCATAAAAATCATTAGCCTCTGCAGAATATTCATTGCATTTCTCTGATTCGGATACCTCGACTGGATCTCGATCTCCATCAGTCCTTACAAAAATACTGAGCAAATTAAACAGTTTGATCATATGACAGAATCTCCCGAGAACACCATTGCACCCGATATCGATGTCGGACGTAAATCCGTGCTGGGTGGCATTATCTGGTTTTGTCTGCACAACAAGCTGGTTGTGTTCCTACTGGTGATCGCGATCGTGGGGTGGGGAATTATGGTGGCCCCTTTCGATTGGAGCATCGGAAGTCTGCCGCGCGATCCGGTGCCGGTCGACGCAATTCCTGACATTGGTGAGAACCAGCAAATTGTGTTTACGGAATGGATGGGACGCTCGCCGCAGGATGTTGAAGATCAGATTGGCTACCCGCTTACGGTCGCTCTGCTGGGGATCCCGGAAGTCAAAACAATTCGCAGTTACTCGATGTTCGGCTTCTCGACCATCTACATTATTTTCAATGAGAATGCCGAGTTCTACTGGTCGCGTTCCAGGGTACTGGAAAAGCTCAACAGTTTGCCCGCTGGCACGTTGCCCGAAGGTGTGCAGCCGACATTAGGACCGGATGCGACTGCTTTGGGACAGATTCTGTGGTACACCCTGGAGGGGCAAGACCCCGATGGAAATCCGACGGGGGGCTGGGATTTGCATGAACTCCGCACGACTCAGGATTGGTATGTGCGGTATGCCCTTTCCGCGGCGGAAGGAATCAGCGAAGTTGCGTCGATCGGCGGGTTCGTTCAGGAGTATCAGATTGACGTCGATCCGGATGCAATGCGGGCGGCGAACGTTTCACTGGCTGATGTCTTTCAGTCGGTAAGGATGTCGAATGTCGATGTCGGTGCCCGCACGATTGAGCTAAATAAAGCCGAGTATGTCATTCGTGGCCTGGGCTTTATCGAGCAGGTGGAAGATATCCAGAAGGCGGTCGTCAAGGTGACCGATAACGTGCCGATTACGATCGACGATGTCGCGACCGTTGCGTTAGGTCCGGCCCTCCGCCGTGGGGCACTCGATAAAGCGGGGGCGGAATCCGTCGGTGGGGTTGTCGTAGTTCGTTATGGATTCAATCCGCTTGAAGCGATTAAGAACGTCAAAGAAAAAATTGAAGAGGTCACGCCCGGACTTCCTGCCAAAGTTCTCATCGATTATACGCAAACCACGACTGCTCAAGTCGAGTCTTATGCAGTCGCGCATGGCCTGGAACCGATCACCGGAGCCGATCCCAGCCACGATTCCTGGGTGCAGCATTTACGCAACCGGCCACGCGAGCAATGGCCGAATTGGATGACGGTCAGTCAGATTCGCGTGGTTCCCTTTTACGATCGCACGGGCGTTATCTATGAAACGCTGGGCACACTCAATACGGCTCTGACGGAAGAAATTCTCGTCACCATTATTGTCATTCTGGTGATGGTGCTGCATTTACGCAGTTCGATCCTCATCAGTGCATTGCTGCCGCTCGCCGTGTTGATGTGCTTTATTGCGATGAAAACCTTCGGCGTCGATGCGAACATCGTGGCCCTGTCCGGGATTGCGATCGCGATTGGGACAATGGTCGATATGGGAATCATTCTTTGCGAGAATATTCTGAAGCATCTGGAGGAAGCCGATCCGGCTGAAGATCGCGCCCATGTTATTTTTCGCGCAGCTCACGAAGTCGCCAGTGCGGTGCTGACGGCGGTCTCAACAACCGTGGTCAGCTTCCTGCCGGTCTTTACGATGGTTGCAGCTGAGGGCAAGTTGTTCCGACCGCTCGCGTTCACGAAAACGTTTGCTTTGATTGCTTCAGTCATTGTAGCCCTGACCATTATTCCCCCAGCCGCTCATATTCTGATGGGGAAACGGCTCCAGGCGGGCCTGCTGCGACGTTCGTTACTGATCGCGCTCGTGGTCGTTGGCCTGCTGATCGGTCTGTTCGTTTCCTGGTGGGCGGGAGCCATCATTGCAGGGCTGGGGCTATATCATTTACTGGAATCGACCATTCCGGCTCGATATCGAAATTATGGGCCGTATGCGGCCAGCAGCATCGCGGTCTTAGTTGTCGGACTGTTATTGACCGAACATTGGTTACCACTCGGGCCCCAGAAAGGCCTGCTGCGGAATCTGATGTTTGTCAGCATCCTCATCGGAGGTCTGCTCGGTTTCTTTACCCTCTTCCAACGCTATTTGTACGAGCCGATTCTACGTTGGTGCCTGGCCCATAAAGTCCTGTTCATGACATTGCCAACTGCTCTGCTTCTGTTTGGAGCCTCTGCCTGGCTCGGCTTTGCCCAGGTCTTTTCCTTCGTGCCACGCGCTGCCGCTCAGGTCGGAATTTCTGAATCGACGGTACAGGAATCTTCCGTCTGGAAGTCATTCAGTACCACGCTGCCAGGACTCGGGAAAGAGTTTATGCCGCCGTTGGACGAGGGTTCGTTTCTGTATATGCCGACCACAATGCCCCACGCCTCTATTGGGGAAGCGATGGATGTGCTGCAATTACAGAATAAACTCCTGATTTCCATCCCTGAAGTGGACTCGGTGGTCGGGAAAATTGGACGCGCAGAAAGTCCACTCGATCCGGCTCCGATTTCGATGATCGAAACATTCATTACGTATCAGTCAGAATACAAGACCGACCAGAACGGGCATCGGCTGAAATTTCGATACGATGACGTGACCGAAGACTATACCCGCGACGAACAGGGAGAGTTGATCGAAGACCCGGATGGTCGGCCGTTTCGCCAATGGCGCGATGAAATCAAATCGCCGAACGACATCTGGGATGAAATCACTGCTGCCGCCGACATTCCCGGTACAACCTCTGCCCCGAAACTGCAACCGATCGCCGCACGCATTGTGATGTTGCAAAGCGGGATGCGGGCTCCAATGGGAATGAAGATCAAAGGGCCGGATCTGGAAACGATTGAGCGGGTTGCCCTGCAGATCGAGGCGTATCTGAAGCAGGTGCCCTCTGTTCAATCTTCTGCAGTCATCGCAGATCGAATCGTCGGCAAGCCGTATCTGGAAATCGATATCGATCGCGACGCGATCAAACGCTATGGATTGCATATTCGCAGCGTGCAGGATGTGATCGAAGTTGCAATCGGCGGTCGTCGCATCACCACAACAGTTGAAGGCCGGGAACGCTTTCCGGTCCGTGTTCGCTACGCCCGCGAATTGCGTGATGAGGCCGAATTGCTGGAGCGAATTTTGGTTCCCACCCCGATGGGCGAGCAAATTCCTCTGCAGCAACTGACGACGATCAGATACATCCGTGGGCCACAGGTCATCAAAAGTGAAGACACGTTCCTGCTGGGCTATGTTCTGTTCGACATGAAGTCTGGAAACGCTGAGGTGGACGTCGTTGAAGACGCGCAGGCGTTCCTGCAGGCGAAGTTGGACAGCGGCGAATTTGCGCTACCGGCAGGTGTCAGCTATTCCTTCGCCGGGAATTACGAAAACCAAATCCGGTCTCAGAAAACATTGATGGTCGTATTGCCGTTGGCGCTGGGAATCATCTTTTTGATTCTTTACTTCCAGTTCAAATCGGTGATTACGACGTCGCTCGTTTTTAGTGGAATCATGATCGCCTGGTCCGGCGGATTCATCATGTTGTGGCTGTACGGGACCGACTGGTTCTTGAACTTCGAATTCCTGGGAACCAATATGCGCGAGTTGTTCCAGGTTCATACCATCAATTTGAGTGTAGCAGTTTGGGTCGGTTTTCTAGCTTTGTTCGGTATCGCCAGTGATGATGGTGTGGTGATCGCTTCCTACCTGGATGAAAGTTTCCGCAAAGACCGTATTACGGATGCCAGGCATGCCCGTGAAGCGACGGTGACAGCGGGCATGAGACGTGTGCGGCCTTGCCTGATGACTACCGCCACAACTTTGCTGGCACTCATTCCGGTGCTCACCTCGACTGGTCGGGGGAGTGATATCATGGTGCCGATGGCGATTCCCAGCTTTGGCGGCATGGCCATCGAACTGATGACCATGCTCGTCGTGCCCGTCCTCTATTGCTCGGCCATGGAATGGAAACTCAAACTCGGAATCCCCGACCCCCGTTTTGCCGAAGACGCATAAATCAATATCGTTCAATAAATAGAACCACAAACAGACAACAAGACGGCGGTATTGAGGACAACATGATTCCCGATCTCGTAAGACATACTCAAGTTCTAGCCATCGTTGGGGATATCCTGAAAGTGCGGGCAATCGGAGTCGGCTTCGGCGACTTGGCAGTGATCGAGAATTGGGACGAACGGAGATCTCTGGGGCAAGTTGTCGAATTGGAAAAAGACATTGTCTCCTTACAGGTCTTCTCGGGTGGAAAGGGCCTTTCAACTCAAGCAAAGGTTCGCTTTCTGGGACATCCGATGCGGGTCACATATTCACCTAACATTCTGGGGCGAGTCTTCGGAGGTTCGGGTGATCCTCTGGATGGTGGACCGGATTTGGCTCACGAGCCCAAAATCTCGATCGGCGGCCCCTCTGTCAATCCAAAGATGCGGATCGTGCCTCAGAACATGATTCATACTCGAGTGCCGATGATTGACGTGTTTAACTGTCTGGTCGAAAGCCAAAAGATTCCGATTTTTTCGGTCGCTGGGGAGCCTTACAATCAGTTGCTGGCCCGGATCGGGATTCAAGCGGACGCAGACATCATCGTGTTCGGCGGGATGGGGTTGATTTTTGATGACTATCACTTCTTTCAATCCACCTTTGAAAGCGAAGGAATCCTGGGCAGGACTGTGATGTTTGTCAATCAGGCGTCGGACTCAATTGTGGAACGGCTGCTCGTCCCCGATATGGTCCTCAAAGTGGCCGAACGGTTTGCCGTGGAAGAAGGTAAACGTGTGCTTGTGCTGCTGACTGACATGACCGCTTACGCTGATGCGCTCAAAGAGATTGGCATCGCGATGGAGCGTGTCCCCTCGAATCGCGGCTACATGGGAGATCTTTACACGCAGCTGGCGCAGCGTTATGAACGCGCCTGCGACTACAAGGGAGCCGGTTCGGTGACAATTCTCACCGTTACCACGATGCCCGGTGATGATGTCACCCACCCTGTGCCTGATAACACGGGTTACATTACCGAAGGACAATTGTATTTGCACAATGGAGTGATTGATCCGTTCGGTTCGCTGTCACGGTTGAAGCAACAGGTGATCGGCAAAGTGACCCGGGAAGATCATTCGCAAATTATGAATACGATGATCCGGTTTTACGCGGGAGCGAAGGAAGCAGAAAAGAAGCAGGCGATGGCATTTGATTTGTCTCAATTTGACGAGAAACTATTGAAGTTCGGCAAGCTATTTGCGGCGAGATTCATGGATATTGAAATTACGATGGCGCTCAATGACGCCCTCGATCTGAGTTGGCAGACATTGGCCGAATGCTTTGAATCCGAGGAGTTGCTGATGAAGCAAGCATTGGTGGAGAAGTATTTCCGGAAGGATCGGGATTGAGCATGACATTGGCTCTCAACAAAACATCGCTTAAACATCAACGTGATCAACTCACGATGTTCGAGAGGTTCTTGCCTTCACTGGACTTGAAGCGGCAGCAACTCATTGCCGACTTTCAGCGCTCCAAAAGAACGCTGTCGGAAACGGAGCAGGAGATCGAGCGATTGCTCAACTCGCAACAGGCTCTGTTTTCGTTGTTGGGTGCCAGCGAACAGGAATTGGAAGGTTTGGTGAGTTTGGAAAAACTCACCGTGAGAGAAGAAAATCTTCTGGGGGTCCGTTTACCGGTGTTGGAAGACATTCGCTTTCATGTGAAAGCATACTCGATGCTGGCCAAGCCGTTCTGGGTCGATTTCCTGGTGGAAGAGTTGCAAGCGATGGCGAAATTGGAGTTACGCCGAGATATTGAACAGCAGCGCGTAGACCGACTCAATGAAGCGGTGCGGCGGATCACGCAACGGGTGAATCTGTTTGAAAAAGTGCTGATCCCGCAAGCGAAAAAAGATATTCAGCGAATCAAGGTGTATCTAGCGGATACAGAACGAGCGGCCGTGGTGCGTTCCAAAATTGCCAAAGCGAAACAGCAGCGCAGCAAAGCCGCGAAAGGGACCGCCTGATGGCAATCGCCCCGGTCGCAAAAGTGACGTTCTATGGCACGACGGATCAGAAACAGATTGTGCTTGATGGGCTGCAGGAACTGGGTTGTCTGCATCTGCTCGATTTGAATCAGCAGGGTGAGGAAATCATTGGCGAAAGACATCTGTCGCCCGATGTGCCTCAGGCGCTGAAGTATCTGCGTTCTTGCCCCATTCAGAGACGCGCAGTCACTAAGGAATCCGCTTTTCATTTCGACGATGTGCTTGCGGAAACCTTAACCAACGCACAGCAACAGCAGGAATTACAGAGCGAACGGGATGAGTTACAGCAAGCGATTGAGAAACTGATTCCCTGGGGCGATTTCCGCTTTCCTTCAGACAACGAACTGGACGGGTTGCGACTCTGGTTTTATGTTGTGCCACACGCTCGGTTTCGTTCTGTCGAAGAATCGACGGCGATCTGGCAGATTGTAGCGAAGGATCAGCGGTTTGTTTACGTGGTGATTGTCAGTCGCGAAGAACCGCACGAGATATCGGTCCCTCGTGTTCAGTTGGATGATCGTCCGTTATCAGAATTGCGTCATCGGCTGGAGACCATCGAAACAGAATTGGAGGAATTGCACTGGCAGCGGGTTCGGCTGACCCGTTGGATCGTGCTCTTGTCGAGGATGATCGGCTTGGCAGAAGATCGCGCTCAGCGTGAGCGGGCGGCTCGAAATGCTTTCGACGATCCTTCGTTGTTCGCTCTGCAAGGATGGGCTCCGCAGTCCAAGCTGGAATTGATCCGTGCCTTCACGCGTGAGCATGGCCTCGGATTAACGGTCGAAGCACCGACAGCTGAAGATTCTCCGCCAACGTTGCTGTCCAATCGTGGCCTGGCTGCTGGTGGAGAAGACGCGGTCACG
>TARA_R100000789_G_scaffold13083_5_pt1 | contig 13605 bp, 12 predicted proteins | sample TARA_R100000789 | Tara Oceans TARA_R100000789 (sample SAMEA2623403) | marine metagenome | biome: marine biome (ENVO:00000447); feature: mesopelagic zone (ENVO:00000213); material: "saline water (ENVO:00002010), including plankton (ENVO:xxxxxxxx)" | depth 450 m
GCCCCATCGGCAGGCCCATGATCCGCATCGCAAGCATCAAGAATCCAGCTTCTGGACCCACAAGATAGCCCGCGATCAGAATAATTGGCAGCTGCGACCCCGCGGTGTTGAACAGAGCTTCGGGCACGGACCAGATGGGAAAGCGACGATAGGCGCTCAGCGCCCCTTTCAGGCGCAGCGCAGTGACCTCGCGCAGCACAGCACGATCCTGCCGCCAGACCGACATGAGTAGCCCAACAATCCCCATGCCACCGTAAATCATGTGGCCGAACAACAGTCCGAAGCCGCTCTGCGCAATGACGCCAAACCCGAGCTGCGTGCCGCTCCCGGCAATGGCGCGGGTCATCCGCGTCCGGGTGATCAAAGTGAAGCGTCGTTTTCTCGATGCCCAATACTGTAAGGCGGTGTAGACGCTTGCGACCCAAACCCCGACCGGGATCATCCACAGATAGCCGGCGATGCCCGGCGAGCCTAGAAGGCTAGCGACCGCATCTGGCCAGATGAATACGATCGCGCCAAGTAACAGCGACAGACCGCTTGCGGCCAGCAAGGACAAAAGGGTCAACGCCATCCCATCCGCATCATCGGCTGGCAAGGGCACCGCAATGTTGAGGCGTAAACAAGACACGACCCCCAGGATGCTGATCACAGCAATATAGACAGCTAATAGGCTGAAATCCGACGGATCATAGAGCCGCGTCAGGACAGGCAGCGACAGGGCCACCAGCCCTTGCGCAAAGGCCGTCCCGCCGGCCAGAACGCCAACATTTCGCACAAAGCCTGCGCGCCCGGCTCGGGCAATGGATGATCTCAGCGCTCCTAGCACGCCCTAACCACTGCCTCGATCACACGATCTTGGTCGGTCTGGTTGAGATAGGGATGCATCGGCAGGCTAAAAACCCGCGCGGCCGCAGCGTCAGACACCGGCAAACCCTGAGGGTCTTGCGGAAAGCTCTTGTAGCCGGTTTGCGTGTGCAGAGGACGCGGATAGTAAACAGCGCTCGGAATGCCCTCGGCCTTGAGCGCCGACATCAGCTGCTCACGCGCCTCGGGGCCCTTGGTACCCACGGTGTATTGCGCCCAGACCGACTGAACACCTTCGCCTTCTTGCGGCACATCGACCAGATCCTCGAGGGCTTCGCTGTAGCGTTTGGCGACACGCTGCCGCGCCTCGACTTCCTCGGCATATACCTCCAGCTTCACCAACAGGATCGCCGCTTGGATCGTGTCGAGCCGGGAATTGAGACCGATACGCACGTTGTCGTATTTCTCGCTTCCTTTGCCATGGACGCGCAAACTGTCCAAGAGCGCCGCCAGATCACTGTCGTCGGTGAAAATTGCGCCACCATCACCATAACAGCCCAGCGGCTTCGCCGGAAAAAAGGATGTGGTCGTAAGCTTACCGAACGTCCCGGTCATCTTGTTGCCGCGCCGCCCGCCGAAGCCCTGCGCGCTGTCCGAGATGAGCACCATCCCTTCGTCATCGGCAATCTTTACCAATCTGTCGTAATCCGCGGGCAATCCGAAAAGGTCGACGGGAATGACTGCCGCCGGACGCAGACCAAGCTCCTTGGCATGCGCAATCGCGCGCTCAAGGCTCTCGCCATCCATATTGTAGCTTACCGGATCGATATCCACGAAGACCGGCGTGGCCCCGGTTCCCGGCACGACCTCAGCCGTGGCCGCAAAGGTGAAGGACGGCACGAAAACCGCGTCCCCTGCCTTGAGACCCAGCGCCATAAGCGCAAGTTGCAGCGCATCCGTACCATTGGCGCAGCTGATACAATGATCGGCACCACAATAGGCCGCCAGCTTCTCTTCAAACTCGGCCACCTCAGGACCCATGATATAGGCCCCATGATCCAGGACACGCGCGATCGCGGCGTCAATACGCCCTCGCAACCGTGCCTGCTGCGCCTGCAAATCAATAAACTGCATCACTCATCCCCTTCGGGCGCAATTGCCCGTCCTGTTCATCATAGACTTGCCCCGAGCGCGGACACACGAGATCCGGCCCGAGCCGCTCACCTGCATGGCTCACCCAGCCGATGCGAGTGGCAGGCACCCCGGCCATAAGCGCGAAATCGGGCACATCCTTCGTGACAACAGCCCCTGCCGCAATCATACAATATGCACCGAGTGTATTGCCGCAAACGATGGTCGCGTTGGCACCGATCGTGGCCCCCTGCTTGACAAGAGTACGGGCAAACTCGGACTTGCGTTCAATATGTGCCCGAGGTGTCAAGACGTTGGTAAAGACGCAAGACGGCCCGCAAAATACATCGCGCTCTAGGGTAACTCCCTTGTAAAGCGCCACGTTGTTCTGAATCTTGCAACCATCCCCAATCGACACATGCGGACCGGCCATCACATTCTGTCCGAGCACGCAATTTTCACCGATCTCAGTATGGGGAAGGACATGCACAAAATGCCATATTTTAGTCCCTGCGCCGATGGAGGACGGCTCATCGACATAGGCGCTTTCGTGGATGAACGGCTCAGAGGTCACGATCCAAGGACCTTCTTGATATCCGGATGCTGCTCGCCACGGCCGGGCTCGATTGGCGCGGTGCGAATATGGTGCACCAGTTCGATGGAAGGCCGCACAACCTCAAGCCCATAGCCATTCCCATCAAGAACATTTTGATAACTCGCCGTATGCAGATCGGTAAATCCGCCGGAAAACTCAATCTCTTCACCATCCACCGTGATCGAACGATGGGTTGTCTGGCCGACGGGGGTATGGGCCGGCAGGTGTTCTCTGTTGATCGACAGCACCCAGCGCACCCGCGCAGTGCCGAACTCGAGATAGCCCGCCGCGGCATCTGCCCCCCGATGATGAACGATATTTTCGCGGTTTGGCCCAAAGATAAACGACAGCATATCGTAGAAATGAACGCCGATATTGGTGGCAATGCCGCCCGACTTATGCTCAAGCCCCTTCCACGAGGCGTGATACCATGCCCCGCGCGAGGTAAAATATCCCAGATCGACATCCCAGGTCTTATCGGCGGGTGCCGCAGCAACCTTCTCTTTCAACGCAAGAATGGCCGGGTGCAAACGCAACTGCAGGATGGAATTGATACGATGGCCTGTCTCGGCCTCCAATTCCGCCAGATCGTCAATATCAGCCGGGTCAAGAACCAGCGGCTTCTCACAGATCGCATCCGACCCCGCCCGCAAGGCAAATCCCATATGCGCCTTATGTAGATAGTTGGGCGAACAGATCCCGGTGAGAGAAATCGGCTGCCCCGCGCGCCGCAAAGCGTGCACGTGACTTTCGAATTGCTCAAACTCGGTAAAGAAGGCGGCATCCGGGAAATGGCTATCCATGATGCCGACACTGTCGTTCACGTCAAAAGCAACCTGCAACGTACCGCCGGTTTCCTTCATCGCTTTCAAATGGCGCGGTGCGATATAGCCAGCTGCCCCGATCAGCGCATAATTTACACTCATGATTGCTCTCCTTACGCTCGCACCACATCCGCGTCGCCGCGGAATTTTCCGCGCGAATCCACGAGGATTTGCGCGTTTTTCTTGATCAGATCATAGTCGAAATCGCTATGATCCGTCAGCAGGATCACCGCATCATAGGCAGCGATCGACGCTGCGCTCAGCTCCACTGAGGACAGATCGAAGGAGTGCTCTCGCATTTCCGGAAATACCGGCACGTTTGGATCGGAATAGGCAACATCAGCCCCCCAATCCCGCAGCAGCTCCATCACAAAAACCGACGGGCTTTCGCGCATGTCGTCCACATCGCGCTTATAGGCGATACCAAGGGCCAGGACCTTTGCGCCGCGCAGGCTCTTGCCTTGCTCATTCAGCGCCCGCACGGTCTTGTCGACGACATATTGCGGCATCGACGCGTTGATCTCGCCAGCCAGCTCGATAAAGCGTGTGTGCAACCCGAATTCGCGCGCCTTCCACGTGAGGTAGAACGGGTCGATCGGAATACAATGCCCGCCGATCCCCGGCCCCGGATAATAGGCGGTAAAGCCAAACGGTTTGGTTCCGGCCGCATCGATGATTTCGAAGATATCGAGCCCCATCGCATCGGCGACGATCTTCATTTCGTTCACCAACCCGATATTGATCGAGCGGTGGATGTTCTCAAGCAGCTTCACCATTTCTGCCGCCTCGGTCGAACTCACCGGCACGACCCGGTCAATGAACGCTCCATAGAGCGCCTCGGCCGCTTCCAGACAGGCCGGAGTGTAACCGCCGGCCACTTTGGGGATGGTTTGCGTCTTGAAACTGGCATTCCCCGGATCTTCACGCTCGGGCGAATATACGAGATAGAAATTCTCGCCAACAGTCAGGCCCGCGCGTTCGACGTAGGGCAGAAGAACATCCTTGGTCGTGCCCGGCCATGTGGTCGATTCGAGGCTGAGCAGCTGACCCGAACGCAGATAGGGCGCAATGCTGTCCATTGTCGCTTCAACAAAGGTCAGGTCTGGCTCACGATATTGATTCAATGGCGTCGGCACGCAGATAATAAGCGCATCACAGTCGCGGGCCTTGGAAAAATCGGTTGTCCCTTCGAAACCGGCCTTCAACAACCCATCAATTTGTCCATTGCTGAGATGCTTGATGGGGCTCTTGCCCGAGTTCAGATCGTCAACACGCTTCTGAACCACGTCGAAGCCGACAACTTTCATGCCGGTTTCTGCGACGGACAGGGCCAGCGGGATACCCACATAGCCAAGACCCAGAATACCAACGGTCGCTTTACGCTGCGCGACTTTCTCTACAAAACTCAGCTCTTCACTCATCCGCGAGCACCCTTCTCAATTGTATGGTCAGGGAAGCGGTAAACGTCATAATTGCAAATCTTATATAACAACCTACTCACCTCACCGATTATGAAACACTCAGCCCATGCACCAAGCCCAGACACACAGACCCCACAGCATCAGATCGCCCACGCACACATAAAAAACCGCAGTAACGATCGATTTCGGCGCATCGATAATGTCTCTGCGCACGAGCGTCCAGAGCAATCCTCGCATTTGCACGACACAATCACAGGTTGCTGCAGGTTGTAGAGGTCAGAGCTCGCATTTCGACGCGGCCCGCCCCTCCCTCACACCCCGTAATACTCCCGATACCAGGCCACGAATCGCGCCATGCCGTCGCGGATATCGGTCTGGGGGCGGTAGCCGGTGAGCGCTTTCAACAGCTCGGCATCGGCATAGGTGGCATAGACGTCGCCGGTCTGCATCGGCATGTAGTTGCGCACCGCCTTGCGCCCGGCGGCGGCCTCGATGGCCTCGATGAAATCCATCAGCCGCACCTTGTCGGAATTGCCGATATTGACCACCCGGTAGGGCGCGGCGGGCGACAGGCTATCTCCTGCGACGCGGGTCTCCTCGCCGCCCGGCACCGCATCGATCAGCCCGCGAATACCGCGCACCAGATCGGTCACATAGGTGAAATCGCGCCACATATCGCCATTGTTGTAAATGTCGATCGTGCTGCCGTCGAGGATGCCCTTGGTGAACTTGTAAGGCGCCATATCGGGCCGCCCCCAGGGGCCATAGACGGTAAAGAACCGGAACATCGTGGTCGGCAGAGCATAGAGATGGGCATAGGAATGGCCCATCGCCTCATTGGCCTTCTTGCTCGCCGCATAGATGGTGAGCGGCGTGTCGGCCTTGTGGGTCTCGGCAAAGGGCATCTCTTCATTGGCGCCATAGACCGACGAGGTCGAGGCCATCAGCAGATGATCCACCTTATGCCGCCGCGCCGCCTCCATCACGTTGAACGTGCCGACGACATTGCTCTCAATATAGGCGCGCGGGTTCTCGAGACTATAGCGCACCCCCGCCTGTGCCGCGAGATGCACGATCACATCGGGGGCAAACTCATCCGCCATCTCGTCGAATCGCGCCTGATCTTCGAGCATGCCTTCGCAGGCGCTGAAAGCCTTGTTCTGGTTGAGGATCGCATGCCGCCGCTCCTTGAGCGTCACGTCATAATAATCCGTCATCCCGTCATAGCCCTGGACGACGAACCCCTCGTCGAGCAACAGCTGCGCCAGATGAAACCCGATGAACCCCGCCGTACCGGTGATCAAGACCTTGCGCTGCGCCATGCCATACCTCTCTTACCACAACTGCCGGGGCTGCGGCCCCATACCTCTGACATCCCCCAAGCCCCGCTCTGATGCAAGGGGAGGCCCACGCAAAAGGCCGCAGGATCTCTCCCGCGGCCTCTCACGCGCTGCCTGACGGCGCTTATTTCTTCAGGTTGGTCCAGATCTGGTCATAGACCTTCTGGGTCTCCTCGTCACAGACCTCGATGAACGCGCCTTTACCGGCCTCGGCGGGCGGGTTGCTCTCGGGCTGGGTCGACAGCTCGGGATCGAGGAACTCCTTGGTGCCCACCACGCCCGAGCTGTAGCGCGCATAGTTGGTCACCGCCGCGATATTCTCGGGCTCGAGCAGGAAATCCATGAACTTGAGCGCATTGTCGCGGTTCGGCGCATCCTTCAAGAGCACCACATTGTCCATCCAGACCACATAGCCCTCTTTCGGGAAGGCATATTCCACATTGGCCCCTTCCTGACGCGCCTTGGCACCGAACCCGTCATAGATCTGGCCCACCGCCGCATCACCAGAGACCAGCACCTCTTTCGCCGTGTCGCTGTTGAACGACGCCCAGTGCTGCTTGGCCTCCTGCAGCATCGCGTTCAGCGCCTTGAGCTGCTCGCGATCCGTCGAACATTGCGGAATGCCCATATGCAGCGACGCCATGGCGATCACTTCGCCCTGACTGTCGAGCATGTTGATCTTGCCCGAGAGCTCCGCCGGCGGGTTGAACAGGATATCGGTGGTGTTGATATCGCCCTGATAGACGTCACGGTTCACCATGAAGCTGGTGGAACCCCACTGATAGGGGATCGAATGCTGACGACCGGGGTCAAAGCTCGGATCGGCCCATTCTTCCTGGATATTGCCCTTATTGGCGAGCTCGCCCTCGGCAATGGTGTCGAGCATCCCCTCACCGGCCATGATCTTGACCATGTAATCGCCCGGCACTGCCACGTCATAGGTGCCAATCGCCCCGGCCTTGAGCGACGCCAAAAGCGCCTCGTTGCTGTCGAACGTGTCCATCACCACTTCGATGCCGGTCTCTTCGGTGAACTTCTCCAGAAGCTCCGCCGGCATACATTCGAACCAGTGATAGACGACGACCTTGCCTTCGGCCTGTGCCGCCTGCGCCCCAAGCGCCAGCGCCATGGCCGCCGCCGCGGTGAATTGTGTCAGATGTTTCATGTCTTACTCCCTGTTTTATACGTTGGTTCAGGTCTTCTTGTCGCTCTTGCTGACGAAATAGGAAATCGTGACCATCAGGATCGACAGCGCCAGAAGCATGGTGGAAATCGCCATGATATTCGGCTTGATCCCCTGTTTCACCGATCCGAAAATCGCCGTCGGTAGGGTCTCGATCCCGGCCCCTTTGACGAAATTGGTGATGATGAAATCGTCGAGGCTGATGATGAAGGCCAGAAGATAGCCCGAGATGATCCCCGGCACCATCATCGGCAAAAGGATGCGGGTGAAGGCCTGCCGCTTGGTCGCATAGAGATCGAGCGCCGCCTGCTCATAGCTGTCCTCAATCCCCTGCATCCGCGCCGCGATGGGCATATAGGCAAAGGGGATGCAGAACGCGATATGCGCCAGCAGGATCGAACTATAGCCCCGCGTAAACCCGATCGAGTTGAAAAAGATGAGCGTCGCCACCGCCGTCACGATCTCGGGCACCATGAGCGGCATCGAGATGAGGCCAAAGCTCACCGTGCGCAGCCGGAACCGCCCGCCGCGCACCATGGCGGTCGCCGCCAGCGTGGCAATGGTGGTCGACACCGTCGCGGCAATGATGGCGATGGTGAAACTGTTCCACGCCGCAAGCTTGAACTTCTCCGCCTCCGGCCCGGTGAACACATCCGCGTACCAGCGCAGGCTCACCCCTTCCCAATTGGTGATCGAATTGCTGTCGTTGAGCGAATAGATCGTCACCACCAGAAGCGGCGCATAGAGCACCACGAGGCACAGGATCGTCACCGGCAGGAACCCCGGCACATGTTTGATGTCGAAACGCCGCCCCATCACGCGCCCCCCTTCTCGGCCCGGGCCTGCTGACGGGCAAAGACGATCAGAATGATCAGCACCATGCTGAGCAGGATCATCGACGCCGCAGCCCCAAAGGGCCAGTTGCCCGCATTGCCCTTGAACTGTTCCTCGATGAGCGACCCGATCATGAAATTCTTGGCCCCGCCCAGAAGGTCCGGCGCAAGGAAACTGCCCAGCGACGGCACAAAGACAAGGATACAGCCCGCGATCACCCCCGGCTTGACCGCCGGCAACAGGATGCGCCGCAGCGTGACCCATTTGCCCGCATAGAGATCCGACGCCGCCTCGCTCAGTGCGAAATTATAGCGCTCGACGCTGGCATAGATCGGCAGCACCATAAACGGCAGGTAGCTGTAGAAGAGGCCAAGCTGCACCGCGAAATTCGTGTTCACGATATGCAGCGGGCTGTCGATCAGCCCGGTCCAGAGCAGGAAATCATTCAATGGCCCCTGATCGCGCAGCACAAATTTCATCGACACCGTCCGGATGAGCAGGTTCACCCAATAGGGGATGGTGATGAGAAACACCCACATCGGCCGCACCTTCTCGGGCCGTGTGGCGATGAAATAGGCGGTCGGAAAGCCGATCACGAGGCTGAGGATCGTCGCCGCCCCCGCCTGCCAGATCGAGCGCCAGAAGATCGTGATATAGGTCCATTCGATGCTCGGCGGCTCGTCGCCAAACAGGCCCCTATTAAAGAAGAACTGATCATAGGCATCAAGGCTGAATTCCCAGATCACCCCGCCGCGGAATTCCTTCGTCAGGAAGGAATAGACGAGCATCATCAAAACCGGGATCAGGATGAGAAAGATCAGCACCACCCAGGACGGCAGCAACAGCCAATGCCGCGCCTCGCGATAGGTGTCGGTGCGGGCGCTGCCGCCGCTGGCCGCTCCCCCCGCCATCAATCCGCCAGGAGGCGCGCGGCCCCCTGCTCCATGTTGATATGGGCAATCTGGCCGGGCTCGAACACCCGTTTGTTGCCGCGCTCCGAATTGGAACTGCGCACCGAAATCTGCACGCCGCCGTCCAGATCGAGAAGCGTCTGGATATCCGTGCCCACGAACATATTGGCCCGCACCCGGCCCGCGAGGCTCTCAGGCCCTTCCGCCCCTTCCGAGAGATAGAGCCGCTCGGGCCGCACCGACATATGCACCTTGGCGCCCTTGCCGACACCCTCGACCGCATCCACGCTGAGCTGATGCCCCCCGCCGAGATGCACCTGCGCCCGGCCGGCCTCGACCGCGTCGACCTCAACCTCGAGAAGGTTGGTCTCGCCGATGAAATCCGCCACGAACATATTGCTTGGCCGCTCGTAAATATCGCGCGCATCGCCCAGCTGTTGCAGCTCGCCCGCCGACATGACCGCGATCCGGTCCGACATGGTGAGCGCCTCTTCCTGGTCATGGGTCACGAAAATAAAGGTGATTCCCGTCTCGCGCTGCAATTCCTTGAGCTCGAACCGCATCGCCTGCCGCAGCTTGAGATCGAGCGCCGACAGCGGCTCATCCAGCAACAGAACCTTGGGGCTCGGGGCCAGCGCCCGCGCCAGCGCCACCCGCTGCTGCTGCCCGCCCGACAATTGCGAAGGCTTGCGGCTGGAAAACTGCGACAGCTGCACCAGTTCGAGCATCTCGCCCGCCCGCTTGCGCGCCGCCGCCTTGCTCTCGCCCTTCATCTCGAGGCCAAAGGCCACATTGTCGAGAATCGTCATCATCGGGAACAGCGCGTAGTTCTGAAACACCGTGTTGATGGGCCGCCGGTTGGGCGGCAGCTTCTCAATCTCGTCGCCAAAGAGGAAAATCTCGCCCTCGGTCACATCCTCGAACCCGGCGATCATCCGCAAAAGCGTGGTCTTGCCACAGCCCGACGGCCCCAGCAGCGTGAAAAACTCGTTGTCGCGGATCGACAGCGAAATCGTTTTGAGCGCGGTGAAATCGCCATAGCGCTTCACGGCATTTCGTATGTCAATCGCGTTGATCCGGTCGTCTGTCACTTGCATCCCTTTCCTGCGGCCCGCCTTCTGGCCACCTCTGCCACGCCCCGGCGCCTGCCCAAGCAAAGCGCCATCGCACCGGAAAACACTAAGTCCGGTTTCGTCACATGCGAAGAACGCGTTACCTTACTGGTCCTTAGGCAGAGGCTAATCAGTCAGCCCCGCTGGCCAAAGCTGAACCTTTGCGAGCGGGGCTGAAGAGCTTTGATGCAAATTTGTGCAGAGGGCCTGAATTTTGGGACAAGCCCGCCCCGAGACCGTGACCGACTAGGCTTTTGACAGCTCGAACGCGACATTGCCCAGCCCGGAAATCTCCGCCCGAACCTGCGTGCTCGCGTCAAACATTTCGATCCCGGTGAGCGTGCCGGTGATCACCATCTGCCCCGGCTGCAGACCCCCGGCATGGTCACCCACGCCCTCGATCGCCATCTCGAGCGAAGTCAGCGCCGACCCATTGGGCAGCGCCACCTCGCCTTGCACCAATGGCTCCCCATTGGCGACAAGCGACACCTCGACCGAGCGGAAATCATCCCCCGCCCAATCCGTCACCTCACTGCCGACCACCAGCCCATACCCGGCCTGCATATCCGCCAGCTTGTGCAGCGGATGGCCCACCGGCTCGGCAATCCGGGAGGTCACCAGCTCCATCACAACATAGGGCGTGAAATACTCCGCAACCCGGCTCCGCTCATAGCCCGCCAGCTCTTTGTTCAGGCGAAACCCGATCTCCAGCTCGACACCGACAGAGCCTTTGAACGGCACCGCCGCCCCCGCCGCATAGGTATAGGCCTCGGGGATCGGCGCGATAATCGGCTGCCCGGGCTCATAGCGCCCGACCTTGAACCCGGACACCGCCCCAAGCTCCTCTTGAACAAGACGCTGCACCTGCAACGCCGCCTCATAGCTGAACGCCTCGGACGCCTGAAACGTCACGGGCAGGCCAGTTTGCCGCGCGGTCATCAACGACTGCGCCAGCGCTCGGATCTCATCGGGTCGGGTCATATATGGTCCATCAAATTGAGTTCAGCCGCCCCACCGGACGGCCCCTATGGTCACAACATCAGACAGCGCCGCCCTCACGGGGCCTTGGCGTCCTCCGCCTCTTCATTGTCATCGAGCCATTGCCGCACGGTCTCGAGCTTGTTCTCCAGATGCTTCTTGAGAATAGCCGAGAGCCTCCCCCCATCGCGCCGCTCGAGAAAGGTCATGATCTGCTCATGCTCCTCGGTCGCCTGGGTCCAGCGGTCCATGGTCATATTGGCCACATAGCGCGCCCGCCTGACCCGCGCCGCCAGCGAATTATACTGCGCCGTCAACGTCTTGTTCCGCGCCGCGCTGAGGATCGCCTCATGGATCTGCTGGTTCACCGCGAAATAGCCCTCAAGGTCCCGCTGCTCGAAATACTTGAGCATCTCACGATGAAGCCGCCGCACATTGCCGATCTCCGCATCAGAAATATGCTTGCACGCAAGCTCCCCCGACAGCGCCTCCAACGCCCCCATCACCGGGAACACATCGTCGATATCCTCCTTGGTGATCTTGCTGACCCAAGCCCCGCGGTTGGGCTCGAGATTCACCAGCCCGTCAATCGCCAACACCTTGAGCGCCTCGCGCAGCGGCGTGCGCGACACGCTATAGAGCGCGCAGAGCTCCTTTTCCGGCACCCGCGTCCCGGGCAGCAGATCACCGACCACGATCAATTCCCGGATCGCCTCGGTGAGCTCTTCATGCAGCGAACGCCGCCGAAAAACCTCACCCTTGCCATCGCTCAGGGAACTCGTCTGATCTTCCGGGGTCATCGCCACCTCCGTCCACTTGATAATGCGTTCAAAACTCATTTTGCATTCACTATATACCGGGACTCCGCTTCAATCAAGAACACTATAACTCTGTAAATAAGGGAAAATCTTGTCAGTTGACAGATGCCGACTCAAAATGCATTCATTATTCAAACATGAGATTCTAAGACCTGACGGCCCGAACAGCGGCACCGTCGAAACCGGAGGAGAACACAATGCACAAGGCAGGGCGCCATTTTCTACAGATCCCGGGGCCAAGCCCCGTGCCAGGCCGCGTGCTGCGCGCCATCTCGAAACAGACGATGGACCATCGCGGCCCGGATTTCGCCGAGGTCGGCCTCACGGCCATCGCGGGGATGAAGACCATCTTCAAGACCAAGCAGCGCGTTTTCATCTACCCCTCGTCGGGGACCGGCGCCTGGGAGGCCGCGCTGGTCAACACGCTCGCCGAGGGCGACAAGGTCGTGATGTATGAAACCGGCCATTTCGCCACCCAGTGGAAGAAAATGGCCTCGAAACTTGGCATCGATGCCGAGTTCATCGAAGGCGACTGGCGCAGCGGCGCCGATGCCGACCGGATCGAGACCCGCCTGCGTCAGGACAGCGGCCACGAGATCAAGGCCGTCTGCGTCGTCCATAACGAAACCTCCACCGGTTCGGTCTCGCCGATTGCCGAGGTGCGCCGCGCCATCGATGCCGCCGGTCACCCGGCGCTTTTGATGGTCGACACGATTTCGGGCCTCGCCTCGATCGACTTTCAGTTTGACGCTTGGGGCGTCGATGTCGCGGTGTCCGGCTCGCAAAAGGGGCTGATGCTGCCCCCCGGCCTGTCCTTCAACGCCGTCAGCGACAAGGCGTTTGAGTTGTCCAAGACCGGCGGCATGCGCCGCTCTTACTGGGACTGGCAGGACATGGATGCCATCAACGGGTCGGGCTACTTCCCCTACACCCCCGGCACCAACATGCTCTACGGGCTGAACGAAGCCATCGCCATGCTGCACGAGGAAGGGCTCGACAATGTCTTCGCCCGCCACCAGCGCCATGGCGCCGCCACCCGCAGTGCCGTGCGTCACTGGGGGCTCGAAGTGCTCTGCCGCCAACAGGGACAGGAAAGCGGCGTGCTCACCGCCGTGCTCATGCCCGAAGGCCATAGCGCCGACGCCTTCCGCGCCACCACCTTGCAGCATTACGACATTTCGCTCGGCAACGGGCTGTCGAAAGTGGCGGATCGCGTGTTCCGCATCGGTCACTTGGGCGATTTCAACGATCTGACCCTCGCCGGCACCTTGACCGGGGTCGAGCTCGGCCTGCGCAAATCCGGCGTGCCGCATACCGAAGGCGGGGTTGCCGCCGCCATGGCCGTTCTGGAGAAGACCCAGTTCGACACGGTCGCGGCCGAGTAATTTCGCCCCAAGGGCGAGATCGCATTCCGGCCACTGACATTTGGCCGGGCTTCATCGGCCACCGCAGAGGAGAGCGGTGGTCGCGCATTCAAACAGGGAGGAAAACATGACACTAATGAATTTCAAGGCACTCGGCGGGGCGACCATGGCGCTCGCACTGTCGATCACCACGGCCATCGCCGGGGATTACCCGGAGCGCACCGTTGAGATCATCCACCAATACGGCCCCGGCGGCGGCACCGATCGCTTTATCCGCGCCATCGGCGAGC
>TARA_R100000789_G_scaffold100514_1_pt1 | contig 13565 bp, 9 predicted proteins | sample TARA_R100000789 | Tara Oceans TARA_R100000789 (sample SAMEA2623403) | marine metagenome | biome: marine biome (ENVO:00000447); feature: mesopelagic zone (ENVO:00000213); material: "saline water (ENVO:00002010), including plankton (ENVO:xxxxxxxx)" | depth 450 m
CAATTTGTACGGGCTTGAGTTCCAGCTTACTCTGCAATTCAAAATCGGCAACAACCCCATCAATCGGGGCTATAACCAATAAATTGTTTTGCTCATGCTCCAGAACATCCAATTCCTGTTGATAAGCGACCAGTTGCAATTTCGCTTTAGCGATTTCTCCCTGGAGCTGGATTCTTTCGATTCGATTGCCTGTTCCGGATTGGAGCAGTTCATTCTCAAAGGATTGTGTTTCTGTTTTCTGTTGAGCAATCAAGTCCTCAAGCTGACTGATTTCTGCCCGGAGCAGGGTATCTTCCAGTTCGAGCAATACCTGCCCGGCTTGAACATGCTGTCCGCTGGAAACATGAACTTTCCGTATCACTGAAGACCGGGGAGCATATACCTGCGCCGTCTTCTCTGGCACTACCGTTCCGGACATCATGACTTTTCGGGGTAACGAAAAACAGGTCATTAACCATGCAGTCATTCCCAGCAAAATTGCAGCAATGCAATATCGAATGAATCGAGAATATCGCACCGCCTGTGAAGCCTGCCCGAGCGGTCTTCGCAAACTCTTGAGGAAAATTCCATCCAGATCCTGTAGTTGAGCCAGTGCGAGTTCCGATTGCCTGACCAGATCCGTCTGAAATTCCGTCAAGCGTGCCGGGGCGGACTGATTTTGAAAGCGTTCCAGAACCAGTAGGCCAATCGGATGGCTTTTCCGTGAACGTCGCCTATTCGAACGATCAGCCTCCGCTCTATTCGAAGAATAGAGCGGTATGATTTTAAGGAATGTCGATCGCGACCCTTCAATGTATTTGACTAGCTGATCTCTTAATGGCAGAGGGTATTCACGACTCTCTCGATCGTAAATCACTTCCTGTCCGGAACGCTGAGTATACCGACCAATCAATGCGAGTTGTCGCATCTGTTGACTTCGACGATCCACCCGGGCTACTCCGCTGATAGCAATTGGCTCCAGATGGCTAAATCTTGGGCAGAGCAAGCTGACTCGATCAACCTGAGTGAATTGCTGCCACTGATTGACAAGCTTACGTGTCCCGCTCTTCAATTTCGTTTCGCAATGAATTGCCTGGGTAAACAGCGAGAATTGCCGGAATGCCTGTCGATAATCGATAGCATAATGTCGTTGTTCCATGCTCTGCAGAGTATTGGAAAAAAGCAGAGTCAGGCGAGCCAATGGCTTTTCCCAGTCGGAGACCTCGTCCTCATCTCCGTTAGAATCCAGCAAAATCCCCAACACTCCGATCGACCGTGTTGAACTCGTCAGAGGAATCAGTACAAAAGTGCGTTCTGGCATCCCGAGAGTGCTGCAGTTCTGAATAATCACTTGAGATTCGGAAAATGATCGCTGAAGCCAGCCGGGAATGAGTTCGGAAATTCTCGCGGCATCAAATTCCAATTCTGAATTGAAACCAATATCGGAAAACAGCTTCACCTGCTGAGAACGTTCAGCCAGCCAGATGCAAGCTGGTGCCTGTGAAATTCCATGAACCGCTTCCAGCCATTGCTGACAAAGTTCATCAATCTGACCTGTGCGATCGCCAATTTCATTCACGCAATCCCAAAGCCGATCCAGTTGACCAGCAAAGGGAAGTGTTTCGGATGTCGCACTTCCTGTTGGCATAGATCTTCCCTGATCTCTTATGACTGTTTTTAAACTCCATCAATTGATGCTGGATTCTATGGAATCAAAGCGTATCACACAAGATTTGTTCAGGAGTGTCGGATTCAGGTTCCATATTGACCTGTTTTCAGGATAGCCCTTAGGATGTTCACGATTGTCATGGAGGTTCTGATCCAAACGATTTCGCCAATACTGTATTATCTGGAAGTGTGTATCGCATGATCAATGCGCTCAAACAGATTCAAGGCTCTATTATCACTTCTCGAATCCTGATTGCCATATTCGGGATTGTTATCTTCGCTCAATCCGGAACTGCTCAGGATCGTGAACCGATTGTGATTGATCGATGTGTGCTGAAAATTCGAGATCATATTGAGGTTTCCAGCACACGAGCCGCTCGTATTGTTGAGATGAAAATACGACTTGGGAATCTGGTTCAGAAGGATGAACTAATCATTCAATTGGATGGGGAAATTGCTCAGGCAAATTACTACGTGGCTCAGCAGCATGCGACCAATAATGTTGAATCTCGATATGCTGTCAAAGCCAATGAACTTTCCCAGAAAGAATATCAACGAGCAATTCAACTCAACGAAGAAATCCCCGGAGCTCGCTCCCAGGCAGAAATCGAGCAACTCCGTCTGAAAGCCGAACGCTCCGAACTGCAGGTCGAGCAGGCTCAGCAGCATCATCAAATTGCTCAAATGAACCGGGAACTGGCATTGCTGGAAGTGAAGCCTTATCGCATTAGTGCACCAATTTCAGGTCAGATCGTCGAAATCCACAAGCGAGTCGGTGAGTACGTTCAACCCGGAGAAGTGATCGCAGAGATCGTCAGTTTGGAAGAGATGCTCGTCGAGGGATACATCCCCCTCAATAAAGCCTGGCAGGTCCGGCCTGGTACATCGATTTCCGGTAGTATTTCTTTACCAAAGCTGGCAGACAACATCGGACAGCATACGAACTACCAAGGGCAAATCCTGCTTGTCGATTCCACCATCGATGACTTAAGCCAATCCGTCCGCTTTGTGGGTGTTCTCAAAAACGATACGGGACTATTGCGTGCAGGTATCCCGATGAAAATTGTGATTGACCCTCAGCAATCAGCTCGTCCGTAATGATCTGACGAAATTCAAAATTATAGCTGCTTTCATGAATGTGTAGCGGGTGATTGACAGGAAAAATAAAGTTCAAACCATCAAAAAGCCGCTACAGTAAGTTGCAAACAGTAGTAGGTATTAAAGCCAGCGATTTCATGGAGACATGGATTCAGGATCGATTATTCCGAAGTCTCATAATCAATGATGGTTTTCGGAGGAATTGCTACGCGAAGGGCATTCAGCACAGCAACGACATCGATGATTTCCTGACAGATGGCTCCCGCAACCGGCGGCAGGTAGCCCGTAGACGCGAAAATCATGCCGACAAGACTGAGCGCCATTCCTCCGATGGCACTTTGAAGGGCAATCCGCCGCATTCGACGACTGATATGCAGGAATTCATCGATCTTCCTCAACGAGCTATCCAAAACAACAACGTCTGCGGCTTCGGTGGTCACATCGCTATTCTGACCGAATGCAATTCCGACTGTTGCAGCCATCAAAGCCGGAGCATCGTTAATTCCATCACCGACAAACATTGTGTTGGCGTTTTGCATTTCTTCGTTGACAATCGCAAGTTTCTGTTCTGGTGTCTGGCTGCTGAAGACCGATGTAATGCCGACCCGTTCTGCCAGATAACTGACTTCCGATTCACGGTCACCCGAAACAAGCAGAGTTCGCGTGATGCGGTGACGTGGCCCGAGATGGCCAATAAAATTGGCTCCGTCAGGACGGGGAGTATCACGGAATCGATACGTGGCAGCATACCTGTCATCAATCAGAATGACACATTCCAGACCAGCCTGCTGCTCGGGTAATTCTGAAAGAAACTCGGGATGGAAACGACTCAGTTTACTTCGGCTGGTTACCTGAATGGTTCGACCATTAACGATTCCCCATAAACCTTCACCGGGCTTCTCGCTCAACTCGGAAGCGTTTTTCAACAGGACTCCTGACTTCCTGGCTGCCTGAACGATCGCGTTGGAAAGAGGATGCTTGGAATAGACTTCCAGGCTGGCGACTAGAGAAAGAACATCTTCGGATTGAAAGTGTGAGGCGACAATCTGATCAGTCAAATTCGGTTGGCCATAGGTGAGTGTTCCGGTCTTATCAAAAATCAGCGTGCGGCAGGTGTCGGCAGTTTCCAGAGATGAGGGATCTCGAATGATAATAGCACGCCGTGCGGCCAGTGAAATTGATCCGATAATTGCAACGGGAATTGCAATCAATAACGGACAGGGGGTGGCAATCACCATGACCGCGAGAAACCGCACGGGATCTCCAGAAGCAATCCAGGCTGCAATTCCAATGGCAACCGCAAGGGGTGTGTACCAGGCTCCGAGTTGATCAGCCATTCGCCGCAGTTTTGGCTTTTGTTGTTCGGAAGCAGCCATGACTTCCATGATTTTTGCATAACGGGAATCGATCGCCAGCTTGTCCGCTTTGATGATGAGAGCCGATTCCCCGTTGATCGCTCCCGAGAGGACACTCGATCCCGGCGTCTTGGTCATCATGTATGGTTCGCCTGTCAGGTAAGATTCATCCATCACGCCGTGACCTTCAAGAACCGTTCCATCAATCGGGCAGGTTTCATGAGGAAAAACGGCCAGAGTATCTCCAATCGTGATCTCTTCCAGCGGAATGTCGACGACTTTGGTATCGACCTTTCGATGGGCATTGGCAGGCATTCTCTTACTGAGTGCTCGCAGAACTGAAGAAGCGCTCCGCACCGCGTAGGCTTCCAGAGCCTCGCCACCGGAAAGCATCAGGACGACCAGAGAACCCGCAAGATATTCTCCGAGTATGGCGGAAACGACAATCGAAATTCCTGCTAAGAGATCAGATCCGAACTCGCGATCCAGCATTTTCAGAAAGAGATCCCAGACCAGCGGAATTCCACAGAAAAACAAAACCAGCCACAAAGGACCATTCGCAACGATTTCGCCAATTTCGAATCCAAAACGCAAAATCAAATGCAGGGCAATCATTGCGATAGAAAACAGGGCGATTAAAACACCACGCTGTTTCCACCAAAGAAGCTCTTTTGTTGGTTGGGTTGTTTTCGACATGGATATGACACTAATTTAAAATGACGACAAAACGAAAGGCTTCTTCACGTATCGTACTTCCATTGTCGAGAGTGAGTTTCCGAATGCAGTTTTCAACCATGATGACATTTATTATTTGAAAAGGCACTCTTCTCTTATTACTCAGCGAATCGATTAACAGACACCATTCGTGAGAGAATCTCCCTGGCCACCTTTCAGAAACTCATTGATGTTTTGGAGAGTGGTTTCTGCAATGTTGTCCAGAGCTTCGTGGGTCAGAAACGCCTGGTGCGAGGTAATGACGACATTATTAAAGGTCATCAGTCTTGCCAGAACGTCATCGTTGAGAATCTGGTCGGAGATGTCATTGAAAAAGACTCCTGCTTCTTCTTCGTAGACATCCAATCCAGCTGACCCGATATGACCGGACTTCAACCCTTCCACAAGGGCAACGGTTTCGATCAGCCCTCCCCGCGAAGTATTGATCAACATAACACCGCGCTTCATCTGGCTGATTGTCTTGCGATTGATCAGGTGGTGCGTTTCTTCAAATAAGGGGAGATGCAACGTGATGATATCCGACCTGGATAAAAGCTCGTCCTGGCTGACATATTCCGTATTGGATAACTTCTGTACTTCGGGGTTTTCATGAACATCGTAAGCCAGCACATGACAGCCAAAACCAACCAGGATTTCGGCAACACATTGTCCAATTTTTCCCGTACCAATCACGCCGACTGTCTTGCCATACATGTCAAAGCCCGTCAATCCATCCAATATAAACGAGCCTGCCCGGTTTCTCATGTAGGCTTGATGCAAATGTCTGTTGAGCATCAGTATCAGTGCGAGGGTGTGTTCAGCTACGGCATGCGGCGAATACGCGGGAACTCGAACGACTTCGATCTGGTGCCTGCGACAAGCTTCCAGGTCCACGTTATTAAAGCCCGCACAACGTAAGGAAATCAATTTCACACCCTGTTGAGCCAAACGCTCAATTGCCTGGGCATCGGCTCGGTCGTTGACGAAAATGCAAACCACCTTACACCCAGTTGCAGCGGAAGCCGTTTTCTCATTGAGGGGCGTTTCAATCGGAATGATGTTGAAACTTCCATCATTCCGATTTGAGAACGATTTCAGGTCATACTTTTTGGCATCAAAAAAAGCAATGTTCAATCGACCTTGAGCATCCTGACCATTGGCAACCTGCGGCTGATTCAACTCAGCGAGCAATTTCTCATAAACTTCTCTGGCAAGTCCATCTCGAGTCTGGAGTTGGTTGACGATCGTTTGAAGTCGTTCCTTGTCGTTCATCTCTTCCACAATATACCTTTGTAAAAATCAAGTGTTGAGTTCAGCTGGAATTAATTATTTTCCAAACGATGGGTCTAAAACCCTCGCCTTCAGGCGAAACCTTTTTGTTCTTCCCATTTGGAAAATTCACCAGAGCATGTGGGCGTCAGGACTTCAGTCCGTAGACCACGGTTCGAACCTATCGGCTTCAGCCGATAGTAATTCAGTCACGTTCATGTCATTGCCATTAACCCTGGAAAATTCCTCCCAGAATTGATGGACTTCAGTCATCCCCTGCATTTTCTCTGTATCAAATTTGTATGTAGAGAAGTTCTCTTCTGAATTGAGAGCATCTTGAGAGGCGATCTGTTGGGTTAGAACGTTTCCATCTGCATCAGAAACTGATTTCCCTTGATGGCCTCGCTTCTCCAGCCTCCGACGTAATTCCTCCTCAGAGGCGGTGCAACTAAGAATGGCAAATGGAATCCTGCTGGCTTTCGCCAGATTCAAAAAGAGCAGGCGATTTTCTTCCTTGAGAAAAGTCGCGTCGACAATGACTGAATAACCTGAGTTTAGAACTTTGTGAGATAACTCCAGTAACAGCAAATAAGTTTTGTTGATCTGGTTTTGTGAATACAGGTTCTCAGCAGTTTCACTCTGACCACTCTGAGTTGATTTCCGTTTCCGCTCAACGTCTGAACGAATTCGAATCGCACCGCTGAATTCTGCCAGAGACTTTGAAATCAAAGATTTGCCACTGGCGGACAAGCCGTGCATAATCACCAATCTGGGTGAAGATGGCTTGCTATACAACTCTGCGAGATTCAAGTATTTCTCGCAGAGTTGAGCCGATGTCGAGTGGACATCGTCCTCATGATTTTGCGATAGTCGAATGCGGTTAACTTTGGCCCGAACCATGGCGCGGTAAGCCATGTAGAATCGCAGAACCTGAAGACCATCGTAATCTCCGGTCTGTTCCAGATAGTTATTCAAGAGACGATTTGACAGATCACGGCGTTCGTTCGCTTCAAGATCCATCAGACAAAAAGCCAGATCATTGATCACATCGATCCAGCGAAGATGGGGGTTGAATTCAATTCCATCGAAGATTTCAACCTGCTGATTCCTCCAGATGATATTGTTCAAATGAAGATCGCCATGACATTCACGAACTATTCCCTCAATCTTCCGCTTCTCAAAGAAAGATTCCAATGTCTTCAATGAGTCGATAGTCCATTGTCGCAGTTCCCTGACTTTCGAATCCCATTCTGAAAATTTCGAGTTCGGCTCAAACACCTCAAAATTATTGATGGCCGCCTGAGAGATACTTTCAAAGCTGCCGTAGTCATCCTGGCTTCCAACTCGCCTGGCGTCGCCATGAAAGATGGCGACTTTCTGACTGAGAGCATCTATTTGAGTTTCGGTTAGTTCACCTGCGCTGATCAGCTGACTGAATAACGAGGACTGTGAAAACTGGTGCATTTTCACCGCCCACTCAACCGTTTCTCCACGACCATCAAACTTGAAGTAATCGACGCATCTGGTGATCGGGACGACTTTAATGTAAAGATCCTGAGTCAAGCGGCGATTGAGAACTATTTCCTGTTCGCAGAAGTATTTTCTTTTTTCCAACGTTGAGAAATCGAGAAATCCCAAATCCACGGGTCGCTTGATTTTATAAGCGTATTTTCCCGTCAGAATGACCCAGGCAGAATGAGTTTCGATCAATTGCAGATCTTCAACCGGATGATCAAATGCATCAGAGTTAAGGAGAGCGTTGATGTTGAGCATAGCACATCCTTATCTATGGGGCTTACAATCCTGGTGGCCGTCTGTCTGTAATATTATAAACCGCTGTTATTCTCTTCATAAACAGCAAAACAATCGAAGAGACTTGAGTTCAGTGGCAGTTCATTTTCTGCAGGGGGCAGATTCCGTTTTAAATCGCGATGGAATGCTAAATGTTACTCACCAGGTTTCCGATGTTTCTCTGAAGTTGCTTTCCTGGAATCATCTCTGAGCATGCGGATTGCGGGGGTTTCCAAATCATCGAGTTGGCCATTATTGACCGACCAGATAAATGCAATCACGGCTGCTGTTCCCAGGAGCAGAGCGATGGGTAACGCGACGTAAATTACACTCATGGCTGGTCGACTCGAAAAGCGGGATTGAGAAATGCAATGGTCAGGACAGATAAAGAGCTCAAAGGCATCAGTATGGCGGCAATGATGGGATTGATCATCCCTGACATCGCCAGTCCAGCCGCGATGATGTTGTACGAGAGGGAAACGGCAAAGTTTAAACGAATCGTCCTCACTGTTTTTTTTGCTCCCTGCATCAATGCGGTAATCCCCAGCAACCCAGGACGGTTAATATAAACATCAGCTGCCTGCAGGCTGACTGCGGCTCCGCCATGGACTGCTATTCCCACAGAAGCCGCCGCCAGAGATGCACTGTCATTCACGCCATCGCCCACCATGATCGTCGTTTCCTGCTTTGATGATTCCTTGACGATCTCCAGTTTTTGCTCGGGAGAGATCTGGCTGAATGTCATCTCTTCAGGAATTCCCAATTGCTTGCCGACTTTATTGACAACCTCGACATGATCGCCTGAAAGAATCCCAACTTTCCAGCCGGCTGATTTGAGTTGCTCAATGGCGATAGAAGCATCGGGACGAATCTGATCGCTGATCGCACAAATCGCCTGAACGGTTCCATCCACAGCAATGACGATCCCCGTCAATCCCGATTGATGGTATCGGTTTAATTGTTTCTTAAAGGGTTCGGAAATCGAGAGTGTCATTTTCTCGATCAGTTTTTCAGATCCAACAGCAATCGTCGCACCATTGATCCGTCCACAAACTCCGTAGCCGGGCAGGGTGTTCACTTCTTCAACGTGATCTGTCTCTGAGAGTTCCCCTGTTGAGACAAGGTCGCGTAAAAGTGCATTCGCGATGGGATGAACGACCTGCTTTTCGATGGCGAGAATCGCTGGGATTAACTCTGTTTCTCCCTGATACTCAACGACTGAGATCTTTCCTTCTGTAATCGTGCCTGTCTTATCGAGCCAGACGGTTCCCGGCTGTTGCAGGTGTTCGAAGACATCTCCGGATTTGACAAGAATCTGCTGACGGGCAGCGCGGGCTTGAGCAATTGCGATGGTAAAAGGAGTCGCCAGACCAAGTGCACACGGGCAGGCTACGATGAGTAATGTCATCGCATGATTGATCGCCAGTTCCAGACTGAAAGTAGCCCAGCCAGCAAATGTGAGCCCAGCCAGCAGAAGGACGATAACTACAAAATACCCACCAATCGCATTAGCGAATTGAACAATGGGTGTTTTCGATTGAATTCCTGCTTCGACCAGACTGGCGATCTCTGAGAGTCTGGAATGAGCCACCAGGCATTTCGCCTGAATAACCAATGGACTCAATAGATTCGTTGTCCCGGCTGAAACGTGATCGCCAACAGTCACAGGAACACCGATTGATTCCCCAGTCAGGATCGAGCAATCGATAGAAGAATTTCCTGATGAAACGACACCATCCACAGGAATCAAATCGCCTGCTCGGACTTCGAGGACGTCGCCAATTTCAATGGCATCCAGAGGGATTGATTCGGTGACCTGTTGCCCTTCGTGATCATGTTTGATGCGACGTGCGTATTGAGGAGTCAGTGCCTTAAGCAGCGAAATTTGATGGACGGCTTTTCGCTGCTGCCAGAATTGTAGATATCGACCAACCAGCAAGAGAAAGACCAGAACGGAAATCGAATCAAAATAGATTTCTCCACGACCAAGAACAGTATTTGCCAGCCCAAGGCCATAACCGGCCAGCAAACCGACTGCGACTGGGACATCCATATGTGATGTCCGGGTTTTCAGAGCACTCCAGGCCGTTCGAAAAAACAGAGAGCCTGGTCCACACAGAGAAACTGTGGCAACGATTAAACTCGTCCAGCGGAATAAATGAAGATACTCTGCTGCCATTCCCGAAAACACGCCACTGTATAACGCAAATGCAATCATCATCGCATTGCCAGCGCAGGCACCAGCGACCGCCAGATTGATCAGCCGTTTCCGATTTTCCGCCCTGCCAATTTCTGCGAAGCGATCATCATCCGCGGGATGCGGTGGATAACCGAGCCGATGCAATGTTTGTGCAATCATTGAAAGCGAAACGAGATCAGAATTCCACTCGATGGTGACCGTCGAACTGGTCAAATTGACGCGTGACGAAATCACCCCTTCCAGATACTGCGAAAGTTTTTCAATCGCAAAAACACAGCTCGAACAGTAAATCCCCTCAAGCAGCAGGCGAATTTGTCGCCGCTCTGGTGAAAGGGAGCGAACATAACGCGTCTTGAACGCGTCGTGGTCCATCGAGGTATAATCGAGATCCCGATTGGAATGTTGCTGCCGTTCCTGCAATGTTTTTCTGAGTTCATCGTCATCCTGCAGAATCAGATAAGCCGTTTCACAACCGTGACAGCAGAACATCCGGACATTCTCGGGATGACGCATCGACGCAGGAACGGGCAAGCCACAATGCGCGCAACTGCACTGTTGGTTTCTCTGCTCAAGATCAGTGCTTATTGATTCTGACAACATGGTGGCAGTAGCTTTTCAGTGGGGAGTTCTTCATGAACTGAATTCTGATGACAGCAGGGAAGCGGCTGAGTCTGGATTTCGTCCAAGGCCTGTAAAGCATTTGTGGAATGAGCTTTCGATTGATCCAGCGGGCTCAGGTCTGCAAAAGAACGGACGGAAACTGTAAAGAGTCCGCCGAGAATGAGAATTGTTGCTGTGCAGTAAGGTACGAATGCTTTTGCAGAATCTGTCAGCTTGCTCATGCTCAGACTAAGAATTGACAACGCAGGAATTGTTCCCATCCAGAAGGCCAGCATCACTATTGCCCCCGAAAGTGGGTGCGACGTTCCCATTGCCAGAATGACAAACGCATACAGCCAGCCGCACGGCAGGAATCCGGTGATTCCTCCTATTGCCACGGCTCGAAACCCTGCAGAGAGAACTTGTGTCCGCTGATAAAATTTGCGAATAGTCGTTGTCACAAAAGCAGGTAAAGCAAAATGGACGGAGCCTCGACTTCGCAAATTCAGGATGGCAATGATTCCAAATAATATCATGGCCAGACCTGTCAGCCAGGCAGCAGTCTGTTGCCAGCCGAGAAGACGACCGCCCACATCAAGCCAACTCCCGGTCCAGCCTGCAATCACGCCAATTAAGGCATAAGTCATTCCACGCCCCGCATGATAGCCTGTCAAATTTCTGAAACGGTACCGCGCAGACGCTTCATTCGATCCGCCAGCCAGGATGACGAAAGGTCCACACATACCGACGCAATGCGCACTCCCGACCAGGCTGGCCGTCAGTACTGCAATCGCGATTGAGATCAGATTCGATTCCATGGGTCACCTGGTCGCAATATCCAATGTGAATGATTCGACATAGGAGTCGGATTCCCGATTGGCCTGAAGTTCAAATTGCCACAAACCAGCTTTCATTATTTCGGCTTGAGCCTGATACGTCCCCGGAGCAATTTCCTCCAGAGGAATTGAAATCAGTTGAGCCGCGTTCGCATGTCGATAGGCCTTCAAACTGACATGATCAGCTGAGACCGGGGCCGATGTTGAATCATTCAGCCAGACAGTTACTGTTCGATTCCCGTAAACATCAATCGGTTCACTCACGTCAATCGATTTCTTCCACCCGAGCAGTTCACTCGTTTGTTGTTCGTTCCGAGTCTCATCCCAGTTCAAAGCTTTCTGATGATAGTCGGGAATCACAGCCATCGAAGTGGACGTTGTTGCCAGAAAAAAGGCGATCATGCAGCAGAAAATCTGCAAACTCAATAGCCCGACAATCATTCCACTCCAGATCCAGCGACTCTTTCGTTCGGCTTGTTCGGCGGATTCGTCTATGGTCCCAGTAATTTGCATTGCACAACTCTCCTGTCACCTGATTGACTCACGATTTCAAGATCTGCAGTCACCTGGCCGTAGGTAAATATATTTTTGGGGATTGTGACCAGAACGCCTACGGTTTCTGTCGCTCCGCTTTCCAGCACAACTGGTTGAGTTCGATCGATTTGCACTACTTGAGGTGACAGTACATTGATTTTGAACTGATCCTTTTTATCCAGTCTGTTCACCAGTTTAATTCGCAGAGAGTTTTCGACTTCGCCAGACTCCGTCATAATGAACGGGCTTCCCAGGTTCCGCATTAACGTCACATCGAACGACTTTCTCGTCACGATGTTGTAAGTCAATAAGCTGACCAAAATGAGGATTAAAGTCGGATAGATGACGACACGAGGTCTCAAAAACCGCTGCGACTCTCCATCCATCGCATTCTGACTGGAGTAACGAATCAAGCCTTTGGGGCGTTTCACTTTTTCCATCACTGCATCGCAGGCATCCATACATTGCGTGCAGTGAATGCACTCCATCTGTAAACCGTCTCGAATATCGATTCCCGTTGGACAGGTCCGGACACACAAACCGCAATCCACACAGTCTCCCAGATGTTGATTCACGATGGGAAGTGATTTTTTGACCTTACCGCGAGGTTCACCACGAGTCCGGTCATAAGCCACAATCAATGAACTGCGATCCAAAAGTACGGATTGGAATCGTCCATAGGGGCAGGCAATCACACAAAGTTGTTCGCGGAAGAAGGAAAAATCGAACATCATCATGACGGTTGTGACCAACATGACCAGAAATGGCCCCGGGTGTTCAATTGGGGAAAGACGTATCCATTGGGACAACTTTTCAACGCCCACAAAATAAGCCAGAAAGGTATGTGCCAGTAACATCGAAAGGACAAGATAGATTGCATAAAGAGCAATATACCGCCAGCCACTGATGTTCTTGCCGGGAACTCCACCTCGGCCTTTGGTCAGCATTAAGAGTCTCTCGATCGGACGATAGACAAATTCGAGGTAAACCGTTTGTGGACAGGCCCAGCCACACCACACCCGACCTAAAATCGCAGTCAGTAGAAATATGGTGAGAAACAGACTCACCATAAACAAGGCCAGTAACAGAGTATCTGTTGGTAAGAATGTCAGACCAAATAACGTGAATTCACGGCCGGTAATGTTAAGTAGAATTGCTGGACGACCATTGATTCTGATGTGGGGTAGAGCGACAAACAGAGCAATCAGTAAATAGCCAACAATTCGTCGCGCATGCCAGAATCGCCCCAGCGAAACTCGCGGATACAACCACCTGCGAGTCCCGTCCTTGTCCAATGTCGAGAGGACATGCTCATCAGCATCCAGGAGCGCATCATTCATCGTTTCGCTCCTCTGAAGATGCCATGACAAGGCCCTCCGTCGAAATTCCAATCAATGATTATCATAGCAAACATGAGCATTAGTTTTTCAACATGAACCCCGTTCCAAATTGAAACCGGATTTTCAATAAAATATTGAATAATGATATCCTGGGTGGCGGGGGCGCTCCGCTTTAGCGGAA
>TARA_R100000789_G_scaffold99798_1_pt1 | contig 13557 bp, 10 predicted proteins | sample TARA_R100000789 | Tara Oceans TARA_R100000789 (sample SAMEA2623403) | marine metagenome | biome: marine biome (ENVO:00000447); feature: mesopelagic zone (ENVO:00000213); material: "saline water (ENVO:00002010), including plankton (ENVO:xxxxxxxx)" | depth 450 m
CAGGTTGCGGACAATTCGCAATCGCCGAATCGCCCATCGTGATCAGCACGCGGCTCTGGGAGCTTATCAGACCCCTGTTCTCGGTGTTTCCCGCAAAGATATTGAGGATGCACTGGAAGCGATGCGCGCTTACGTCAACACCTTCCGGCTGGCATTCATGGATTCCGAAATGGCGTTTGATCAGTTTGAGCTTAAAGATGATGCAATGACTTTGGTTGAGAAATTACAGTTTGCTTTGGAGAATATGCCTGAGAAGAGAGAATCCAGCTAAGAGCGTAAATGTTGTCTCTAAGAACACAGTAGTTTGAATTTCAATGAGATATTCCATTTTTATGAATTGTAATAATTCTGTCGATTAAAGTGTTTTATTCACGATCGGTTCTGCAGGGAATCAAATCGATTCCAATCGAGGCCGCAAATTCTAAGCTAAATTCAAAGCAACGACTGTTTTGAATCTTTAGTTGATTGAGGCCCGCACATGATTTCGATTCCTTCGTATCTGGAAAATTGGACTCCTGAGCAGTATCAAATGCTGGAAAAGTCGGTTCTGGTTGCGCAGCATCGTATCCACGAAACCGGACTGTTTTCTGATGAAGCCTTGTGCGAACTGATTGATCGTCATCCTGATAATTATCTGACGATCGCCGGGATGGGGAATGATGCGAGTAAGTTTGAGTGGATGACCGGAGAGCGGGGGGATTGCTCGGCTCAGGATCTGCTACGAGCCGTCAAAGAGGGGCAACTCTGGTTGAATCTTGTTTGTCTGGGACGGTTTCACTCTGAATACAATCGACTGGTGAATTCTGTGTATGATGAACTCGAAGCGAAGAGCCGAGGATTTCAAGCTCGACACCGTTCATCGAATCTTCTGATTTCCTCACCGAATGCGATGGTTTATTTTCATATTGATCTGCCGGTCAATATGTTATGGCATCTCCGGGGAGAAAAGCAGGTCTGGGTTTATCCATCGTTCGATTCTCGATTTGTTTCTGCCCGGAATATCGAGCGCCTCATCAACGGTGAGATGGCAGAAGACATGCCTTACCAAACCTGGTTTGAAGATTACGCAATTTCGTTCCGAGTTAAACCAGGCGACATGATCACCTGGCCTCAAAATACTCCTCATCGGGTAACTAACTGTGATGGTTTGAACGTATCCCTATCGACCGAACATCGCAATGTGATTGCAAAACGCAGAATCAACGTTCATCTGGCCAATTCATTTCTACGCAAACAGTTTGGGTGTCAGTCGCTTTCCAGTGATGTCCGCGGAATCTCTGCACAGATGAAAGAGATGTATGCCCGTTCGATGGTGCTGTGGAATCGATTATGTAAACAGAAGAGTTGTGAACCATTTTCTTATCGCAAACGATTCCAGGTCGATCCCGATGCTCCGAAAGGGTATGTCATGATAGAGAATGAGGATTCAGGCTCGTTCCGTGAAGAAGAACAATTGCTGGCAAGCGTTTGAATTTTCAATTCATCGACTAGTTGTTCCTCAACTCTTCCTCCCTTTGATAATGCAATCTATTGAGCATGATTGACCTGCCTGATTCAACAATTGAAACCCTGAACCGGATGCGCGAGATTGAATCGCAGACGCAGTCGAAGAGGTTTCGCTGGAAACAATTGTTTCGTTTGAAGCGGGATAACCTCGTGCTGTTCGGCATGATTGGATTGCTGGGAATTCTGGCTGTGGGGATGTCCTGGATGGTGCAGGAGCGGAAGTCACACGAGCAGAAAAAAGCGGAGCGTCAGGATCTCGTAGAGAGCTATAAAAACCAGAAGACTCAGGAAGTTTCACTGGGTGAAAAGGAATTTATTTCGACAAGTATGAAAAATGCAGAACAAGCTGAAGTGGTCAGTTATGAGGCTGTTTTGACAGTTGAAGGATCCGAACACGAATATGGCGTGATTCGCTCTCGTATTGATCAGCATCGCAATAAAATCAACGAGAAAATCGAAATGCATGTCTCGTCTGCTCCTGAAGCAGATTTTAAAGATCCTGCGCTGTCGAAGTTGCGAAAAGATTTACGGCTGGGAGTGAATGAAATTCTGGGAGAAGGGGAAGTGCTGGAAATCAACTTCTCGAAATTCGTGAGATATGAATTGAAAACGACATATTAATTTTCTGTCAAATGGGATTTCGTCAGGCACAGCCTGACCTACGGCTTTAGTCATTTATTGCTGATTTGCAATGTCTCAATCGGTAGCACATCATTCATACTTCCCGAGCGGAAACCGGCCAGGTCGAGAGTGATGTAACGGAAACCCAGTTTCTGCAATTCGAGGAGAATTTCTTCTCGTATGGTGTTATCCATGATCGCAGTCAGTTCCGAATTGGGCAGTTCGATGCGGGCCAGGTCGTGGAATTCATGACGGACACGTAATTCCATCAGATTCAGTTTTTGTTTCAGATAACGCTCAGCAGCATCGACTCTGCGGACGCGTTCCTGTGTCACTTCCAGACCATGGGCAATGCGGCTCGACAGGCAGGGACTGGCTGGTTTGTTCCAGACGGGCAGATTCCATTCCTTCGCAAGTGCTCTTACGTCGGCTTTGTTGATGCCTGCTTCTACGAGCGGGCTGCGGACCGAATGCTGAGAAGCGGCTTCGAGTCCCGGGCGGTAATCACCCAGATCGTCGGTATTCGTTCCATTCACGATGACATCATAAGAAATCTCGTGGGCATGCTGCCCGATCGTTTCGTACAGTGTGTCCTTGCAGAAGAAGCAGCGATTGCCGGAGTTTGCCCGGTATTTTTCGTTTTCGAACTCATTCGTATTGAGAACCTTGAGTTCAATTCCGATCTGGCTGGCTATTGAACGCGCCTCATCCACTGCACCGATCGGAAGCGAGGGGCTCTCTGCAATCACGGCTATAGCCTGTGAACCAGTGGCCAGAACAGCTGCTTTTGCAACAACGGCGCTGTCGACACCTCCCGAAAATGCGACCGCGACCCGACCCATTTCATGAATAATCTGGAGCAGGTGTTCCTGTTTGGAAGTAAGATCTGGTTCTGACATCGGGCGACTTTCGTTGATCAAATCGGCTCACAAGCCGAAATGAAGGAGAATCGGCGATTGCGAAATGGGTTTGGTTCAGTATAAACTAAATATTCCAAGTGAGAACACTTGCGAGAGCGGAATACTGAACTCCTGGAAATGAGGCTAATCGATGTTCGCACCCAAGGTAAGCGACAGTCTGAACTGGATACGAAGAATCGTACTTGTGCTGATGACCTGCACCATGTTTCATATGGTGGCAGAAGTTTCGTTCGGCCAGTTGACATCAGATCAGCGTCGAGAGTTAAACGATCTGCGGCGTGAAGTCACTAAAGTTGCTTCTACGATTCGCCGCAAAGATTATGAAGACGCGGAAAAGGCTCTGACTTCCGCTGAAGAAGCCCTCAATAAAATTATGACCGATGCTGGCGTGGATGCGAGTGATCGTTCGATTGCTTTAATTCAAAAGGCGATTGAAGTCCAGAAACAAACACTTGCTCGTGCTACGGGTAATGACAATGGCGGAGCGATGGGCGGGGTTAGTTTTGCCAAAGATGTGGCTCCAATTCTTGCAGATAAGTGTATGGGATGTCATGACCAGACAGCCAGTGGCGGTTTGCGACTCGATACGTTTGCCGGATTGCGTCGCGGTGGTCGCAGTGGTCCGTTATTGGTTCCGGGTTCGCCGCAACGGAGTCTACTGGCGGTCAAGCTGATTGCTCCTCCCCCTCAGCGAATGCCAAAAAATGGTCCTGCCTTGCCAGCTGATGAAGTCAAAACGATTGCTGACTGGATTACTCAGGGAGCCAAATACGATGATGACGATCAAAATCGATCGGTCTCGGACTTAGCCGAGAGTGCGAAAAATGGCGGGATGAAGAAGCCGGAGATCACTGTTGCGAAACCGGATGGAAAAGAAACTGTTTCGTTCACAAAAGATATCGCACCAATGCTGGTAACGTTCTGTCATGGCTGCCACAGCGGGAATAATCCCGCTAGTGGTTTGTCTGTCGAGACATTCGAAAAACTTCTGATTGGCGGCGATAGCGGCGAAGTGTTGATTCCGGGTGAACTGGAAGACAGTCGTTTGTTCCGACTGACGGGAGGACTGGAAAATCCCCGGATGCCTCAGGGACAGGCCCGTATCACGCGAAAGAACTATGATGACCTGAAAGCGTGGATTTCTGAGGGAATCAAGTACGACGGGAAAGATCCCAAGACGCCTATTCTGGAACTGGTGCCCTCTGCTTCGGATATTCGTCTGATGGAATTGCGGCAGATGTCGGAGGCCGATTTCGAGAAACTGCGTCGTGAGCGTGGCGACTCACACTGGAAACGCACGCTCTCTTCTGCGAATCCGACTACGGTGATGGACAATGATTTTCTGGTGATGGGTAATGTCGATCCCGCTCGCTTACAGCAGGTGCTCGACTGGTCGAAGGAGATGAAGTCTGGTCTGGCTGAGAAAGTTGGCTTGACTGCTGCTCCGAAGTGGAAAGGTCGGCTGGCGATTTACGTCTTTAAAGATCGCTATGATTATGATGAATTCAACCGCTCGATTGAAAATCGTCAGGCGGCCAAGGGGATGTTTGGTCATGCCAAAGTTGCCAATGAATTTGAAGATGCCTATGTCGCGGTGCTTGATACGGGTGATACATCTTCAGCGGATACTCCTAAACTGCAGTGGACATTACAAAAAGCGTTAATCTCGGCTGCGATGCAACTCCGGGGAACGACTCCGGTTCAATGGTTGACGGAAGGCACGGGTTGGGCCAAGGCAGATTCTGATTTGCGGAATCCGGAATTTGAAAGAACACTCACTCTCAGTGCAGCCCGAGCGATCCAGGATTTGAATCGTCCCGAGAGTTTATTCACAGCCGGAACGTTCGCCCCCGATGTCACCGAACATGCCGGTTTCCTGGTCGTTCGCTTTTTGATGGGAAGTGGCTCTACAGAACAGTTCAATCGATTCGCTGGAGCATTGCGGGATGGCCGCACTCCCGACGAAGCCTGCCGAGCAGCCTACAATACGACTGCAGCGGATCTTGCAAAAGCGGTGGTTACAAAACTACGGTAGTGCAAACGGTCAATTCATATGTTCCCAGAGAGGAATTTGGGGACAAGCTGGAAATAAAATGTGAATGGGACGCCGTCCCCTCGCTGACGCTTCGGCTTAATATCGTTCACATAACTATAGTACTCTGGGAACAAGTTGTCCTACGAAGCTTTTAATAAGTTTGTAAGTTAAGCGAATGATTACGAGTGATGTACTGATAATTGGCGGTGGCGCCATTGGGTTAACAACTGCTTATGAATTGATCAGGAGAGGCCATTCGGTAGCGGTGATCGATCGTCAGGCTGTTGGTTGTGAAAGTTCCTGGGCAGGCGCGGGGATGATTCCGCCTGGCGAGATTCATCTTGAGAATTCGAGCTATCGCAAAATAGCCCAATTGAGTTCAGGTCTTTGGGCTGAACTCGCAGAATCCTTGCGAGCGTATTCAAACATCGATATTGAATACCGGACCTGTGGAGCCCTGGTTCTGCCTGAAGATCAGAAAATCGCCACTACCCAATCAGAAGTTGAGCTCTGGCAGCAACAGAAAATTCCGGTCAAACGATTAAACCGTGAAGATTTGAATTCATTTCATCCGAAGTTTAATAGTCCTGCAGTAGAAGCATATTTTCTGCCCACGCAGGCGCAAGTCAGAAATCCCCGTTATGTCAACGCATTAAAAGTCACCTGCGAACAACTCGGTGTTCAGTTTTATCAGCATGAACAGATTCGTGAAATCAAGATCCAACATGGACAGGTGGCAGACATTTTGACGGATACCGAAACCTTCAATGCGAGCCAAATCGTAATCGCGACGGGAGCATGGACGAGTCAGTTCGCAGACTGGTTTGAGGTTTCGATTCCGGTGGAGCCGATTCGCGGTCAAATAGTTCTGGTGAAATTGTCGGAAGTCTTTCCATCGATTATTGAGCGAGGGAAATGCTATCTGGTTCCGAGAGCAGATGGTCGTGTATTAATTGGAGCGACTGAGGAGTTGGTCGGTTTTGACCGCGATTGTGAAGCAGAGACCGTAAAACGACTCCTGGCTTTTGGAGCCGAGTTGATTCCGGAAATCGGTGATCTGCAGGTTGAAAAATCCTGGTGTGGCTTTCGCCCGGTCACTCCTGACCACTTGCCTGTGATTGGTTTTGTACCAGGCTACGAAAATCTTCTCGTCAATTCGGGACATTATCGAGCTGGTTTATCACTCTCGCCAGCATCAGGTTTGGTAATGGCTCAGTTGATTTGTGGTGAGACAACAGAACTGAACCTTGAGGATTTTGATCCTGAGCGATTTCATCTGGAAATCTCATCGAACGAAATGTTGTAAGACACATCACAGAACTCAGCAGCGAAATTTTCGCAGAATATTCATTGCTGATGTCATTCCCGTCCTGCCATCCGTGAAGATCATCCATGAATAAATCTCCTACTATAGCCGTCATCGGTGCAGGTCCTGTGGGATTGGAAGCTGCGCGGCAGGCAATAGAGGCTGGATATCAGGTTAAACTGTTTGAAAAAGGGGAGATTGCCTGTGCCGTTCGCAAATGGGGGCATGTTCGATTGTTTTCTCCCTATGAAATGAACACGACAGTTGGAGGCCGAGCTCTCATTGCTGATAAAGGGCGAGAAGCGGGATCTTGCGAAACGGCTGCGGAATTTATTGAATCTTATTTACTCCCCTTGTCTCGCTGGATTTCTACCATTGCGCAGGTTTTTACTCACACAACAGTCAATAAGATCAGTCGTGGGGATCTTCTCAAAGGGGATGCGATCGGATCGCGGAGTAATCAAGAGCAACCGTTTCGTTTGCTCATCGAAAATGCAGCTGGCGAACAAATCGAACAGGCTGATTTCGTACTCGATTGTTCGGGAGTATCTGACCAGCCGAACTGGTTGGGGGCTGGTGGAATTCCCTGTCCTGGAGAGAAAGAATTTCGGAATAAAATCATTTATGGACTTCCGAATAGAGAACAGAATTTCGAGCTTGAGAATTGTGCTTCAATTTTTATCGTTGGAGCAGGATACTCGGCAGCAACTTTGGTGAATGAATTATTTCAACAAAAAAGCGAAGAATCTGGATGCAACATTTTCTGGGTAACGCGAAACTCGCATTCTTCAGGCCCTCTGAGGGTGATTAAAGATGACTCGTTACCTGAAAGAGAACGGCTCGCAGTCAATACTAATCAACTCGCGTTGAGCACACGGAAAAATCTGCACTGGATATCGAATTCAGTCATCGAACGTTTGGGAACGGCACATTCAGATGATCGAGTGGAAGTGACGGTGAGAAATCTCGAAACGTCTCAATTAAAAACCATTGATGTCGAGCGGGTTGTTGCCTGTACTGGATATCATCCTGATCTTTCATTGACATCGGAATTGCAGATTCATGAATGTTATGCGACTTCAGGGCCGATGAAGCTGGCTGCCAGTTTGTTGGGACAGAGAGGACTTGACTGCACGAAAATCTCTGTCAGTGACACAGAGACATTAACAAATCCAGAGACCGGCTACTATTTTCTGGGAGCCAGGAGTTATGGTCGAAATTCGCAGTTTCTGATGCAGACGGGATATCAGCAGGTTCAAATCGTCTTGGAATTAATTAACCAATCGTTAGAGCCGTTTCCCTGAATGTGTAGTGGGTGATTGACTGGAAATATAGGGCTCAAACCATAAAAAAGCCGCTATAGTAATCTGCAAACTGCAGTAGGTCAGGCACAGCCTGACCTACAGTTTACTGAGAATTCAAGTGCTCAATGATCGCAACGACATCTCACCGAAATGTCCCCTCTGTTGAACTCGAAGGTCTGGATATTCTGTGGTTCCAGGTATCGGGAACCTTGTGTAATCTGACCTGTCATCATTGTTTTATCAGTTGCAGTCCGACCAACAAAACGTATGGATATCTCTCATTGGAGGATGTGGAAAAGCAACTCCAGTTGTCGGTCGAGCAGGGGGTTCGAGAGTACTATTTCACTGGAGGCGAACCATTTCTGAATCGGGATCTCGTGCCGATGATTGAACGAACGCTCGAATATGGTCCCGTAACTGTTTTGACAAATGGGACCGTGTTGAAAGAAGCCTGGTTGGAACGTCTGCGATTGGCAGCCGAGGCATCGAAATTCAGTCTGGAGTTTCGTGTTTCCATTGATGGACCGACCGCGGAAATAAACGATCCGATTCGCGGGGCAGGGACGTTTGATCGGGCCATGGAAGGCATTCGCAAACTCAGTGCCTTTGGTTTTCTGCCAATCGTGACGATGACGCAAACATGGGAGGATTCTCAAAGTGAAGAGATTCTGAACCAGTTTCGCAAAATCTTGATACAAGTTGGGAATCTTCGACCGCGTCTGAAAATTCTGCCTCGACTTAAAATTGGAGCGGAAGCCGAGCGGACAAGTGGTTATGAAACTTATGAAAAAATTACTCCGATTATGATGGAAGGTTACGATGCCAGTCAACTGCTGTGTAGTCATAGCCGAGTGGTGACAGATCGTGGTATCGCCGTCTGTCCAATTCTAATCGATTCCACGGATGCGATTTTAGGCGACACTCTGAACGAGGCGTCACGACCCTTTGAATTGACCCACGGTGCGTGTTACACGTGTTATCAGTACGGGGCCATCTGCACGAATCCGTCTTCAAAACTAAGTCAGGATTCCTGAGTCGACCGCATGAAATCTCTGAGGGGAATTGAAGTTCCTAGCAAAAAAAATATGGACACACAAACCTTCGCCTTCTTTGGTGGTATCTACAACAATTATCTTGCTCTTGCTACTGCGATTGATGATGCCCATTCCCGAGGAGCAGAAAAGTTATTCTGCCTTGGAGACCTGGGTGCATTTGGTCCCTATCCAGATCGAGTGTTTCCTCTGCTGATTGAAAATGACGTGCAAACGGTGCAGGGGAATTATGACCACAGTATCGGCAATGGATTGAATGATTGTCAGTGTGGGTACACCGATCCCCGCGATAATCGCTTTGCTCAAATCAGTTACGATTACACGCAAGCTAATACCACTCCCACCAACTGCGAGTGGTTGAAACAACTGCCAACCGAAATTCGCTTTGAAGTTGCTGGATTACGGTTTCTGCTTTGTCATGGCAGCCCCCGAAAAACAAATGAGTTTCTGTGGGAATCGACCACGAGTACGCACTTTTTGAACCGTCTGGCCGATGAGTTTCAGGCGGATGTGATTCTGGGAACCCACACAGGTTTGCATTGGTCGCGGGAGTTGAGTGAGGATCGTCTTTTTGTGAATGTTGGTGTATTGGGAAGACCGGCAAATAATGGTCAGACGAATGTCTGGTACGCTCTGGTGGATGTGAGTGTGCTTCAGGAGAAGCCGCGGGTCAATTTGAAATTTATTCCTGTTAAATACGATTGGAAACGACTGGTTGCGGAAATGCAATCGGAGGAATTGCCGGTAGAGTTTCAGGAAACGATCCGGTCGGGCTGGTGGACAACCTGTCTGGAGGTTCTGCCTGCGAAAGAACGCAGTCGCGGGCTGTGCTGAAGGCCTCTCCAGGCAGAGTTTCTCCTGTAGACATGACAGTCATATTGGTTGTAATCCTAACTTGACCTTCTCATTTGGGGTTAATGTTGCATTTAGGCAGCGGTGAACAGGAATCAATCTGAATTAATTAACCTAAATATCATTTGAGAAGCGACATCGAATATTTCAATCGATATTCAGATGGTCAGTAAACGGTCCATAGTGATAACGAATTAAGTTATCTATTAAGAAATCAATCATGAGTGATTCCTCAGCCTCATGCTGTTCAATTGGAAATCCGTCTTCGGACGTTGAGAATTCACTTGCTGGATTTTTTGGAAATTTGTTTGAAACATCCAGCTATCCTGCCCGCTGGAATTGCGGCAGTTGGACACCCATTGAAGGCTGGCTGCATATCGTATCTGATATTGGGATATTTGCGGCTTATTTTGCGATTCCGCTGGCCCTGGTCTATTTCGTTCTGAAACGTCGCGATCGTCCTTTCTTTGGCGTCTTCATCCTTTTTGCCGCGTTCATCATGCTGTGCGGTACATCACATCTGATTGAAGCGATCATTTTCTATTATCCAATTTACCGGGTTGCCGGTCTTGTCAAACTGGCAACGATGATGGTTTCCTGGGCGACATTAATTGTCCTGATCCGTCTGATGCCTCTGGCGCTTGACTTGCCGAGTATTGCTGCCATGAATCAGCAGTATCGAACTGCGAATGAAGCCAAGGGAAACTTTCTTGCAAATATGAGCCATGAATTGCGCACTCCAATGACTTCGATCCTTGGTTATTCCGACGTATTCCTGGAAGCCGAAGATACAGAGACTCGCACAGACGCTGCCGAATCGATCAAGCGAAATGGCGAGCATTTGCTGAGAATCCTAAATGACATCCTGGACCTCTCAAAAATTGATGCCGGGAAAATGTCAATCGAATCGGTCGTAACATCGGTCCGAAATATTGTTGACGATGTCGAAGAGTTGGAGCAAGCAGCCGCTGAGAAGAATCGTGTCTCTATAATCACACTGGTTGATCATTCTGTGCCTCAAATTCTGAAAACAGATCCAGTCAGGTTGCGTCAGATTCTGCATAATCTTGTGGGTAACGCTGTGAAATTTACGTCCGAGGGAATCGTGAATGTCCGCATCTCTCATGAAGCGACCGCAAATCAACCAACTCTCGTGATTCGAGTTAAGGATACCGGAATTGGAATGTCGCAGGATCAGCTCAAAAATCTGTTTCAACCATTCACCCAGGCTGATTCCAGTACAACTCGAAAGTTTGGTGGGACGGGACTGGGGCTGGCGATCACTAAAAAGCTGGTTGAGTTGCTCAATGGAACAATCAAGGTGGAAAGTCAGCCGGATTGTGGCACGACTTTCCAGGTCACTATTCCTTATGGAATCGTGCAAAATGACAAAAAGTCAAAATCAAGCAAAACAGTCTATCCCAAATTTGATGTAACCTCTTATCCTGGATCCAATGAGAAATTGCATATTCTCGTCGGGGAAGATGGACCTGATAATCAACGATTGATCCGTTTTTTGTTGAAAAATGCGGGGATGGGTGTTGAAATTTATGATTCAGGTCTCGCTGTATTGGAAGCCTACAATAAAGCCCCGGATTCCTATGATATTGTGCTGATGGATGTGCAAATGCCCGTAATGGATGGGTATCAGGCTACTAAGGAATTACGCTGGGCAGGATGCGCCTTACCAATTATTGCTTTGACTGCTCATGCCATGGCTGGTGATCGGGAAAAATGTCTATCCTCAGGGTGTGATGATTACATGACAAAGCCATTTAATGGGCGGAAAATGGTCGAATTGATTAGAAATACTTATGCATTATCAGTCTCATCACAACATCTCCGCTGTGAAATCAGAAGGCAGGGATTCATTTCAGCGAATTCTTGAATCACACATGTACACTAATGTATACATGTGTGATTGTGTGGAGTGTGGCTCTGAAAGATGATTACAAAATCTACAATAAGTTTGCGTTCCGGTTGTGCCGATAATACAGGTTGGGAACTTTCCTTTCCTCGGATATGATTCGCGCACTGATGAATCCCCACCATTGAAAGTTCACCTTCTTTCTCACAACACCTTCATACGCTCGCGGAGTCATGTCATGGATCGACGCTCCTTTTTGTCACAGTTTGCATTGACTGCAACCGGTTTCACATTCATCGGCTGCAAAGGTCGTCAGGTCGCGCATATACTCGATGAGAGTGATAAAGACATGGTCGGCAGCCATACCGCCGGAGCAGAAACCTGGAAACCGCTCATAGATGAATCCGTCGGCAAGTTGCTCGGTCGTCAAATGCAGACGATTCAAACGGTTTCGCACGAAGGAACCATCGGTGTTCAGCAGCCTTGCATTAAGCACGTCTGTTTTATGGGCGTCGAAAACAAGAGCATTGAAGAAGTGGGCGACTTCAAAGAACAGATCTACGAACATATCGATTCGATGGTCAACTCCTCGGAAATGTTCCGGATGATCAGTCGACGGTTTGTGGAAGCCGGCTTGCGGGAATCGCACCTGGCCCCGGGAGATTTATTCATTCCAGCCAACCAGCGAATGTTTGCTGCCGTTCTTGAGCAGATGCAGCAACCATTCGACTACCTGCTGTTTGCCAAAATCACATCCGGGACAACATCCAACAACAAGAATAATTACCAGCGTGATTATCTGCTCACGCTCGAAATGGTAAATGTTTACGACGGCTCCTTTGATAAAGAATCGGCTACGATTCGTAAGGGCTATCACAAATCTGCAGTCGGTAAAATGCTCCAGTATTAGCAGTAGGGTCCGAACAGCGAACCCTACTGTCTGAGTTGTTCATTCACCGGAAAAAACTTTCAGAGAAGGGTGCGTCGAGACGCACCCTACATGCCAAAACGCTGATTTTCGGCTGTCAACATGACATACGTGACCTGTAATCATTCCCTGAAAATGTGCCACCGGAAACGGACATGGGAACGATATGCTCATACGACAAAACTGTGTCTATTATTTGTCTTAATCATAGTGAGTGGATGTGCGACGCATGCAGATAAGGCAACTGCGCTTCGGTCATCGTTCTATAGTGGAAATATTTCGGCTGCTCTGGCACAGACAGATCCTGCCAAAAATAAAAAAGATCATGATGCCGACGTTGTCAGTCTGGATCGAGCGATTTTGCAGTTGACAGCGGGAAAGCCAGCAGAAGCCGAGCAGACTTTACGTGTCGTTCGGGACCGCTTTGATAAACTCGAACAACGATCGTATGCCGATAAAGCGAAGGCTCTGCTGACAGATGATCGTCAGTTGAATTATGCCGGCGAAGAGTACGAACGAATTCTGATTCGCGTCATGCTCGCACTCTCCAATCTGATGCACAGCGGAGGCGATGTTCCTGCATATGCTTTGCAGATCACAAGCAAACAGCAGGAGTTTCTGCAGGCTTCCAAGCAGGTCAAAGAGAATCCGAATCAGCAGCCAATCGATTATACGCCACTCACAAAACAGCTGGCGATTGGTTCTTATTTGAGGGCAGCCGTGCTGGAAAGTTCTCCACTCGATTACGATGATGTTTCCCGCTGCCGGGTACAGGTCGCCAACTGGCAGCCCGATTTTCGTGATGCCAAAATTGATCTAGCTCGTGCAGAAACCGGACGTCACTCCTCGCCCGGTCATGGTGTCGTGTATGTGATCAGTCTGGTTGGCGAAGGTCCCTATAAAGAAGAAGCGATCGAGGCTCCGACAACGGTAGCTTTATTGATCGCCGATCGAATACTCTCGGCCATTGGCAAGTATGAACTGCCTCCTAACGTGGCTCCGGTGCGGGTGCCTCGGGTTGTTCGACCGCATCAAACGCTCGACAGCATTGAAGTTTCCGACGGTCAGGGACCTCTTGGTTCTACAGCGACCATCATGCACGTTTCCAATCTGGCGATTGAACAGAATCGACTCGAAAAAGATCAAATCATCGCCCGCGCGGTCGC
>TARA_R100000789_G_scaffold94974_1_pt1 | contig 13550 bp, 12 predicted proteins | sample TARA_R100000789 | Tara Oceans TARA_R100000789 (sample SAMEA2623403) | marine metagenome | biome: marine biome (ENVO:00000447); feature: mesopelagic zone (ENVO:00000213); material: "saline water (ENVO:00002010), including plankton (ENVO:xxxxxxxx)" | depth 450 m
GGCGGCCGGTGCGCCGTGCAATGGCGTCGATCAGGGGCGGGCCGCCCCAGCGCCCGATGTGAAACCCGGTCTGGTCGCCCAGAACCGCGGCCAGCCATGCGGTGCCCAGCACTTGCCAAAACACCAGATCCCCCGCCGCCGCAAATCCCCCTGCGGCCAGCATGATGACGGCCGTGGGAATCGGAATCGCGAGACAGGACAAAAACGCCGAACCGGCGACAACCCAGAGGCCATATGTCGACACCAGAGCAAACAGCGTCTCAGTCACGGGTGCACCTCTCGGTGGAGGGCAATAGCGGCCTCCAGTTCGGCGATCAGCACCTCGACCGGCACGCCGCGGTCTGCCGCCAATTGCCCCAGCGTGATCCGCCCGCCCTTGCCATCGTGCGTAAGGGCCAGCGTATCGGCCACCATGTCCGGCGGTAGACGCCACGAATGCGCGACAAACCGCGGTGTCATCCAGGGGGCGGGCGGCACATCGCGGTGCGCCGGGTCGGCCCAGTAAATCGCGCCGGCCACAAAGCGGCCCGCAAAAAACAGCGTGCAGGCAAGTGCCAGGACAAATGCCCCGGTTAGCCAGGGCGCGTCCTGCCACAGCCGTTTGATGACGCCCGGTCGGGTTCCAGTCATTCGGGTTTCTCCAATGCGCGCCGTCTGCAATTGGCGCTTTGGGTTTCATCGTCCGACGCTTGTCGCTACAAAAACGGTAAGACACCGGCTCGTACCGGTGCCACACCATCTTCGGGGATATTCGACATGATACGCAACGGCGGGCAACTTTTGGTCGATTGCTTGATCGCACTGGGTGCGACAAAGGGTTTCGGCGTTCCGGGCGAAAGCTATCTGGCGGTGCTGGATGCGCTGCACGACACTGGCGGCAAGCTGGACTTCGTGTTGTGCCGCAATGAGGGCGGCGCGGCCTTCATGTCCGCCGCATGGGGCAAGCTGACGAATAGTCCCGGCATCTGTTTTGTGACGCGTGGTCCGGGTGTCACCAATGCCTCGATCGGGATTCACACTGCGATGCAGGACAGCACGCCGATGTTGGTATTTGTCGGACAGGTGGGCACCGACATGAAGGGACGCGAGGCGTTTCAGGAAATCGACTACCGGGCGGTTTTTGGCTCCATGGCCAAATGGGCTGTGGAAATCGACGATGTGGACCGCGTGCCGGAAATCCTTGCCCGTGCGTGGAAGACCGCCACCACAGGCCGCCCCGGTCCGGTGGTGATCGCTCTGCCAGAGGACATGCTGACCAACATGACAGAGGCGGCACCGATTGCGGGTGCCTCTGTCGTGCGCGAGCCGTCGACGGATGGCACGACCGTGGCGGACGTGGCGGGGCTGCTGAGCGGGTCCAGCCGACCGCTGATCCTGATGGGTGGGTCCAACTGGTCGGCAGAGGGCGCGACAGCGCTGCAATCCTTTGCCGAAGCTTCTGACATTCCGGTCATTGCGGCCTTTCGCTATCAGGACCAGTTCGACAATCACTCACCGGTCTTTGCCGGAGAGGCCGGGGTAGGGATGCCGCCCCATGCGCGTCGCTTGCTGTCAGAGGCCGACACCATTCTGGCCATCAACGTGCGCTTTGGTGAGATGACCACCGACGCCTATTCGCTGCTGAAGGTGCCCGAACCGCAGCAAAAGCTGATCCATGTGCATGCCTCGGACGCGGAAATCGGCAAGATTTATGTTCCCGCGCTAGGCATACAGGCGGGACCGAACGCCTTTGCCAAGGCACTGACCCCGGTCAAGGGCGGCTGGGCTGACTGGCGCGCGCAAGCGCGGGCAGAGTTCGAGGCCAGCCTTGATGCACCGGCGCAACCCTCACCGGTGGATATGGGGGCGGTCATGCGCCACCTGACGCAGGTTCTGCCCGACGATGTGATCCTGACCAACGGCGCGGGCAATTTTTCCGTCTGGCCGAACAAGTTCTTCAAATTTGGCCCCAAGGCGCGCCTGCTGGCACCGCAGTCGGGCGCGATGGGGTACGGCCTGCCCGCCGCCATTGCGGCGCGGGTGGCCTTTCCGGATCGTATGGCGATCTGTTTCGCCGGGGACGGCGACTTTCAGATGAACCTGCAAGAACTGGCGACGGCGGCGCAGGCGGGGGCGCAGCCGATTGTCCTGATCCTCAACAATGGCATCTACGGCACGATCCGCGCCCATCAGGAGAGGCACTATCCGGGGCGGGTGTCCGGGACAGATATGGTCAGCCCGGATTTTGCCATGCTGGCGCGGTCCTATGGGTTTCATGGCGAGCGGGTCGAGCGGACAGAGGATTTTGCGGCGGCGTTTGAGCGGGCCTGCGCGTCGGGCACCGGGGCGGTGTTGGACCTTGCGATTTCCGAAGAGGCGCTGACCCCGCGCCGGACCCTGAGCCAGATGCGTGAGGCGGCGCTGGCGGCGCAAGGCGCTGGGTAAGGCAGAATAGGCTGTCCACGCGTGGACAGCCTTTCACCCAATATAAATCAATGGGTTACAGAGGCAGTTTTACCTTTCGGTAACACTTGGGGCAGCGGGGTGGACCGTCTGGCCGCCTTTGGTGCAGGCTGCGGGCAGGCCAAGTGGCGACGAATTCCGCCCGACGGCATCGGCCTAGGCCAGTGGTCGATGCGGGGGCCACGCGCGCCGCTGCGTAGGTTGCCCAAATGTGTCCTCGTTGTGTGATCTGATCCGAAAAACCAACCTGACCGACCTTTTGCGCGCTTTGCCGACCTTGAAAACGGACGTGTCGTTGGCCGGACGCGACCTGTTCAAGTTTGGGATCGTCGGCGGGAGGGCATCAAGGCCCATAGCAAAATGGTTGAGTTCCGATTTCCGTCAATCAACGGGAGTCGGTCACTTTGGTCCTTTTTGCGCGGCGATGGCGTCTGCAATTATTTTATGGGCGGTGGCCACATCCACACCGGCGCTGATGGCGCTCTGCTCTGTCGTGCCACCATGCGCATAGCAGTTGAGCACATCGGCGATCACGGTCCGGTCGATGGCGTGATGCGTGGTTTCGTCTGCGGCGGGGCCTGCGCCGCCTTGCTTTTCATCGTTCATTTTTACTCACCAAGGTTATCTCCGGTCGCCTGAGCATGGATCAAGCGTTCGGCTGGAACCAGAGCGCGGCCCATGCTGGATTTAGGCTGACGATAAATTCGCCGCGTCAGAAAGGAGGTGGTCAAGTGTATCGTTCCGGAGCGGGGACAGTCCGGTCTGGATCGCCTCCAGCGTGGCGCGTTTGTCTGGCTGGGACGCGATATGGCGGACTGCCAAATCCCAGTGTTCGCCCTTCCAATCCTCAAAATCGGTCTTGATTTGGTGCAGTTCCTTTTGCACGCGCGAAATGTCGAAGAGCAGCGGGGTGTCTTGTACCGTGATGGGCGTTGGGGATTTGAGCCGTTCCTCTAACATCCTGACCCGACCGCGCAGTTGCGTAAGTTCGGCTTCCAAACGGTCGATTTCTGCCTCGCGGTGGCTGGGGTTGCATTTGAGCGGTGTCAGGACAAACCCCGACACGAGATCGTTGATGATGCCGGGCCGCTGGTCCCGCGCAGCACGCGCAACTGGGCCCATAATTGCTGCACCCAATTGCCAGCGTGCTTTGATTGAGCTGCTGGTCAGACCCATGATGCCATTTGCAACCTCCTGACAGAAGGTGTGCATCACGTCCCCGCGCTGGACCACATGAAAGGTTACAATTCGCCCGATGTCTTTGGCGGCATCGGAACCCTCTGTAAGGAGAAAGAGGGTGAACGAGAATGCGTGTTCGGGAAACGACATCAAGACATCGGGAAGGACGCGCACCACACCGGCGTATAGCTTTATGCCGTCACCCGTTGCCGAGGCATGATGAAAATAGAGCGAAATAAGCGCGTCCACCGGCTGGGCAAGCTCTGGTTGCTGCTTTGCCGCTGCGGTCATCTGGCGGATCAGCCACAGGATTTTTTCGTTATGCCGTGCCAAGCGTGTCTGGATCGCAGGTCGTGAACCGATCGCAGTCAGGTAACGTTGGTCGGATACAGTCGTCAGGAAAACCGTGGCGGATTTCGGAGTGAACTTATGGGCGGGGTCGGGACGGTGCGTCCCGCCCAAAAGCGTTTCGCCTGCGTCGATGATCAGTTCATAAAGCGTGTCAAAGTGGTCAAAGTCCGTGGCGCAAATCTCTGCCCACGTTTGCCTGACCTTGTGCATTTCGGTGAGGTCACTCACGTCGACAGAGGCGAGCCGTTCCAGTGTCGGGGTGAACATCATCGCGCGTCCACCAGTCGTTCGCCGAACCCATTGTGGAATGCGTTGTGGTCTCTGCCCTCATCAAGGATCGGCCTGAATGCCCCGGATTTGATGAGGCAGCGTTTGCAAATGGCAAAGGTCATGTTCGTGCCGGGCCTTTTTCACCGGGTCTGGTGCCGGAAATCTGGTGTTCGACGCACAAATTTTTCATGTGAAAACTCATAATACTGTCCCATTGGGGTGAACAGTGACAGGCTATGGACGAGCCGCAGTCCCGGCAATGGTTCAAAGGCGAGCAGCGGGTACTTTTGCCGGGGCTGCGCATGTTGGTTCCCCGTCGCCGCGCACGATGGCAGTGGAAATCCCTGTTCTGCCTTCTAACCGGGTTGCCAAGGCGCAGCATTCTGACCAAGAGTGCCGCCGATATGACCCAGACACCCGACGATACCAGCCCCGCCGCCGCCTTTGATCCCGCCCGTGACGGGGCGAAGATGGGCTTTGCCGATGCCATGTCCTATGGCGATTATCTGCGGATCGATACGTTACTGGGGCAGCAACATTGCCTCAGCGATGCGCATGATGAATTGTTGTTCATCATACAGCACCAGACCTCTGAGCTGTGGATGAAACTGGCGATCCATGAACTGGGTGCTGCGCGCGATGCGCTGTTGTCCGACGATACCGCCACGATGTTCAAGATGCTGGCCCGTGTGAGCCGCATCCTTGAACAACTCAACAACCAGTGGGACGTGCTGCGGACGATGACGCCCGCCGACTACACCCGCTTTCGCGAGGCGCTGGGCCCGTCGTCGGGGTTTCAGTCCTATCAGTACCGGCAGATCGAATACATCCTTGGCAACCGCAACACCCACATGATGCACCCGCACGACCACCTGCCAGAGGTGCGCGGCGTGTTGGAGGCGGAACTGGCCCGGCCCAGTTTCTACGATGAGGTTGTGACGCTGTTGTTTCGCACGGTTGATGGCGACACCGCAGCCATGCCCGCGCCGCAACTGGATAGCCCCCATACGGCGGTGCCAGAGATTCAGGCGCGCTGGAAGGTGGTCTATGAGGATATCGAGACCTACTGGACGCTTTACGAACTGGGCGAAAAGCTGATGGATCTTGAGGACTACTTTCGCCGCTGGCGGTTCAACCATGTGACGACCGTGGAACGGGTGATCGGGTTCAAACGCGGCACCGGCGGCACCTCTGGCGTGGCCTATCTGCGGCGCATGTTGGGCGTCGAACTTTTCCCTGAACTCTGGCACCTGAGAGGTGAGCTATGACCAATTTGCCCCGCAAAGAGCTGTTTCACCTGCCCGAGGGCGTGATTTATCTGGACGGCAATTCGCTGGGGCCGCTGCCCAAAGGCGCGACAGAGCGGATGCAGCAGGTCATGACGGCGGAATGGGGGCAGGACCTGATCCGTGCGTGGAACACCGCCGACTGGATGGCGCTGCCCGCCAAGGTCGGCGACCGGATCGGCCGTCTGATCGGCGCGCCCGCCGGGTCGGTGGCCACCGGCGACACGCTGTCGATCAAGGTCTATCAGGCTTTGGCGGCGGCGCTGAAGATGCGGCCCGACCGCCGCGTGATCCTGTCCGATGCGGGCAACTTTCCCAGCGATTTGTATATGGCGCAGGGGCTGATCGGCACCATCGACAAGGGCTATGAGTTGCGCACCCCCGCGCCCGAGGACGTGGCAGAGGCGATCACCGATGAGGTGGCCGTGGTGATGCTGACGCAGGTCGATTACCGCTCTGGCCGGATGCACGACATGAAGGCGATCACCGAGCGCGCCCATGCGGCGGGGGCTGTCATGGTCTGGGATCTGGCGCATAGCGCGGGGGCCGTGCCGGTGGACGTGACGGCCAGCGGGGCAGAGTTTGCCGTGGGCTGCAGCTATAAATACCTCAACGGCGGGCCGGGGGCACCGGCCTTTATTTACGCGCGTCCGGACATTGTTGAGTCGATCGAACCGGCGCTGTCTGGCTGGCTGGGCCATGCCGCGCCCTTTGCGATGGAGCCGGGATACCGCCCCGCCATGTCGACCGAACGGATGCGTGTCGGCACGCCGCCGATCCTGCAGTTGGCGGCGCTGGACGCGGCGCTGGATGTGTGGGAGGGCGTCGACATGGCCGACCTGCGCGCGGCCTCTGTCGCCTTGTGTGAGCGGTTCATCACCGAGGTCGAGGCGCGCTGTCCGATGCTGACGCTTGCCTCGCCGCGCGACGGCACGCAGCGCGGGTCGCAGGTATCGTTTGCCTTCAAGGATGGCTACGCGGCTGTGCAGGCGCTGGCGGACCGGGGTGTGATCGGCGATTTCCGCGCGCCCGACATCATGCGCTTTGGCTTTACCCCGCTCTACATTGACGAGGCCGATGTGATCGCAGCGGTGGACGTGATGGAAGAGATCCTGCGCGATGAGATCTGGCGGGAGGCCAAATATCAGGTCCGATCGCGCGTGACCTGAAGGCTCAGGCCGGATCGGGCCAGTTCGGGCCTGTCACGGGTTCGCAGCAGGGTTTGGACAAGATCGGACGGGACGGGCGGACGGGCCGGGGGCGCAGAGCCGTCTTTGGTCAGGGCAGGGCCTGCGGCAAGTAGCGCGTCCTGCGTGGCACGCGGCAGGCGGGCCAGTACAGCGGGCGTCAATCGCAGGCTTTCGGTCCAGACTCCTTCGACCATCACAACTTCATGCCGGTCGAACAGTATCTGAACGTAGGTGCCGGGGCTGTGGTGCAGTGCTGTCACGCCCTTTAGTCTGGTCAGTTGCGCGGCGGTCACTGTGGCCTCGGCCAGTCCGAGCAGGTGGCGAAGGCGCGCCCCGCCGATCACGAAACGCTGTTCCGGGGCGACAAGCATGACCCGTTCCGGCAGGCCGTGTCCAAGAACGCCCTTGCGTATGCGGATTGCGGCAACGGCGGGTGATCCGTCGGGCGTTCGCCCGCTCCACCGCAGGGATTGATAGCCATTGTCGCGCGTCAGAACGCGGTCGCCGGGGCGCAGATCACCGGCCCGCCGCTCACCCTGAAGGGTCTTGATCCGCGCGCAACACGGCAGACCGCCCGCGATTTCAGGCGGACAGGTCCGCACCCGACCGGGGGGCAGCCCGGTCTCGTCCATGACGTCCACCGGAACCGCCCCGTCGACCGGAAAAATGCCACTGCGTTCCATCGACCCTCCGACTCGGTTTTCGCTTATCGGACAATGTGTCCTGTGAGGGGTCAGGATCTTCCCAACACGGACAGGCAAAACGCGACGGTTTTTAGGCGAAACCTTTGGGTCGGGGCACAGCGACGTTGCGCACAGGCGCACATGCGCAGACCGGGCACGGGGAGAGGGGCGAAATCGCCCCTGTTCAACGCACCGGTCCTGGTGAACACTCTGGCGCAAGGGGGACCGTGCCGAGGGAGATCGGCGCGGGGCGGATGACAGGGAGGACACGGCGTATGACGGGGACATTTGCGGACCTGATGGCGACACATCCGGACGCGGCGCAGGCCATCGGCGCGCCGTCAAAAGGTTGGCTCAGCTATGGCGGGCTGCGCGCGCTTGCGGGGGACGTGCGGGCCCGGCTGCGCAGTGCGGGCATCGGGCCGCAGGACCGTGTGGCGATTGTGTTGCCGAACGGGGCCACCATGGCCACCGCCTTTGTCACTGTCGCCGCGTCGGCGACAACCGCCCCGCTGAACCCGGCCTACCGCGACGAGGAATACGCCTTTTACCTTGAGGATCTGAAAGCAAAGGCGATCATCCTTGAGGCGGGCTATGACGGTCCGGCACTGGCCCCGGCGCGCCGCTTTGGCCTGACAATCCTTTGGTTGCATGAGGACGCGCAGACCGCCGGGCTGTTCCGGCTGGAACCTGACGGCGCGGTCGTGGCGGCGCAGGACGGCACACCGGGGCCGGAGGACGTGGCGCTGATCCTGCACACCTCGGGCACCACGTCGCGGCCCAAGATCGTGCCACTGATGCAGTCGAACATCGCAGCGTCAGCGCGGCATATCGCAACGTCTTTGGCGCTGACGCCGCAGGACCGTTGCCTGAACGTGATGCCGCTGTTTCACATCCACGGGTTGCTGGCGGCGGTCTGTGCCTCTTTGTCGGCGGGGGCATCGGTCTTTTGCGCGCCGGGGTTCAACGCCTTGGCCTTCTTTGCGCAGATGCGCGAGGCGCGCCCGACGTGGTACACGGCGGTGCCGACCATGCATCAGGCGATCCTGTCACGCGCGCCGCGCAACGCGGAGGTGATCGACGATGTCCCGCTGCGGTTCCTGCGCTCGTCCTCGGCCTCATTGCCCGCGCAGGTCATGGCGCAGCTGGCCGAGACCTTTTGCGCGCCGGTGGTCGAGGCCTACGGCATGACAGAGGCAGCGCATCAGATGTGCTGCAACCCTCTGGACCGGCAAAAGCCGGGGTCTGTCGGTGTGGCGGCGGGGCCAGAGGTGGCCATTGCCCATGAGGTTGAAAACAGCCTGATCGACGGTGTCGGAGAGGTTGTGATCTCTGGTCCCAATGTGACGCCGGGCTACGAGGCGAACCCCGAGGCCAACGCCAAGAACTTTTTCGAGGCAGGCGGCACGCGCTGGTTCCGAACCGGCGATCAGGGGGCCTTGGACGCGGAGGGCTTCCTTAGCCTGACGGGGCGGTTGAAAGAGATCATCAATCGGGGCGGCGAGAAGATTTCGCCTTTGGAGGTGGACGGCGTGCTGATGGATCACCCTGCAGTGGCGCAATGCGTGGCCTTTGCCCTGCCGCACCCCAAGCTGGGAGAGGAAGTCGCGGCGGCGGTTGTGCTGCGAGAGGGCTGCGTCGCGACCGAGCAGGAGATCTGTGGGTTTGCCGCCGACCGCATGGCCGATTTCAAGGTGCCGCGCCTGGTGGTGATTTTGGAGGAGATCCCCAAGGGCGCGACGGGCAAGATGCAACGCATTGGCATGGCTGAAAAGCTGGGGCTTGTTGCAACCACCTGAGCTATTGCTCTGGCGGCGGTATCTGTGGCCGGTGTCGGAGCCTCCGGCGGGGGGTATTTTGACAGAGAAGAAGCACGGGGCGCGTGCGAGGGGACGGGATGAAGATCTGCATTTTCGGGGCCGGGGCGATCGGCGGGTATCTGGGCGTCAAGCTGGCGCAGGCGGGCGCGGATGTGAGCCTTGTGGCGCGCGGGCCGCATCTGGCGGCGATGCAGGCGGATGGGCTGCGGTTGATTGAGGAGAGCGGAGAGACCTGCGTGCCGGTGCGGGCGTCCGAGGATCCGGCGGCGTTGGGCGTGCAGGACTATGTGATTGTGACCCTAAAGGCGCATTCGGTGCCGGGCGTAGTGGCGAAGATGGCGCCGTTGATTGGTCCGGAGACGACCGTGGTCAGCGGGGTGAACGGCGTGCCGTGGTGGTATTTCCATCGTGTCGGTGGGGAACTGGAGGGCACGCGGCTGGCCTCTGTTGATCCGGGTGACGTGCAGTGGGACGGGTTTGGGCCGGATCGGGTGCTGGGTTGTGTGGTCTATCCGGCGGCGGAGGTGATCCGGCCGGGTGTGATCCGGCATGTGGAGGGCAATCGTTTTTCGCTGGGCGAGCCATCGGGGGAGAAGTCAGAGCGGGCGCTGGCCTTGTCCAAGGTCTTGGGCGCGGCGGGGTTGAAGGCACCGGTGCGCCCGCGTTTGCGCGATGAGATCTGGGTCAAGCTGTGGGGGAACCTGTCGTTCAATCCGATCTCGGCGCTGACCCATGCGACCTTGGACGTTTTGTGTACTGATCCGGGCACGCGCGGGGTGGCGCGGGGGATGATGGGTGAGGCGCAGGAGATCGCGGAAAAACTGGGGGTGAAGTTCCCCATCGATGTGGAGCGGCGGATTGATGGGGGGGCGGCTGTGGGGGCGCATCGGACCTCGATGCTGCAGGATTTGGACGCGGGTAGGCCGATGGAAATCGATGCTCTGGTGGGGTCGGTTCAGGAGCTGGGGCGGATCACGTCGACGCCCACGCCGACCATTGATACGGTGCTGGCGCTGGTGCAATTGAGGGGGCGTGTGGCGGGGCTGTATGGATGAGTGTCCACATGTGGCGGCAAAGGTGACGTCGCGTCTTCAATGGGTTGCAGAGGCGAATTTACCCCTCGTTAGGACTCGCGCACGGGTCTAGCGCCAGCTTTCGGCCCTCGGCGGCGGAGGTGTAGACGGCGTTTTCGATCGCGATGACGGGCAGGTAGTCGCGGGCCGTGTTCTCGGGCATCTCACCGCTGCGCAGGCAGGACACCACATGGCTTTGCAGCGCAAAGACGCAGTCGCCGCCGAAGGTGTCGGAGGTGTCGGAGGTGTCGGGCGGCAGGATTGTCTGTGCCTCCGTCGCTCCAAAGCGGCGCAGGAGCAGTGCGCCGTCGCCAGTCAGGGCCAGGGTTCCTGTGGTGCCTTCGGCCAGAGCCTCTCCCATGGTGCAGCGGGTGTTGGTGGCGGCGTGATCCAGATGGCGGTTGCCGTCGAACAGCGCGCGTGCGCCGCCCGGATGATCGAACAGGATATAGCCCGCGTCCTCACCCGCGATCACCGGATTGACCTGCCGCAGGTCGGCATAGACCGCTGAGGGCGCGCCCAGCAGATAGCGGAAGGTGTCGATCCAGTGGACGGCGGTTTCATGCACCAGAAAGCGCGGCATCTGTTGGAAATAGGGTTGCCGGTCTAGGTAGGCACCCGGCCCCTGACCGTCGCCGGGGCGCAGGCGAAAGGTGATCTGCTGGACGGTGCCGATCTCTCCTGCGTCTAGGCGGGCCTTCAAAACGCGATACCACGGTTGAAAGCGGAAATTTTCGTGGATGACCAGCAGCGCGCCTGCGGCCTCGGCCTCTTGCGTGATGGCAAGCGCCTCTGCCGGGGAGGTGCAAAAGGGTTTCTGACAGATCAGCGCGCGGACCCCTGCGGCCAGTGCCGTGCGGATCGCCTGCGCCTGCGCCGGGGGCGGCACGATCACGTCGAGCAGGTCAGGTGCAGTCTCAGACAGCATGGTCGCCAGATCGTCAAAGGCGGGCGCGCCGGTGTCGCGCGCCTTGGCGATGTCGTGATCGCAGGCCCCGACCAGATCGACATCCGCAATGCGCCGCCATCCGTCATAGTGAAAGCGGCTGAAATATCCTGCGCCAAGGCAGGCCACCCGCAGGGGGCGGGTCTCGTTCGCTAGGTCGTTGAATGTCATGTGTCCTCCCGGTTTTGTGTGCAGCATAGACCTGTGCCACGGGCCTGCCTACAGTGCGCGCGAGGCAAGGGGAGGAAAGCCGATGTATGCCGTGACCGTCCGTTTCGAGATCAACCCGGAGACGGCAGATGCCTTTCTGGACCTGATGCGCCAGAACGCGCGCGCCTCTGTCCGCGATGAGCCGGGGTGCCATCAGTTTGACGTCTGCACCGATGCCGACCGCCCCGGTGAGGTGTTCCTGTATGAGATCTATGACGACCGGGCGGCGTTTGAGGCGCATTTGACCACGGCGCATTTCATCAGCTTTGAGGCGGCCAGCGCGCCCTTTGTCAGTGACAAACAGGTGCAATGCTTTGCGCGGGTGGACCAATGAGCGATTGGGAGGTTTATGCCGTCTGCTACGCGGACCGCGTCGCGCGCGTGCGCGCTGACAGTTTCATCTTTGACGACAACCACGATGCGCCGCACCCGATGGAGTATTTCGTCTGGCTGTTGCGGCGCGGAGAGGAGGTGATCCTTGTCGACACCGGCTATGACGACGCTGAGGCGCAGGCGCGGGGGCGGCCCATCCGGCTGGATCCGGGGGCGGCGCTGGCGCCGCTGGGGGTGACACCCGAAGATGTGACCCAGGTGATCGTGACGCATCTGCATTATGACCATGCGGGCGGGTTGCATCTGTTTCCCAATGCGACCCTGCATTTGCAGGCCGCCGAGATGGCCTATGCCACCGGCCCGTGCATGTGCCACGACGTGTTGCGGATGCCGTTTACCGCCGATCATGTCTGTGAGGCGGTGCGGCGGCTGTATGCGGGCAAGGTGATCTTTCACGACGGCGAGGCGCAGGTGGCCGAGGGTGTGACGGTGCATTGCATCGGCGGGCATTCCCGCGGCTTGCAGGCGGTGCGGGTGCGCACGCAGGCGGGGTGGATGGTGCTGGCGTCGGACGCGGCGCATTTCTATGAGAATGTCTGGCTGCACAAACCCTTTCCCATCGTGGTCGATTTGCAAAACATGCTGGACGGATTCGAAACGCTGAAGCGGTTGGCCTCGTCGCGCGAATTGGTGGTGCCGGGGCATGATCCGCTGGTGCGGCGGCTGTTTCCCGCAGGTCCGGCGGCGCATGTGACGCGGCTGGACCCCGGCCCGCAAGAGGTGATCTCACCGGCGCTGTTCACGCTGTGACAGGTGTATGAGGGGTTCTGCGCGCGCGCCTCGCAGGGATGATAGAAAAACGCGCATCGTGCCGCCGGGTGGCTTGACCGGACCGCCCTTGGGTCCTGCATATCCGGACATGCCTGCGGCGCGGTTTGTCGCCGACTAGGTCCAAACCGGGAGAGAGACATGACACTTGGATTTGCAATTCTGGGCGCGGGCCGGATTGGTCAGGCGCACGCGCGGGCGATTTCGGCCACGGCGGGGGCGCGGTTTGTCGCGCTGTCAGAGCCGACGCAGACGGCGGCCGACGACATGAAGGCGCGGTATGGCTGTGACCTGCGCAGCATCGATGAGATCGCCGCAAGCGACGACATTCAGGCGGTGGCGATCTGTACGCCGACCGACACCCACGCCGACCTGATCGAGCAGTTCGCCAAGGCGGGCAAGGCGATTTTCTGCGAAAAGCCGGTGGATCTGTCGGCGGAACGCGTGCGGCAGGCGTTGGCCACGGTCGAGGACACCGGCGCCAAGTTGATGGTAGGCTTCAACCGCCGGTTTGACCCGGATTTCATGTCGGTGAAGGCGGCGATTGACGCGGGGCAGATTGGCGATGTGGAGATGGTGGTGATCACCTCGCGGGATCCCGGTCCGCCGCCTGCGGCCTATATCAAGGTGTCGGGCGGGATTTTCCGCGACATGACCATCCATGACTTTGACATGGCGCGCTGGCTGTTGGGTGAAGAGGTGGTGACGGTCATGGCGCAGGGCTCTGTTCTGGTCGACCCCGAGATTGGCGCGCTGGGCGATTTCGACAGTGTGAACGTGATCCTGAAGACGGCGAGCGGCAAGCAGGCGGTGATCACCAACTCGCGACGGGCCACCTATGGCTATGACCAGCGGATCGAGGTGCATGGCTCTGCGGGGATGGCCTCTGCCGCGAACCGGCATGAAAGCACGGTTGAGGTGTCGGGGGGCGCGGGGTTC
>TARA_R100000789_G_scaffold72617_4_pt1 | contig 13536 bp, 9 predicted proteins | sample TARA_R100000789 | Tara Oceans TARA_R100000789 (sample SAMEA2623403) | marine metagenome | biome: marine biome (ENVO:00000447); feature: mesopelagic zone (ENVO:00000213); material: "saline water (ENVO:00002010), including plankton (ENVO:xxxxxxxx)" | depth 450 m
CCGCCACGGAGTAAGTTCGCCAGTTTGTCGACTCGAAACTGACTGCTTTGCTCGTCCGGCCCATGACAATCAATACAATGAACCCGCAGAATCGGCTCAATATCCCGGACAAAGTCCACCGCTTGAGTAGACTTTGAAGATAAGGTTAATGAGAGTATCGGAATCAAGACCACGAACGCAGTTCGCCACCAGCGGTGTTGAGGAGACTGGCTTGAACTGCTTGTCCAATTGGAGTTGTTAATCGACATACAAATACTCATTGGTGTTAAAGAGTGATCGACAAAGCGCGAATAATCCGTATTGTTTGACGAATGAAATCGCGAATTGCTGCTCCTGCCCCTGCGGCAGTCGGCAAAGTGACAATTCAAACGCTCGGTTCACTTGCCCGGAAACATCCTCGCCCGCTTCCGCTTCAATGCGCTGGGCAAAATATCGCGCCTGTCGCAGCATGAAATCGTTGTTGTAGAGGGCCAGCGATTGCAGCGGAGTTGTCGTTGTCATCCGCTTAGCCGTCAAGTTGGCGGGATCGGGACAATCTAATGTCGTCAAAAAACGATCCGGCGTCGTACGGACGACATAACGATAAATACTACGTCGAAAGAGAGCCGGTTCGTCTGCCGTGATGTATTGATAAATTGGTGCGTAAGCCTCCTGGTAAGTGAAGTCTTCAAAACCGGGACCACCGCGTTCCAGGTTCAGACAGCCACTCACCATCAAGACAGCATCCCGAATGGCTTCGGCTTCGAGTCGACGGGAATTCTGTCGCCAGAGCAATCGATTATCTGCATCGATCATCATGCCGTTTGCATCCTCATTGTGACGGGATTGTTGTTTGTACGTTTCACTGTTGAGAATCAGGCGATGCATCGCTTTGAGCGACCAGCCTTCCTGCTGGAGTCGCATCGCGAGCCAGTCGAGCAATTCAGGATGCGAGGGCCGATCACCTCCGAAACCGAAGTCGCTGGGAGTGTTGACGATTCCCTGTCCAAAGTGCCAATGCCACAACCGATTCACAATCACCCGTGGCGTGAGTGGATTCTCTGAATGCGTGATCCATTTCGCTAAAGCCACACGGCGTTCACCTTCGGCTGAATCAAGAGTTCCTAAATCAGGATCGAGCATCGAAAGTGACTTCAGTGCCCCTGGTGCAAGCGGAGGACCTGAGGGTGACTCGGAATCACCGCGAGTCAGCAAGTACACCGGAGTTGAGTCTTTCTTAGTAACAACCCCATAAAATTTCGGCGGTGCTTCGAGCGAAGAAAGTTGCTGCTGAGTCGAGATACGTTCGAGTCTCAGGTCTGTTAATCGCTGCTGATCTTCCGTACTCAACTCAACGGATTCATCCGACTTCAAAACGGGATCGCCAAATCCGATTTGATCGTGCCCGTAACCATTACCACCATCGGTCGAAATGAGTGTCAGGAATCTTGAGTGGAGCGGTATTTCAAGATCGATCTCCTGCAGACCCTGATCGCGTCCCAGATGCGAAAACTTCGCAAGTAAATTCCCATCAAGATAAATCCACGCATCAGCACGAAAGCCACCCGAGGCACCAAAATATCCGACCTTTGCCGTAAATCGCAGATTGGATGCATTATGAGATTTGCGGATGGCTTCAATATCAAAGGTAATCCCCGAGTTCGCATGCAGACCAAGCAGACTGTGTCCCTCTTTGGTGAAGTCGATACCACCCAACTCTGGTGAATGCTGACTGGCAACAGGTCCATTTCGAATGAGGTCCCATGCAGCACCCGATGTTTTATTCAAACCGGAAACTGTCAGCCCAGTCGAACTGACGGTAATCTCAGCAAGACCGTCCTGGCCATCGGGAACGAAAACCCCATCAATGAATTCGGAACTGGTGGTGACAAAATTGTTTGTCACAACATTATCAAGACCACTTAAGTTGCGGATTTGACTCTCACCGCTACGTACATCGATTCCCTTCCGAAAAGTCCCACTGCCCAGTCCATTGCCTCCACCAACCATGTCGGCGAGATTAAGCCCGGAACCTTCCAGCTTGCCGATCTCAGTGTCAATTTTCTGTAGTGTTTTGGTCAATTCCGTTTTGATATTTTCATATCGAGTCATTGCGTCATCACTGACAACACGTTCTTCACGTTTGATCCCTGCGAACACCGCTCGTAGCTGGTAATACTCTTCCTGAGTAATCGGATCGAGCTTGTGATCGTGACAGCGACAGCAGTTGATCGTTGTAGCCATCGTGCTGGTCATGACTTGCGTCGCCATATCATCCAGATCCAGTGATCGAGCAGATCGCCTCAGTTCCTCGCTTTTTGTTTCAACCTGACCGACGAAGTCCCACGGGCCAGCCGCCAGAAAACCAGTCGCAATCACAGCCTGCTCATCCTCAGGCCATAAGACATCCCCGGCAATCTGCTCCTGAAGGAATCGATCGTAAGGCTTGTCTTCGTTGAGGGAGTTAATCACGTAGTCTCGATACCGCCACGCACTATCGCGGCGTTTATCGCGTTCAAAGCCATGCGTATCGGCATAGTGTGCCAGGTCCAGCCAGTGCTGCGCATAACGCTCGCCGTAGTGCTGCGAGTCCAACATCCGATCGACTAACTTAGTGTAAGCATCCGGATCCGGATCGTTCACAAACTCTTGCACTTCCTTGGGTGTGGGAGGCAGACCATGCAAATCGAAAGAGAGCCTGCGAATTAATGTCCGACGATCAGCCTGTGGACTCAACGAGAGACCATTCTTACGGAGCTTCGCTTTAATGAAGTCATCAATCTGTAATTCAGTCGAGTCGTTAAACTGGCGAAGCGGCTGTAACGACCACCAGGAAAAATCCGCTTTTGACTTCTCTTTCAATACAACGTCATCAGGCCAGGTCGCTCCCTGTTGAATCCATTTTCGAAGTAAGGTCACATGATCACCGGAAAGCGGTTCTGCCTCCTTTGGCATGGCGGGTGCCTCACCATTATGTGAAGTGACCAAATCCATCAAATAGCTGCTGTCGGGGGCGCCGGCAATGAGGTAATCATTGGCTTTCAGATCCTCAATCGTATCCAGCGAAAGATCTCCCTTATCAATTCCGGGAGAATGGCAGCGGAGACAATGTTCGACAAAGATAGGTGCAATCTGCTTCTTAAAATTGATAGGCGTTTCGTCAGCACTTAGTGGAGAGCAGATTGCCAGGATAATCAGGACGCAGAGAGTCCGTTGAAATTTCATACCCCTACCTCCTTCTTTAATCGATTCAAAACGACTTCCATGTGCTCTCGCATAACCCGTTCTGCAGCATCGGGATCATGAGATTCGATGGCGGAATAAATCTCACGATGCAGACGGCGCCCCAGTTTATTCTCACGAGGTGTTGGTGTCGTCTTGGCCATTTGAGTGACGACAAATTCGTAGATCACTTCCATCAGATTCTGCATCAACTCATTTTGAGCAGCTTCTAAAATTCGGCGATGAAAGCGGAAATCGACATCAAGCAATTCTTCGTAGGGACGGTCAATAGAATCGAGTTCTTTGAGGAGCGTTCGCAAGTCCGATAGATCGTCTTCGCTAGCACGCTCGGCTGCCAGACGAACGGCTTGCACTTCAATAGCTGCCCGGAGTTCGGCGTAGGAAAGCAATTCCCGAGGCGCAAGGGTCACGGCAGATTGCAACAATTGCACACAATGAGCCAGTTTCTCTTTTCCAGCAACAAAAGTACCGTTGCCTCGTTGAATTTCGACCAACCCCAAACCCTGTAACCGAGCAAGTGCCTCACGCAATACCGAACGGCTTACCTGCAACTGTTCGACCAGTTCCAATTCACCTGGCAGGCGTGCTCCAGCAGTTAGCTTTTGCTTCTGGATGACATCGCGAATCCGTTCAACCACTTGATCGACAGAAGACTTTCGCTGAGGAGACTTCAGGTTTGTACTCATGATAACATCCAATACATCACCCAATACGGGGATCTTTCCTCACCTTATCAATCATGGCAATGGTTCAGGTAACGATCACTTTCAATTCTCATCTATAGCATTTTCAAAAAATTACCTGCAGCGTCCGGCAGGAGCAAATACAGCGTTTCAGGGCATTTGAGGTCCAAGCGACTGCAGAAACCATTTGAAAATGGTCTAATCGTCAAGTCGCATTTTTGATTCTCAAATAGTGTGTGTAGAACTGAGTGAGGATTCCGAGGTCGTTTACATAGTAACGTTTGACCGCAAACAAAATCCCGAAGCAGTAAACTTGGAACTGAATGCAATGCCAGGTGAGGAAGGTGGCTAATTTCTGCTTGACAATATTCTCTGATAAAATTACTTCTGTGTGAGAAAGATTGGTTTGGATGAGGCATTAATCCTTGAGTTCAATTGTAATTTCGGGATTATCACCAGCCTTAATCGATTGTTTCAGCGGGGATGTTTTGAGTTCTCCATACTTCTCTGGAATCAGAGACTTTCTGGTCGCATACGGGTCACTGGGTGATGCTGGTTCCAGCTTAGTAATCAGTACCTGATGTTCACCGGACTGAGCTCCATCACTATTCGAATAAGTCGTTAATGTGAATTCGCCTTGATCGTCGCTCGTTCCAGATGCTGGCCGACCATTTTCTGGGATAAACATCACATTTGCCTGAGCAACGGGCGACCCTTTATAAATGACTTTCCCCTTAACAGCATAAGTCGCATCTCGGTTCACGCCGCCACCGCAGCCTGCCAAGAACAGAATTGCCATACTCACTATCTTCAACTTCAACACTGTTTAGACTCCTCGATACAACTTCTGACTGAAGAGCTGATTCTGATATCAACTACGGCAAATTGCACAGCTATACCCTCTAAAATTCACCAAGCGGTTGCGCATCCCGGCGATCGCCCAATTTCTGGTATGTTACCATGTCAATGTTTTCACTCAGAAAATGTACAGAACCATCACATAAGAGGAACTGGGCACCTCCGTCATGACTGGATTTAAATCCCTGAGAAGCTCCCCATTGCCCCGTGTACTGATTACAACCGGTTCCCGTGCCCGGCTCTCCCTCACAAGTATTGAAATTAATGGCGACTCCCGTCCCGGTATACAATGCATTTTCTGCCATCCAGCCATCACGGGTATGATTTGCACAGCGTGGACGAATTTCTCCCAGAGCGATCGTGTTGGAAGTTCCATCACGAACATCCTTGAATTTGGCAGCCCAGGCCCAGTGACTGAAGACTCCGGAAATATTCTTACTGTCCAGTGAGTCTCCTCTTACCGTTGGACCATTCCCAAAGTAATTATTATGAGTACCACACGGGCTGTTGGCCTGGCTTCCCATACTGAAAGAGTAGTTCGCCAACGCACGCCGCTGCCCATTGGAATCGGTCGTATGTGTTGCACCACCAGTCCAGATGCCGTCATGATCATCCGAGGGGCAGATCAATGTTGAAATCACTACGGAGTGAACTGGCTTGCCGTCAGGTGTCATGCTATGGAGGACCGTATCCACATCAAAATTACAACTGTCGAACAATGGCCCCTGCTCTAAAAAAGGTAGCAATTTAACATATGGGCTTCCTTTATGGGTTGCGTGATCCACCCCCCAAGTCCCGGATGAAATAATGCAGTTCATCGGGAAACGTCCGTGGGTATCGTGATAATTATGCAGCGCCAAGCCAATCTGCTTCAGATTATTCTTACACTGACTACGGCGAGCCGCCTCTCTTGCCTGCTGAACTGCAGGCAGTAATAATGCAACCAGTATCGCAATGATTGCGATCACCACAAGAAGCTCGATTAATGTAAACCCGAGCCGGACCTTGTTTCGCTGACCAGACATATGAGTCTCTCACTTCTAATGAAAAGTATAAAAATGTAATTAAGGCTCCTGCCTTCGAACCCGAAGAGGCATAGCCCACAAATCCGCAGTTATTTTGTTAAGATAAAATCAACTGTATTCTTTTCGCCTGAACTAAGATTCGCCTTGAGTTCGGTATTCGTATTGTATTTTTCCGGAACAGCTTCCTCAAAAGAAGGCTCCATGGTCACGCCATCGGTCCCCAAAACCTGTTTGCCTGTTGGCCGGGGGGACCGGATCTCGACCCGATACTCCCCAGGGCCTGGCGCTCGGTCACCTAGCATCGTGTACTGATCACCCTCGATTACTGCTCCGGCAGCAGGCCCTGGACCGACTGGAATAAACGTTATTGATGCACCTTCGTTTAAAGGAGCACCATCGAGTGTAACCTTGCCTACAACGTCCACTCGATCGATTCCATCTCCGCCACAGCCTATCATAATCAACGAGCACAATCCCAGAAGCACACCCTGCAAACAACTATTCACAATACCAACTCCACCGAAATATTCATGGGGAAATCCCTCAGGCATACAAAGGGCTGATCTATCTGACAACTTAATTCAGAACGAATCAACGAGCGACATAGTTGTGAATCAAAACTCACCAATAACCTCTTTGCCGTTCATTGTTGAAAGGCCCTGATAAATCTCCAGGGAGATATTATCAGAAATGAACCGTACCGCTCCATCGCCCAATAAGACTTGAACACCACCGGAATGCATACTCCTGGAGGCGACGCTCACGGAATTCGGGTTTGAGCTAGCGGTGACACAGGGCTGATTCTCCAAAGGCCTGTTCACACATCGGGGAACGATATCTGGAGCGGAAGTATTTGGCGTCAATCGCGTATAAATACTGTAGGCATCCGGCTCATCATTCCAGAACCAGCCCCTGAAATCATTATCTCCAGTATACATCTGAATCATTTCCATCACGAGCAAGGTATTGCTTGTCCCATCCCTCATATTTGCAATCCTTGCCCCAAAACAGTTACCGAAAGGAGGCGAACTGGGACGAAAACTATCAATCGTCCCGCCGCTACTCTCGGCAGTGCCGTCGCCGTCACGGTCCGACCACGTACCTTTGCCCCAGTTGAGCCCGTAATTCCCCCGAATACTTGTACTGGCATCAGTCGTCCAAAGCTCAGTCTTATCGGTGGGACAAATCATTACCGGCACATGCAGAACTCGCACAGGCCTATTAATGGCGTCATGCCAATTCACATTGAAGTTATATTGATCATAAGCCGCAGATTGCTCAAGAAATGGATACAAATGAATAAAGAAAGATTGTCGTATGTTTGATCTCGAAGAATTGACCCGATATTGCATTCCGGGAGGGAATTTACCATGGGCATCATGGTAGTTATGCAGTGCCAACCCAATCTGCTTAAGGTTGTTCTTACACTGACTCCGGCGTGCCGCCTCTCGTGCCTGCTGCACAGCCGGTAGGAGCAAAGCGACCAATATGGCAATAATCGCTATGACAACCAGCAGCTCTATCAGCGTGAATCCCCTGCGAGATCCGACTTGCCCTGAAAACATGAGTTCTCTCCAAATCAGAGTGAATAGATAATACATGGAATTAGACTGAAAAATATATCATCAGTATCTAATGCAGTCACCTGCCTCAAATAAACGTTGTATCCGAAAATGAAATTTTGCAAATAACTGGAGCGATCTGAGGTTATCTGATTATGACAATTGAACATGTTAAAAGTACCTGATAACAACCTGAGAAAGGTGTTTTAGAATAACACCTGTATCCTGATTTTACTCCAAGTTTTCCAACAGATGTCTGACATCTTACTGATTGCATCAATATATGTCAATTCCTCAGATGGAAACATGCAAGTACTACCAACAAATTTTCTATGGCAAATTCAGGCTCTTTGGATACGACCAAAAATCATTCACTCACGAATTAGGTACGCGAAGAAAGTTGTCACCTGCATCAGGCTCAGATCCGCTCGGTCGCGAATATATTCCATGACCGCTTTACTTGTGACATTAGCGCTCTTTGCCTCGGAGTTATTATCCATGCGATGGGTCTAAAACCCTTGCCTTCAGGCGAAACCTTTTGGTTCTTTTTTCGTGGGTTCAAATTTGTCCAAGGACAATAAAAACCTTGCCTGTGAGCGAAAGGACTTCAGTCCGAAGCTTACGGCCAAAAAACCAATCGGCTTCAGCCGATAGGAATTCAGTTAACACCAGACACTTCGAAGGAATTGGAAGCCTAATCGAATATTAAATTCTGAGTATCGGGTCATCAGAGAATACTCCGATGGCCCGATACAATTTTCAACATTCAAAACGAAACGACTCTAATGAGTCATCACTCACCCATTTGGAGGTTACGACAATGAACAGTTTGTTCGCGATTCTGAGCACGATAATGCTGGTGGGAATCCTCGGAAACCCAATACAATCCCATTCCGCAGTGGAAAATCTCAACAGGGACAAAAACGGGGCAAGCGGGGTACATTAAAAATGCACAATACGCTCAAATACTACAATATAAGGGGTTTGAGAGCCTAGTTTTCAATACCGCCCTGAAAGATTCTTTCGGGGCCACCCGCAAGAAGCCCGATGTAGAACTCTATCATCAAACTGAAGACTTCTTGTGGACGTTTTTGAGTAGGAGTGTGACTCTATTGTTGATTGAACGCCGTCCCCTCGCTGACGCTTCCGGTTATGATGTAGTCCACATTGGAGACCAATATGCGTTGAAAAAGGGACGGTTTTGATTTAACCGTCCCTTTTTTCGTATTATTTCGAGCTGAATATTCTTATTCGCGAGCGAAGTCGAACATTGGTGTTGAGAGGTATCGTTCGCCGGAGTCGGGTAGGACGACGACGATGGTTTTGCCTTTGGATTCCGGACGGGCAGCGACTTTCAATGCAGCAGCCATGGCGGCTCCACAACTAATGCCGCAGATGATCCCTTCTTCGGTGGCCACTCGGGGAGCCATTTCCAGAGACTCTTCATCTGTCACCTGAACGACTTCATCGATGAGCGACATATCGAGGACATCGGGAATGAAGCCTGCTCCGATTCCCTGGATTTTATGCTTGCCAGGTGAGCCGCCCGAGAGAACCGGACTTCCCGTTGGTTCGACAGCGATCGATTTCACGGGATGCTTTTTCTCTTCTTTGAGGTAGCGAGTGACCCCGGTAATTGTCCCGCCGGTGCCAACACCTGCGACAAAGATGTCGATCTTGCCATTGGTATCTTCCCAGATTTCCGGGCCTGTCGTTTTGAAATGAATGGCAGGATTCGCCGGATTCTTAAACTGTTGAGGCATGAAGTATTCTGGATTTTCGGCGATTTCGGTCGCCGTATTGATTGCACCCTTCATGCCGTCTGCTCCGGGAGTGAGATGCAGATTGGCACCGAAGGCACGCAGCATCATCCGACGTTCAACAGACATCGTGTCAGGCATGCAGAGAGTGAGATCGTAGCCGCGAGCGGCACAGACAAATGCGAGGGCAATTCCGGTGTTTCCGCTGGTTGGTTCAACGACTTTCATGCCAGGTTTGAGCTTGCCGGATTGCTCGGCTTCCCATATCATGTTCGCGCCAATGCGGCACTTCACGCTGTAAGCGGGGTTTCGACCTTCGATTTTCGCCAGTACTGTGGCTCCGAGACCTTCGGTCAGTCGGTTGATTTTGACGAGTGGTGTCCGTCCGATCGTAAGCGAATTGTCTTCAAAAATGGGCACTGCGTTTCCTCCGTGTCTTTGGCAAGCGATTACTATCCATCGTGAAATCGTCAGTCGTTCAGTGCAATTTTATAGCCTGAGTCCATCCACGCAACGTCATTCTGAACGGCTGTCTCTCCGGATTATCGGCAAAATCGGCAGAAAAGGCAAATATTTTCCAGTCGTTTTCGTTTTACAGCGAGAACAGAGGAAAAGATCTACAAGCACGAAGCGCAAGCGAGTGTGTCTTTCGATGATGATCTGTTGACACACTCGCTTGCGCTTCGTGCTTGTATATTAGTGATTACTGGCGAAGTCGGCGGTATGGTTGTGCGACTGAGAATTCCGTTGGCAGTGTTTCTGAGCGGTCTTCTTCGCGGAGTTGTCGTGTGACTGGAGCAACGGGCATGATTGCGGTGAAGCCGACTGGTCGGGTGACAGGGGGCTCCATTGAGAGTGGACGATTTGTTGCGACAGATTGTGACGGGCTAAGTTCGCCAGTTAAATCAGCCAGCAAGCGAGCAGTAGCAGCCGGGATGATGACGACCTGGGTTTGACCGGGTGCGTTTGGTTTTTCGATGATGATGGTCAGTTTTGCCCCTTCTGAGTTGTTCAGGGTCTGGAGCATCTGGTTCGTATATTGGGGATCGATGGCTGGTGCACTGACGGGAGTATTTCCGCTGTTGTTGGCGAATGCGTTGTTGCTGGTTGCCATCGTATTGGCGAATGCCTGATCGGTTGAGTTGCTGGAAAGGAAAGCAGCTGCGGGATCATTGGGTTGACTGGCATTGGTTTCGACGAGGATTTGATTTTCGCCGGTCATACTACTGCGGCGAATAATGTGAGTGAGGCCGCAACCTTCGAGCAGTTCCACGACGGGATTTAATCCGCAGTACAGTCCCCGTTTTTCTTTAGGATCAGCTGCGATGCAGACACCGACAATTTCGTTGTTTTCGTTGAACAGTCCCCCACCAGAGCGTCCCTGAACTGGAATTCCCGTACATTCGATGTTATCTGGTCCTGTGTAGCGGTTCAGAGCGGTGACTTCCAGATTTTCAACAGTCGGGTTCTGACCACCACTGCAGCCGACGCTAATGACAGTTTGTCCCTGTTTCAGGGTCGTGGGAGCGTTGGCCAGTTTGGCGACGGGCAGAACACCGTCGGTTGGCAGTGAAACCAAACCGACATCGGAATCGAGATCGTACTTTTCGACTTTACCGACGAAGCTTTCGAAGCGGTCGTCGACGAAGATATCGATATCGACTTTGGAAGATTCGGAGAGTGAGCGGAAAATGTGGCCACAGGTTAGAACGTAAGTGAGTCCGGGTTTTGATTCGATGACTGTTCCGGAACCGTAGTTGATTCCCTTTTCATCGCGAATTCTTAAGCGAACATTGGCGGCAGCGGAATTGATGTGTGGTGTCGGGCTGGTGACGTTGGTTCGCTCATCGAATTGAGCACGGATGACGGGAGTGTTCTGTGTGTTTGAAGCAACCACTGCTGAGTTGGCGACTGGTTGAGTTTGATTCATATCCGGGAAAGGTTGAGGAGAGTTTAAGACTGCAGGAGCTTGAGTTTGAGCAGCCATTGTCTGTTGTGGTGGCTGGGGGTTCATGTTCGGAAACGCACCGGGTTGTCCAAGATTGGGTTGTTCATAACCGGTATTGCCGCGTGATTGTGATTGTTCAGCAGTGTTGGAGGCGATCATCGTTTGTTGAGCAACTGGCTTTTCCTGAGGGATAGAAGCGAGCATGCGTCGGAGTTGATGTTCTGAGGTGCGACCGACTTCGCGGCCAACTTCGCGGCCATCGACAACCAGGACAAAAGCGGGGATGGAAGTGACCGAGTATTGACGAGCCAGATTCGGATTTTGGTCGATATCGACCTTCTGAATCGGAAACCCCTCACGTTCCAGCTTGTGAACAATGGGACTCATCTGCTGACAGGGACCACACCACGTGGCGGTGAAGTCATAGAGAACTGCTTTTTGAGCTTGTGCCTGATTGGCAATCGCGAGTGCAGACAAGACGGCGATCGAGAACACGATCGGACGGGCAGTATATTTCATAGATTTCTCCGGGAATCCATTCGCCAGGAGCGGCAGATTGGTAAGTTTGCATCGAATCGACGGCGATGAGACTATCTTTTCGAAAATTCAATCGCTGTGAAAATCTGTTTCAGAAAAACTTCTGAGTCTGATTTTCTCAGTGTCTGTAAAGCCGATGATCCATCATCGGTTTGTAGACTTTACATCGCCCGGGCGGACACTATTACAATTTCCAATTCCTGAAAAGGGGAATTTGTAAATCCGACAAATGGCGATTAAAATTTTAACTCCCTGAATAACAACAACTTACACATGGTGTGCAATTTTTTGACGTTCAACAAATTGCGAATTAAGAGGTATGTATGCAGAAGTAGTGCCGAAATGATGGGAAATCCATCAAACCAGACGAATCTTGCAAATATCGCTGTAAAATCCTGTTCCCGACAGTCTTTTGGCGGTACGATACATCAATCCTCCCTGAATTGTCCTGCCTTTGACCGCCCTGACTCCGCTCCCGTTCTGAAAATTACAAAACTTTGGAGAATTAATGACCGTGAATGTACTTTTCACACAGTTCGCCCCTGTGAAGATGTTTTGCCTGATCGTTTTCGCCACGCTTCTGCCGATTGGTTTGGCTGGTTGCAGCCAGGAAGCGGAGATCAGTTCCTATACAACTCCCAAACCCGATGATGTCCATGCGGAGAATCATCTGGCTGAGAGTGAACGTCCCGAGCGAACCGCTCCGGCGGCGACTCCGCCTGCTCAAAATGAGGAAGCCCCCAAGCCAGCCCGCATGTATGCGGCTATCGTGCCCGATGGCGATCAGAACTGGTTTTATAAAATGACTGGTCCTGTGGAACCGGTCGGACAAATTGTCCCACAGCTGGCTGAATTCGTTCGTTCCGTTACGTACAATGAGGGTAAGCCGGTGTGGACATTGCCGGAAGGCTGGCAGGAACAGCCGGGGAATCAGTTTCGATATGCAACTTTGGTTGTACCCGTTGGAGATGCCACTCAGGAATTTACCGTTTCTGCATTGCCAGCCTCGGGGGACATTTCCACCGATGTTGTGATCAACATTAATCGCTGGAATGGTCAGTTGGGGTTGGGAGAAATTACGACTTCTGATCTTGAAGCTGCCAGTGAGGATGCGACTGCCAAGCTTGCGAAAACAAAAGCGGGCGAGAAAACCGTTTACAGTATCAATATTGTGGGCGAGCAAGCAGGGGGTGGTATGGGAATGCGACCACCATTTGCAAGGTAAACAACTTTGGTAGGACAGGCTGGAAGCCTGTCCTACCTCGTTATCTCCAAAGCAATACCAACGAAGACATCAAACATAACTCACATCGATCACAGTATCGATATCAGCCAGTCTGGGAACGACTCATGGCCAGTGTTCAGGAAACTCGATCCTCATCATCAATCGACGAGACGCAATTCTCGGAGGGTGTCGCTGCCTTCCGTGAGGCCGTCAAGCCGCTCGCTTCGCTTAAGTTGAGCGTCTTTCTCTTCGCCTGCGGCATCTTTCTGGTGCTGGCGGGAACGCTCGCGCAAGTCGAGAAAGATATCTGGGATGTTGTCGCCAGTTATTTCCGCTGCTGGGTCGCCTGGATCGATTTTCAGGTCTTCTTTCCAAAGACATGGGTTCCCAACATGCAGAACATTCCGGGAGGCTTCTGGTTTCCCGGTGGCTGGATGATTGGTGGCCTGATGGCACTCAATCTGCTGACTGCCCATGCCCTGCGGTTCAAGGTGCAGGCCAAAGGGACACGAATGATCTGGGGATTGGTCGTGACTGCATTGGGTATCATTCTCACCTGGGCGATGATTGAATTCGGCACCACTCGGGAAGCGGTCTATGAAACAGCCGGTCTCGATTGGTCGACTTACTGGAATCTGCTTTGTTATGGCTTACTTGTTCCCGCAATTGGTTGTGGCGTGGCGGCCAGTTATCAGGCGAACGACAAATCGAAACGA
>TARA_R100000789_G_scaffold425_2_pt1 | contig 13505 bp, 11 predicted proteins | sample TARA_R100000789 | Tara Oceans TARA_R100000789 (sample SAMEA2623403) | marine metagenome | biome: marine biome (ENVO:00000447); feature: mesopelagic zone (ENVO:00000213); material: "saline water (ENVO:00002010), including plankton (ENVO:xxxxxxxx)" | depth 450 m
AGTGAACTCGAATTCACTCAATAAGGCAGCGGGCCGCAGATCTAAGGGGGCGGAGTCTACCTTGAACGCGCTTTTTTGCAGCGCACTAACGACCGCGATATCGCCGTGAGCTTAAGCTTCCCTGATGGAGGGGGCGCGATCGCGTTTCACCAAGTGAAACTTTCAAGGCATGTCCTGTCCAAAACTGCCGTTGGTCAGGTTATCAACTTGCTGCGCACGCGGCTCACAATGCGGCCATTCATTGCAGACGCACGATCCGAGGTACTTCGAAAGGACTAAGATGCGGACAAGGACGAAGCTGTCACCCGCGCTACAACGGCTGAACGGCCGTAGTAGAACTGACTGGGAGTTTTGTTCACGTGCCTACTCCATCTTGCGTCGCTCTGACGGTCCTGCTCCAAAGTTGCAAGGACCGGGCCGGTAGCCATGCGGCGGCCGCTACAGCGGTCGCTTAATCCGCCGCCATGCCACTTTATTGACCGTCAAAAATGACGTTGCACCCGCATCATGTGTTGTGTATGACATTTATTGTCGGACACTAAAGGGCAGCGCAATGGTCACCACGTCAAGTCGACAGCATAGAATTTCTCCGAAAAGCGTTCCGGGCTTGGACCTGGTTCGTTTGCAGGCGTACCTGATGCGTCACGGAATCGTTCTGAACCCGAGCGCCGGCCCTGAAAAATTCGCCGCCGGCTATGGAAACATGAACTTCCTCCTTCAAACGGAAGGCGGGCCGTTGGTATTGAGGCGTCCGCCGCCGGGTCCGGTTCCGCCTGGGGCCAACGACATGGCCCGCGAATACCGTATCCTTTCGAGCCTCCACCCGGTGATGCCGTTAGTCCCGAAAGCCGCGCTGTTTTGCGATGATCTGTCGGTCGTCGGCGCACCGTTCCTCGTGATGGAATATCGCCCGGGCCTCGTCATTGGCGAGACAATACCGTCGGACACTGTCAGGAATTGGCGGGCCGTCGAGCAGATTGGCACCGCCCTCGGCCGCAGGATCATCCATGTCCTCTCCGACCTGCACGCGGTTGATGCCGAAGCCTGCGGCCTCGGCACCCTTGGGCGGCCCGACGGCTTCGTGGAACGCACGCAACGCGGTTGGAGCAAGCGCGCACGGCTGGCCTGGGACAACGCGCCTGAGGACCTGACCGCGCTGCTGGACTGGCTGGACGCCCATGCTCCCGAAACTTCGCGCGCGCCCACCCTGATCCACAATGACTTCAAACTCGACAACATCATCCTCGATCCAGATACCCTTGAACCCCGCACGCTGATCGACTGGGATATGGGCACGCTTGGCGATCCGCTTTATGACCTCGCGGTCTTGCTCAGTTATTGGACCGAGGCGGGCGACCCCGACGCGATGCACCAGCTGCGCCAGATGCCCACGGCGCGCCACGGCTTTCCCGCCCGCGAAGAGGCGGCGACGCTTTATGCGAAGGCGAGCGGACGCAGACTGACCGACTTCACCTATTACCGCGTGCTGGCCACACTACGCCTCGCCGTCGTGTTTCAGCAGCTCTACCGCCGCTATGAGAGTGGCGGCACCGATGACCCGGACTTCGCCCGTTTCGACGACCTTTCTCGGGGCCTGCTAAGCTTCGGCCTGCAGGTCGCCCGCGGTGACTTTTACTGACAAGGACTGCCCATGATTTCTTTCGAGCCCACCCCCGAACAGGATGCGCTGCGCCAGCGGATCGAGAGCTTTGTCATGGAGCAGATCGTTCCGTATGAGAAGGACCCGCGCAACACCTCCCATGGCCCTACCGAAGAACTGCGGATCGAGTTGAACGCTCTGGCCCGTGAGGCGGGGCTGTTCGCGCCGCATGTGCCGCAGGAATGGGGCGGTCTTGGGCTGGATCACGTCAGCATGGCGATTGCCTTTGAGGCCAGCGGGCTGTCGCCGCTCGGCCCCATCGCGATGCATTGCGCCGCGCCCGACGAGGGCAACATGAACCTGCTCGACAAGGTCGCCACCGAGGCACAGAAACAGCGCTGGCTGAAGCCTTTCGCCGCCGGAGAATTTCGATCTTGCTTTTCGATGACCGAGCCTTGGGGCGCCGGGGCTGACCCCTCGGCGATGAAGACCAAGGCGCGATATGACGGCGATGATTTCGTGGTCAGCGGCGTCAAATGGCTGATCACCGGGGCGCAGGGCGCGGGCTTTACCATCATCTTTTGCGATGTCGAGGCCGAGGGCGACAAGCCCGGCGGGCCGACCATGCTGATCTCGGACATGGATGCCGAAGGCATCAACCTGACGCGGCAAATCGATACGCTCGACAGATCTTTCACTGGCGGGCACTGGGAAGTGGCCTTCGACAATCTGCGCATCCCGGCCGAGAATGTGCTGGGCGAGGTCGGCGAAGGCTTTCGCTACGTGCAGGTGCGCCTTGCCCCGGCGCGGTTGACCCACTGCATGCGCTGGCTCGGCGGCGCGGTACGGGCACAGGGGATTGCGCTGGACTATGCCCGCAAACGCGAGGCTTTCGGTAAGCCCATTGGCCGGCACGGCGAGATCGGCGCGATGCTGGCCGAGAACGAGATGGAGTTGCAGCAGAGCCGACTGATGATCTGGTGGGCCTGCGCCTTGCTCGACAAGGGCGAGCATGGCCGGCACGAAAGCTCGATGGTCAAGACGGCGGTGTCCGAGGCGCTGTTCCGCGTGGCCGACCGCTGCGTGCAGGTGCTGGGCGGCATGGGGGTGACCGGCGACACGGTCGTCGAGCAGATCTTCCGCGAGACCCGGGCCTTCCGCATCTATGACGGGCCGTCCGAGGTTCACAAATGGGCGATCTCGCGCCGGATCATGAAGGGTTGAACCGCTTCAGGGGAGGAGCAAGCATGCAACGTGTGGAGATGACGAGCTACGAGGCCGCCTGCGAGCGCTTCGAATGGCGGGTGCCAGAGAGGTTCAACTACGGCGGCGACGTGGTGGATGCCTGGGCGGAGGACCCTGAGCGCATGGCGCTGATCTGGGTGAATGAGGCGGGCGAAGAGCGACGGTTCACCTATGCCGACATCCGCGACCTGACCAACCGCTTCGCCAATTACCTGACTGCCAAGGGCGTCAAAAAGGGCGACCGCGTGCTGATCATGCTGCCGCGCATCCCCGAATGGCAGATCGCCATGGTCGGCTGCAACAAGATCGGCGCCATCCCGATCCCTTGCGTCACCATGCTGACCGAGAAGGACGTGACCTATCGCATGGAGCATTCCGGCGCGGAGGCGGTGGTGACGACCGCGGCAGAGACGCAAAAGGTCGCCAGTGACCCCAAAGTCCGGCTCTCGGTCGGCGCGACAGATGGCTGGGATGACTTCGAGACCGAAATGTTGCGGCAAAGTGCCGATTTTAAGCCCGTCCGGATCGTGGCCGAAGACCCGGCGATTATGTTCTACACCTCCGGCTCCACAGGCCTGCCCAAGGGCGTGCTGCACGCCAGCCGGGCGCTGTTTTCCTGGCGTGTCTCGGCCTGGTACTGGCTGTCGCTGACCGAGCAGGACGTGATGTGGTGTACCGCCGACACCGGCTGGTCGAAGGCCGGCACCTCAATCCTCTACGGTCCCTGGAGCTGCGGCGCGACGGTGCTGTTTTATGATGGCCCCTTTGACCTCGACAAACGGCTGGAGCTGCTGGCGCGTTACAAGGTCAGCGTCTATTGCGCCGCCGCCACCGAGATCCGGCAACTGGTTCAGGTCGACACCTCGGGCCATGATCTGTCATCCCTGCGGCTTTCGGTTTCGGCGGGCGAGTCGGTGAACCCCGAAATCGTCCGGGCGTGGTCGGATAAGACCGGCGCGCTGCTGCTCGACGGCTACGGCCAGACCGAGACGCTGATGACCGTGCTCAACTATCCGCAGATGGCGGTGAAGCCCGGCGCGATGGGCAAGCCGCTGCCGGGCACAGAGGTCGCGATCCTGGCCGAGGACGGAAGTGAGACCCCCACGGGCACCCCCGGACAGCTGGCGATCCGCTGCCCGCACCCGCAGCTTATGCTGGGCTATTGGGATAACCCCGGCAAGACGGCCGAGAGCTACCAGACCGTGGACGGCGTGACCTGGTTTTTGACGGGCGACACCGCCAGCATGGACGCGGACGGCTACCTGTTCTTTGGTGGCCGCGACGACGACGTGATCAATTCGTCGGGCTACCGGATCGGGCCGATGGAGGTGGAAAATGCCTTGATGGAGCATGAAGCCGTGCTGGAATGCGCCGCCGTCGCCAGTCCCTGCGAGACCCGCGGCGAGGTGGTGAAGGCCTTCATCATCCTGAAGTCCGGGTATACCCCGAGCGACGCGCTCGCCAAGGAATTGCAGGATTTTACCAAGGCCCTGACTGCACCCTACAAGTACCCGCGCAGGATCGCCTTTGTCGGCGCATTGCCCAAGACGCCCACCGGCAAGATCCAGCGGCGGCGGCTGAAACAGCAGGAGTTCGCGGGGCAGCCCGCGTGACTTGAACAACCGTCCCGGCCTCGCGCCGGGACCTCTCGGTCGGTCGAACAAGAGGCCCCGGATCAAGTCCGGCGCGTGTCGTCTGCGGCAACTTTCTGCGCTCAGTCGAAGCCTTCGCCCTGGTGCTCCCCCACCCCCGGCGCCCGCCGCAGCGGTGCGTTGTCATAGGCCGAGAACTTCACCGGCTGGCGCAACACTGGCTGCACCGTCCCATCCCCCCGCGTGACCTCGTCAAACAGACCGCGCGTCCGGAACTGCGGATCCTCTGCAAGCTCCTCACGACGCAACGCAGGCCCCCACATCTGCCCCGAGGCCTCGAACACTACTTCCCAATGCGAGAAGGGCTTTTCGAGGATGCGCGCTGCGATCCTCGCGACGAGTTCGTCTCGCCGGGCCACGCGTTCCGGACGGGTCAGACCTACGCCCTCGGTCAGCCCCACATCACGGCACAGTTGATCCCAATAGGCATCTTCATGTGCGACCGAGGTCGTCAGCCATCGCCCGTCCGAGGTCTCGTAAAGCGCATAGCCGGGATCGCGCTGCGGCAGGCTGGCGTCCTCAGCGGCGTCGGCGGCAATGAAGGGCGTCTGCAAGGCCAGCACCGCGTCGCTCATGGCGATGTCGACATGGGTGCCTTGCCCAGTCCGCTCGCGGGCCAGCAACGCCGACAGCACGCCGGTCAGCGCATAGAGCGCCGAGACAGAATCGCCCAGCAGCACCGCCGGGGGCAGACCGTCGACCGCTCCGTTGATGCGCTCGCCCAAGGCGCCGCCGAGGCCCTGAAAGGTCAGGTCGTGCGCGGGGCGCATCCGGTAGGGACCACTCTGGCCGAAGCCCGAAATCGACACGTAGATCAACCGCGGGTTCATCGCGCTCAGGTCGTCGTACCCGAGGCCAAGCTTCGCCAGCTTGCCCGGCCGAAAACCTTCGAGAAACACGTCGGCCTGTTCGATGAGGCTCAGGAGTTCCGCCTTCTGCGCCGGATCACGCGCGTCCAGAGCCACCGAGCGCTTGTTGCGGTTCAGCCCCTCGTAGAACGACGGCAGAAACCGCGAAGGGTCGCCGCCCGGCCGCTCCACCTGGATCACATTGGCACCCATGTCGGACAGGGTCAGTGTGCAGAATGGCCCAGGATATTGTTCGGCCATCGAGACGATCTTCAGCCCTTCGAGGGCGCCGGGTTTTCTCTCTGCCATCAGATCGCCCAGCTCTGCGCATCGTCGACCGTCAGCGCCTCGCCATTGACGAAATGGCTGCGCGGATCGACGAGAAACAGAAGCGCGCTGTCGAGGTCCTTCGGCTCGCCCACACGGCGGCGCGGTAGCTTCGCCAGTTCGGCCTTGCCCTGATCGGTCTCCCAAAACTCGTCGTTGATCGAGGTGCGGATATAGCCGGGGCACAACGCGTTGACGCGGATGCCGTGCTGGCCCCATTCCAGCGCGTGACCGGCGGTCAGATGCCGGATCGCTGCCTTCGACATGGTGTAGAGCGACACCCCCTTGGCGACGCGCGTTGACAGCATCGAGGAGACGTTGACAATGCACCCCTCGCGGCCCTCGTCGATCCAGCGCTCAGCACAGAGCTGGGACAGCCGCCAGGGCGCACGGACGTTGACCGCCATTGTCTGTTCGAAATCCTCGAGCGTCGCCTTGTGGGCGCGGGCGGGCCTGCTGATGCCGGCGTTGTTGACCAGAATGTCGGGCGCACCCATCTGCTCGGACACCTTGGCGATCAGCGCATCGGGTGCGGCAGGATCCGCAGCATCGAAGCCGAAGGCCTGCGCCTGGCCGCCCTCTGCGGTGATCCGCGTCACCAGATCGTCTAGCTTGCCGGTGCTGCGCGCGGCCACCGCAACGGCGGCGCCCTGCGCGGCCAGCGTTTGGGCGAACTGATAGCCCAGCCCCGACGAGGCGCCGGTCACCACCGCGATCTTGCCTTGAAGCATGTGTTTCCTCCTCCGAAACTGCGTTTGCCTTGAACGCTATCACGCGCATTAGTGTCGGACAATAATAGAATGTCACATCAGGCGGCTTCGCCGAAGAAGCGCGCCTGCAGGGTTTGCCTGACCGAGAGATTGCGGGTCAGTTCGATGAACCGGCGCACCTCCAGCCGCAGCGCCGGCTCGATGGGCATTTGCAGCCCGTGATAGACGGCCTCGGCGATCAACTTCTGCTCGGGTCGGTCGGCCATACCATCACGGGTCAACCCGGCGTTCAGCGCGTGGAAGTACCGCTCGATCTCCGAGGCGGATGGCCCACGATAGCCCCGCGCCATCCAAGGTTGTTCGGCGGCGGGATTGTCCAGCAGCCACCGACGGGCGGCATCGCGCAGGGCACCCGCAGGAACCACATCGGTCAGCTGGCCCAAAGATCGCGCTTGCGACACGTCGTAGGTGGCCCCCTGCAACATGTCCGCCGTCACCCGCTGCCACGGCGCCAACCGCGTCAGACGTTGCGTGCCACCAAAGCCCGGCATCAGCCCGAGCCCGGCCTCGGGCAGGCCGAGTTTGATCGCTGGATCGTCCACGGCGAACCTGGCATGCGCCGCCAGTGCCATCTCGAAACCGCCGCCGAGGCAATGCCCGTTGATCGCCGCGGCCACTGGCTTGCCACAGGTCTCCAGCCGGTAAAGGCTGTCCTTGACGCGGGCCATGACAGACCAGAGATCCTCGGTCGACATGCCGAAGAAGCCGCTGACCATGCTCAGGTCCGCGCCGGCGTGAAACGAGGCCTTGCCGGAGGTGATCAGCACGCCGCGAACACTTGGGTCTGAGGCCACCTGCTCCACCAGTGCCACCCATTCCGCGATGGCATCAGTTGAAAATACGTTGACCTTGCGGTCCGGATCGTCCCAGCACAGCTCTGCAATGCCATGGCCGTCGACGCCCAGAGTGATGACCCTACTCATGCGCTTTCTCCCTCCATCCGTTCGATCACCATGGCGATTGCCTGTCCCGTCGCCGCGCAAAGCGTGGCGCAGCCGAATTGCCTGTCCGCGCGCTCCAACTCGTCAAGCAGCGTGCCCAGGATCATCGCTCCCGTGGCGCCCAGTGGGTGGCCCATGGCGATGGCCCCGCCGTTGACGTTCATCCGGTCCGGACTGACGCCGGTTTCCTCCTGAAAATAGAGAACCACAGAGGCAAAGGCTTCGTTCAGCTCCCACAGGTCGATGTCGGCGTAGCCCAGCCCGGCCTGCTTCAGCGCCCGGTCGCAGGCGGCCTTGGGTCCGGTCAGCATGATTGTCGGCTCGGACCCTACCGAGGCCAGCCCGAGGATGCGGGCGCGCGGCGTCAGGTTATTCTCCTTGCCAGACTTTTCAGACCCCAGAAGAACCGCAGCCGCGCCATCGACGATTTGCGAGGAATTCCCGGCGTGATGCACGTACTTCAGCGCGCCGATCTCGGGGTATTTCTGTTCCGCAACGGCGTCATAGCCCATCTTCTTCGCGTAGCGCTCAAAAGAGGGGTTCAGCGCGCCCAGCGACTGCATGTCCGCCCCGGGCCGGATGGCCTCGTCACGGTCGAGCATGGTCAGGCCGTTGCGGTCCTTCACCGGCACGATGGACCGGGCAAAGCGGCCCTCTTCCCACGCGCGTCCGGCGCGCCGCTGGCTTTCCACCGCCAGGGCGTCCACGTCGTCGCGACTGTATCCTCGTAGCGTGGCGATCAGGTCGGCCGAGATGCCCTGCGGCACTGACTTGCGCGGGATGGCGATGCCGGGATCGGCCAGCACAGGCATTCCCGACGACAGCATCGGAACCCGGCTCATCATTTCGACCCCGCCGGCCACGGCCAACCCGACCTCGCCGCTGGCCACCTTGCCCGCCGCGATGGCGCAGGCTTCCAGCCCCGAGGCGCAAAAGCGGTTGATCTGGACGCCGGGGACCGCCTCGTCATAGCCCGCTTCCAATGCTGCCGTGCGCGCGATGTCGCCGCCCTGATCGGCCACCGGATCGACGCAGCCGAGCACCACGTCGCCGACGGCCGAGGTGTCGAGGTTCGACCGTTCCTTCAACGCTTTAAGCGGGACCGTGGCCAGTTCGACCGGGCTAAGTTCCGCCAACGTGCCGACCGAAGCCTTGCCTTTGCCGCGCGGCGTGCGCACAGCGTCGAAAATCCGAACATGTTGCATGGTCAGCCCCTATTTCGCGGTCATGCGCAGCGCGCCGTCAAGCCGGATCACCTCGCCGTTCAGCATCGGGTTGGCAAAGATCGCGGCCACCAGATCGGCGAATTCCGCGGCCTTCCCGAGGCGCGGCGGAAACGGCACCTTGGCGCCAAGCGATTCCTGCACCTCCTGCGGCAGACCGGCCATCATCGGCGTCTCGAAGATGCCCGGCGCAATGGCCATCACACGGATGCCCGACCGCGCCAATTCCCGCGCCGCCGGCAGCGTCAGGCTGACCACGCCGCCCTTGGACGCCGCATAGGCCGCCTGGCCGATCTGGCCGTCGAAAGCCGCGACGGAGGCGGTATTGACGATCACCCCGCGCTCTCCGTCCGGCCCCGGCTCGGCCTCTGAGATGGCCACAGCCGCGAGGCGCATCGTGTTGAAGGTGCCGACGAGGTTGATCGAGACCGCACGCGCGAAGCTGTCGAGGTCATGCGGCCCGTCGCGGCCGACGAGCTTTTCTCCGGGCGCGACGCCGGCACAATTCACCAGCCCATGCAGTCCGCCGAAGCGGGTTTTCGCGGTCCCAATGGCCTTTGCCACCTGTTCGGCGGAGGTCACATCGGCCCGGATCATCACCTTGCGGTCACCCTCTGCCGCGCCCTCGATGTTGATGTCGAGCCCGACCACATTCGCCCCGCCTGCCATGAGCCGTGTCACGACCCCCGCGCCGAGACCGGAACTCGCGCCCGTGACCAGTATCGTCTTGCCTGCAATGTCCATGCTGTCCTCCCTCAGTGGCTTGGCTCAGATCGGTAGGGCGTGCCAGCATGGCAAACAATGATATTTTCGTTCCATTTCGTGACCGAAAATGCCATATGAAAGCATGTCAGACCTCACGGCGCCGGTCTCTCCGGTCTTCATCGACGAAGCCTTCGACTGCGCCCGCCGCGCCGATCTCGATGCTGCGCCGATTGCTCGCCGTATCGCGCCGGACGGGCCGATGACGCTGGCGCAATACGGGGAGTTCTGGTTCGCGCTCGCTCAGGTGATGCAGGATGAAATGCTGGGCATGACCGCGCATCCGATGCGGCCGGGAAGCTTTGCGCTGATGTGTCATGCCATCCGTGGCGCGCCGACCTTCGGCAAGGCGCTGGAGCGCGCGCTTTGGGCCTTGGACGTGATGGTCGGCGGGCCGCGCGGACGGGTCACGGTCCGGAACGCGCAGGCCATCATCGCCTTCACCGACGACGGACCGCCCGCCTCGGCCTTCGCCTATCGCACGCTTTTGATCGTGCTGCTGGGACCGCTCTGCTGGCTGGCGCGGCGGCGATTGCCCCTGGTGCAGGTGGCCTTTCGCTGCGCCGCGCCCGCAGGGGCCGAGGCCTATTCGCGACTGTTCGGCACCGAGGTCCAGTTCGACGCGCCGGAAACACAGGTGGTGATCGACGCCGGGCCTCTGACCCTGCCTGTCAACCGCAGCGAGGCCGCCCTGAAGCGCTACCTGAAACAGGCGCCCGGTAACCTGCTGGTGGGCTATCGCGGCATGGACGACGTGACCGGGCAGGTCCGCGCGCTCTTGTCACGCACATCGCCGCGGGATTGGCCGGACTTCGACAGTCTCGCCCGGCAGTTCCGCATGTCCCCCAGCACATTGCGGCGGCAGTTCAAGGATCAGGGCGAGAACTATCGCAAGCTGACGTCCGAGTTGCGCGCGGCCCGTGCCAGGCACCTGCTGGCCAAGACCGACACTCCGGTTGCCGATGTGGCCGATCTATTGGGGTATACCGAGCCGAGCGCATTTTTCCGGGCCTTCAAAGGGTGGGCTGGGACGTCCCCGGCGCGGTACAAAGCGGACAGCCAGCAGACGTCTACTGTGTCGGACGATATTGAATAAATGACGAAATCTCTCGCATTAGCGTCGGTCAGCATGTAAGCTGACGTGGCGTATGTCATCGTGAAAGTTGCCCATGAAACTCGACCTCGACACCACTGCCGATCTGCCCGTGTTTCGGCAGCTGGCGCTTGCCCTGCAAACGAAAATCCTCTCGGGCGAGTTGCAGCCCGGTGCCCGTATGCCTGCGGAAACCGCACTGGCCAGCGAGAATGGCATCCACCGCTCGACGGTGCGCGAGGCGATCCGGTCGCTGGAACAGCAGGGCCTGCTCTACCGTGAAGAAGGCAAGCGCAAGCTTTTCGTGTCCCGACCCGATACCGAGGAGCTGTCGCGTCGGCTGGTGACGCCCTTGGTGATGAACGGCGTGACCTTCGAAGAAATCTGGGAGGCGATCCGCGCGCTTGACCCCGTGGCGGCGGAGGCGGCGGCGAACCGGCGCAACGCCGACAATCTGGCGGCGTTGGAGGACAATATCTCCCGGACCAGGGCGGCGATGGACGACCCCGACGCCCTGGTCAAACTGGATATCGAATTTCACGAATTGATTGCTCTGGCCGCCAACAACCGGGTGATCCAGTCGCTGAGGCTGCCGATCAGCGACCTGTTCTACCCGTCGTTCCAGACGGTGATGACCAGCCTCAACGCCAGCGAACGCCTGCTGACTGCGCATGAAAAGATCCTTCACGCGATCAAGTGGGGCGACGCGGATGAGGCCAAGGCGTGGATGATCAAGCACCTCAACGACTTCCGCAAGGGATACGAGCTGGCCAGCCTCGATATCACCGATCCGGCGGTCTTTCCCAAGGCGCGCGAGGCCTGAGACTCAGGCCGCCAGTTCGAGGATTTGCATCACGTCGTCCGCGCCGGTGATCGAACGCGGGTTCTTCGGCACCCAAGGGGTGTGAAGCGCGGCCTCTGCGATATCGGGGAAGACGTCTCGCGAAATGCCATTGGCGAGCAAGCCTCGAGGTTGCCCGAGGCTGGCAATCAGCTTGTGCAGGAGGTTCGAGGCGGACTCTGATACATCCCCCAGCGCCTCTGCCACCAGCATCTGGCGGTCGGCGTTGACGGAGGCGTTCCACGCCATCACCGCAGGCAGCATGAGACAGGATGTGTGGCCGTGCGGAATGCCGTATCTGGCGCCCAGCACATAGCCGATACCGTGGCTCGCCCCCATCGGCACGCCGCTGGTCAAAGGCCCCATCGACAGCCAGGCCCCCAGCAGGCAGTCCTGTCGGGCCTGCAAATCAGTGGCATCCGCCTTGATGCGCGTCAGCCCGTCCGCCAACAGCCGCAATCCGTGCAGCGCCTGGGCGTCGCCGAAGGGATTGGCCTCCTGCGAACAGATGCCCTCGACACAATGGTCGATGGCGCGCACGCCGGTGGACAGGAATAACCAGTCGGGCGTGTGCCGCGCAACCCCGGCATCGAGGATCACCACACGCGGCATCAGGCCCGGATGGCGCAGCATGTCCTTGGTCCCCGTGGCTTCGTTGGTGACGCCGGCGATGGCGCTGAACTCTCCGGCAGAAAGCGTCGTGGGGATCGAAATCTGCGGCGCAGCGGGGGCCGCGACGTCGCCGTCAAGCAGCCGGTCGATGTCCTGGACGGTCGAGACGTCATTGGCGAGGCAGAGCGCGACCGCCTTGGCCCCGTCAGTGGGGGAACCGCCGCCGATGGTTACGATGAGATCGGCACTGACCTCCCGCGCCGCAGCCGTCGCCGCGATAACATCGCCGCGCGGCACATGCGCGCCCATCCGGTCGAAGACCCCGGCACAGCGCGTGCCCAAAGCCGACTTCAGCTTCTTGACCTCGTCGGTCTCGCGACAGAGGGTGCCGCTGGCGATGACGAAGACGCGCCGCGCGCCAAGCCGCTCGGCCTCGGTCGCCACGGCCTGCGCGGCGGGGGTGCCGTGGAACACGGCCTCCATGGGGGTAAGCGCAATTCGGGTCATCGGCCTCTCCAGTCAAAGTGGCAGCGCATCCGGGGAGCAAGGGCGCGCTGCCGGACGGGCATATCAGTCGACGGCGATCACGTCGCCGAACAATGCCCAGTTGTCGCCATCGAACTTCATCAGCGACATCGCCTCAATCGGCGCGAAATCATCCGCAGCCGTGTTCACCGTGATCCCGGGCAGCAGCATCGGCGCCTCGAAACCCTCGAGGTTGGAGGCAACCTTCATCAGGTTCTCGCGCGTCAGCTCATCGCCCGCCTGCGTCAGCACATGTTCGATGGTGTAGGCGGTGGAATAGCACGACCAGTCCCACCAGTTGCCGTCCGAGGCCTTCGGGAAATAGTCGGCCTTGAAGGCCTGCCACGCCTGCACGTCCGCATCCTCGGCATAGGCGGGGTTGGTCGGCTCCTTCAGGTACTGGGTCGAGATGATGCCGGTGGAATGATCCAGCCCCGCGGGTTCCAGCACCGCCGATTTGGCGTTGGAGACCGAGACAAGGAACTGCGTGGCATCCCAGCCGATCTCGCCCGCGCGCCGGATCGCCTGCGCCGCGAATTTGGGCGAGGCGACGTTGAAGAACACATCCGCGCCGCTTTCCTTCAGGGTCGACATCTGGCTGTCGACCGTGGCCGCCGAGGTGTCGTAGCTGACCGCCGAAACCACCATGCTCTCATCGCCCAGCTGGTCGATGAAGGCATCCATGTAGTCGCGGCCGAAGTCGTCGTTCTGGTAGAGGATGCCGATCTTGGCGTCGGGCATGTTCTCCTTGATGTACTTGGCATAAATCCGCCCCTCGGCAGCGTAGCTGGGGATATAGGGCATGGTCCAGGGATAGTTCTCGGGGTCGTCCCATTTCGAGGCGCCTGTCGTCAGGAACAGATGCGGCACCTTGCGCTGGTTCATGTAGCGGTGGATGGCGGAGTTGGTCGGCGTACCGATGTTGCCCGCGATAAACAGCACGCCTTCGCGTTCGACCAGCCGCCGGGCCTGCTCCAGCATCTTGGCCGGGTTGTAGCCGTCGTCCTGCACCGAGACAGTGACCTTGCGGCCGTTGATGCCGCCCTTGTCGTTGACCATGTCGAAA
>TARA_R100000789_G_scaffold100216_1_pt1 | contig 13483 bp, 14 predicted proteins | sample TARA_R100000789 | Tara Oceans TARA_R100000789 (sample SAMEA2623403) | marine metagenome | biome: marine biome (ENVO:00000447); feature: mesopelagic zone (ENVO:00000213); material: "saline water (ENVO:00002010), including plankton (ENVO:xxxxxxxx)" | depth 450 m
GCGACGCCAGCCTCGGGCTTTGCCTTTGCTCATCTGCTGGCCACCGGCAAGCCGCATCCGACGGCCACCGCCTTTCGAATGGACCGCTTCGATCGCGGTTATGTCGTTGACGAAAAGGGCGTTGGTGCCCAGCCCAACCTGCATTGAGGCTTTCCCCATGTTAATTCCCCATCCCCTTCTGGGACTGCGCGATGCGCAAGAATTCACCTATCTCGGTGACGCGTCCTTGCTGAACCGGCCCGACCCTGACGCACCCGGCGCCGAAATCGCGTTCTGCGAATACGTGTTTCGGCGCACCAACCCGGCGGGTGTGCACCGTGAGTTATGGTACCACGAACAGGGCGACCATTCGTGGCTGGTAGTGACGCGCAACACCGTCACTCATGAAATACTCGGCGCTGAATTGGCTGCCGACATCACTCACAGGGAGATCAGCCAATGACCCGCTTGTCCGGTTGTCTGATCGACCGCAGCAAAACGCTTCGGTTCACCTTCAATGGGCGCAGCCTGACGGGTCATCCGGGCGATACGCTTGCCTCGGCCCTGTTGGCCAACGGCATACAACTGGTCGGGCGCGGGTTCAAATATCACCGCCCGCGCGGGATCTTTACCGCAGGATCCGAAGAACCCAACGCGCTGGTGACGTTGCATGACGGCGCGCGCAGCGAACCAAACACTCGCGCCACGATGGTCGAGCTGTTTGACGGTTTGCAGGCCCGAAGCCAAAACCATGCCGGATCGCTAAAGCATGACCTGCTGGCCGTGAATGACCTGTTCGCCCCGTTCTTCGCAGCGGGGTTCTACTACAAGACCTTCATGTGGCCAAAAGCGTTCTGGGAAAAGCTGTATGAACCGGCGATCCGCAAGGCTGCGGGGCTTGGTAGCCTGTCCGGATTGCCTGATCCGTCCACCTATGACCGTGGCTTCCTGCATCCCGATCTTTTGGTGATTGGCGGCGGCGCAGCGGGTTTGGCGGCGGCACTTTGTGCCGGGCGTGCGGGTGCGCAGGTGGTCCTGGCGGACGAAGATTTTCGCCTTGGCGGGCGGTTGCTTGCCGAAGGCGGACTGCTTGACGGACGCCCGGCGACAGATTGGGTTGCCGAGGTCGAGGCAGAGTTGGAAAGCCTGCCCAATGTTCGGGTGCTGAACCGGACCACAGTGTTTGGCAGCTTTGACCATGGCATCTATGGCGCGGTAGAGCGTGTGTCTGAACATCTGGCCGATCCCGGTAGCCGCGTGCGCCAAACGTTGTGGCGGATTACAGCAACACGCACTGTCTTGGCAGCGGGCGCGATCGAGCGGCACATTCCCTTCCGCGACAATGATAGGCCCGGCGTTATGCTGGCAGGCGCAATCCGCGCCTATGCCAATCGTTGGGGCGTTAGCGGACAGGGCCGCGCTGGCGCGCCCGTGGCGATTTTCACCAACAATGATGACGGGCATCGCAGCGCCGCGCAACTTGCCGCCAAAGGCGTGCCGGTTCTGGGCGTAATTGATCCGCGTGACGATGCGCCGAACCTTGGCGGTTATGACACACTTGCGGGGGCGGTGATAACGGGAACGCGGGGTCGTCACGGGATCACTGGGATCGAGGTGACACGCAACGGACGGGCCGAGTGGCGTGATTGTGGTTTGCTTGGTGTTTCGGGTGGCTGGAACCCAAATGTGCATCTGGCTTCTCATCATCGCGGACGGCCTGTTTGGGACGATGCACGACTGGCCTTCCTGCCTGGACCCAATGGACCTGCCGGGCTGATACCTGCCGGGGCCGCGCGCGGTGCAGGCAGCACAACGGCCGCGTTGGCCGACGGGGTGCGTGCGGCTACCACGGCGCTAGAGGCGCTCGGGCGCACTGCGACCTCTTTGGATCTGCCGCAAGCCGAAGCCGAGCCTCAGGCGCAGGCCGCATTCTGGCACGTGCCGGGCAAGGGACGCGCTTGGGTCGATTTCCAAAATGACGTGACCGTCAAGGATATCGCGTTGGCGCATCAGGAAAATATGCGGCCGGTTGAACATCTCAAGCGCTGGACGACGCTGGGCATGGCCACGGATCAGGGTAAAACCGCCAACGTCACGTCGCTGGCAGTGATGGCGGAACTGACTGGCAAAACCATTCCGGAAACCGGCACCACGATTTTTCGACCGCCCTATACGCCGGTTTCCATGGGCGTTCTTGGCGGAGGGGACAGTGGCAAGCACTTCCGTCCGACCCGTCTGACCCCGACACATCATTGGGCGGAGGCGCAGGGCGCCATTTTCACAGAAGTCGGTCAATGGATGCGCGCTCAGTATTACCCTCAAGCAGGCGAGACTCATTGGCGTCAATCGGTGGACCGCGAAGCGCTCGCAGTGCGGGCCGATGTCGGCCTGTGCGATGTGACGACATTGGGTAAAATCGACGTGCAAGGCCGGGATGCCGGTGAGTTTTTGAACCGTGTTTATTCCAACATGATGGGTACCTTAAAGGTAGGCCGGGTCCGCTATGGTTTGATGCTGCGCGAAGACGGGCATGCCTATGACGATGGCACTTGCGCAAGGATGGCCGAAAACCACTACGTTGTGACCACCACCACCGCGAATGCCGGTCTGGTCTATAATCGTATGGAATTCGCGCGCCAGTGTCTGTGGCCCGATCTGGACGTGACCACGATTTCCACGACCGATGCATGGGCGCAGATCGCCGTGGCCGGACCGAAATCCCGCGAATTGCTAGGTCGCGTGGTCGACGAGTTTGATCTGTCTAACGAAGGGTTTCCGTTCATGGCCTGTGCAGAACTGACCGTGTGCGGTGGGCTGAGGGCGCGGCTCTTCCGGATCAGCTTCTCCGGTGAGCTGGCCTTTGAGATTGCAGTCCCGGCCCGCTATGGGCAAGCGTTGATGGAACGGCTGATGGCGGCGGGTTCTGACCTTGGCGTCACCCCATACGGGACCGAAGCGCTTGGCGTGTTGCGCATCGAAAAAGGTCATGCTGCCGGCGCCGAACTGAATGGCCAGACCACGGCTGCGATGCTGGGCTTGGGCCGGATGGTCAGCGCCAAGAAAGACAGCATCGGTGCGGTTATGTCCCGCCGGGAAGGGTTGGCCAATGAGCGCCGCCGTCTGGTCGGATTGATGCCGGTAGACGATAGCGCGCCGGTGGTATCCGGTGCGCATTTGTTCACTGACGGAGACGCGCATACGCTGGACACCGATCAGGGCTGGGTCACCTCGGCCTGTTACTCGCCACATCTTGGGGCAATGATCGGGCTAGGCTTTCTAGAAGACGGCGATACGCGGCTGGACGAGGTGATCGTCGCGGCCAACCCGCTAGAGGGGACATCTGCGCAACTGCGTGTTGTCTCGGCGCATTTCATTGATCCCGAAGGAGACCGTCTTCGTGACTGAACTGATCCCCATCACGGCGCTTGGCGCCGCTGCCGCACAGAGCCTTCGACTGGGTCGGTTGACCATCCGTGATCTACCCGATCTTGCCTTGGCCTCGCTGAGCATGCCTTCGGAGGGGCAAGCATCCAGCGGTTTAGGGCTGACGTTGCCCGGGCCGGGCCGTTGGACCAGTGGAACGGATGTCGCCGCCTTCTGGACTGGACCGGGGCAGTGGATGATTGAGGGGCCGGGGCTGGCCGAGACTGATTTCGCATCCTTAATTGCCGCCAAGATACCCGGAGTCGCCGTGACCGAACAAACCGACGGATTTGCTGGTTTCGCGGTCGAGGGGCCGAGGATCGACCGGCTGCTGGAGCGTCTTATCAACCTGCCCACCGCCGCGACCGCTCCGGGCTGTGCCACCCGTACTGGCCTGCACCATATGTCGGTATTCGTCATTCGCGAGACTGCTGAAAAAGTGGTGTTGCTGGCCATGCGTTCGATGGCTGGAACGCTTTGGGACATCCTAAAAAACACTGCAGAACAGAAAATCGAGGAAGAACAGTGACTGTAGATATGCAAACACGGGCCACGATCCTCGACGGCAAAGCTTTTGCTGCGAGGCTCCGCCAACAGATCGCATGCGATGTTGCGGCGGTCGTCGCGCGGGGCGTTACCCCCGGTCTGGCGGTGGTCCTGATCGGTGAAGATCCCGCCAGCCAAGTTTATGTCCGCAGCAAGGGCAAACAAACTCAAGAGGCAGGAATGGCAAGCTTTGAGCACAAGCTACCTGCTGATACGTCCGAGGCTGACCTTCTGGCACTCATCGAACAGCTAAATGGCGATCCGGCGGTGCATGGCATTTTGGTCCAACTGCCGCTGCCGCCGCATCTGAATGAGGATCTGGTAATCAATGCGATTGCGCCGGAAAAAGATGTGGATGGGTTCCATATCTCAAATGTCGGGCGTCTGGCGACCGGGCAAAAGGCTATGGTTCCATGTACGCCGTTGGGCTGCCTTATGATGCTTCGGGATCATCACGGGTCACTTTCTGGTAAATCCGCCGTGGTGGTGGGCCGGTCAAATATCGTCGGCAAGCCGATGGCGCAACTTTTGTTGCGCGACAGCTGCACAGTGACCATTGCCCATAGTCGCACCGCCGATTTACCTGCGGTCTGCCGAAGCGCCGATATTCTGATCGCAGCCGTGGGACGTCCGCAGATGATCCACGGCGATTGGGTCAAGCCGGGGGCAACGGTTATTGACGTTGGCATCAACCGGATCGACGCCCCCGAAAAGGGCGCAGGCAAAACCCGTTTGGTCGGGGATGTTGATTTCGACAGCGCGGCCAAGCTCGCGGGTGCAATCACACCGGTGCCCGGCGGCGTCGGACCGATGACCATCGCCTGCCTTTTGGCCAATACCCTGATCGCTTGCTCGCGCATTCATAATTTGCCCGAGCCTAAGTCCCTGACCGTCTGATCTGATCGAAAGCAATGCTGATGAACACTCAAACACCTCTTTCCGACAAGACACCGCACAGGACCGCTATACGATCCGCAGCGACGCGATACTGCCTGACAGTGACCTGTCTTTCGAGCCGCGGCATCGTGGCCGGAATCGCCGGATTCCTTGCGGATCATGGCTGCAATATCACCGACAGCGCCCAGTTCGACGATTCCGCGACCGGCCGTTTTTTTATGCGGGTTAGTTTTGCCTCGGAAAACGACGCTGATCTGGACACCTTACAGACAGATTTTGCCAAGCTCGCCGAAGAGCGGGACATGACCTATTCCTTTCATGATGAAGCAAAGAAGATGAAGGTCGTCATCATGGTCAGCCGCTTTGGCCATTGCTTGAACGATTTGCTTTACCGCGTTGGCATAGGCGCGCTGCCGGTAGAAATTGTGGCCGTGATTTCCAACCACATGGACTATCAAAAGGTCGTGGTGAACCAAGACATCCCTTTCCACTGCATCAAGGTCACAAAAGAAAACAAGCCCGAGGCCGAGGCCCGCATCATGCAAGTGGTCGAAGAGGCGGGTGCCGAACTTATCGTGCTGGCCCGTTACATGCAGATCCTGTCCGACGACATGTGCCAGAAGATGTCAGGCCGGATTATCAACATCCACCATTCGTTCCTGCCCTCCTTCAAGGGGGCCAACCCCTACAAGCAGGCCTATGCGCGCGGGGTAAAACTGATCGGGGCGACCTCACATTACGTGACAGCCGATCTGGACGAAGGTCCAATCATCGAGCAAGACACTGTCCGCGTTACTCATGCCCAAAGCCCAGAGGACTACGTCTCACTCGGCCGCGACGTCGAAGCGCAGGTCTTGGCGCGCGCGATCCATGCCCATGTGCATCGCCGCACCTTCCTCAATGGCAACAAGACGGTGATTTTTCCAGCGTCGCCGGGCAGTTTTTCGTCCGAACGCATGGGTTAAACCGACGCGAGAGGCGCCTGAACAATCTAGATTTTCCGATGTTTCAGGCTTTATCTACGTTTCGCAAGTCCACGCTGGATGATGATCTTGGCTGCAAGCGCGGCCGAGATCAACTCTCTCGGCTCAACTCACTTAGGGTGCTCGGCGATAGGCGCGCCAATTAATGCCATCCGCGCGGCAGCGGTCAGAACGCGCATAGCAGCGGTGTGGGTCGCTCCATCGGCACTGATCATTCTGAGCGAGACGATGCTACGGTCAACAAGAGCGTCAACGCCGACATAGAAACCGGGGACGGTCGCGCTGACATTATCTGCGACCTGCTGCATGGCTTCACGGGCGGCCTCGGGGTTGTCACATCCGCTCAGATGTATGGTAGAGATGCAGCACAACTCCATTGATCGCCAGATCTCTCCCGTCGTTGCCATAGAATCGATAAGCTGCGGAGCGATCTGTTCCTTGCTGCTTGTAGAAATCGTGATGCAATTGTTTAGGCGATCGAAAACGGTGCCACTGCTTGCTGGGTCATGAACGATATAGCTGTCGGAAAAAACCGCCTTTGCCCGTTCAGAAAGTGTGACCGTAAGTTTGCTGTCCTGCACCGCTTCGGGAAATAAAATCATGGGTTCAGGAAAATATTCAATATAGCCACCCTCTGCGACCTTGATGGACACCTTTTGATGCGTGCACCCACCCCTAGCGGCATGGACAACGCTAGAGGCCTGAGTGGTGACATGGGTCTGCGTGTCCGACTGTGCCTCAATGCTAAGCGTCAGGTTATCATCCCCGTAAAGCCCGCCGGAAGAGGATTGTAGATAGAGCGTCGCCAATCCGTCCGGGTCGCCGGGCAGATAGAAAGGTCTTGTTATGTGGAAGGGATGCGGTGTGTGCTGCCCGCGCAGATAGGTCCGCTTGCCAGTGCGGGAAAATTGAAGGTAAGCCTCGATTTTGCGTCCTTTGATCCGGTCTGCAGAAGGGTCGACTCGGGCCATCTTGGGGGGCTGAAAGGTCATCCGGCGGCGGCCTTTTCTTTCGTCGCACAGGAAAACAGAACTTCTTGATCGATGATATCAACAATCGCCTCAATGCCATCTGTCGTATCTTCGGGGGGGCTTGAATGCGGGCGGCAGGCACAACCGATGACAGGGCGTTGGTCCCGCACCCCGCGCGCCTCGGCCACCACGGATGGACCATCGACATGCACATAGGGGGCCAAATCAAGCTTATTGATCACCAGCAAATCCGACTGCACGATTCCGGGACCCCGCTTACGCGGAATATCGTCGCCCTGCCCGACATCAATCACAAACATCCACCAATCCACGAGATCCAGCGAGAAGGTCGAGGCAAGATTGTCGCCGCCACTTTCGATGATGATCAGGTCAAGATCGGGGAAAGCCTCTTCGAGATCTTCGGCTGCAGCGATGTTAAGGGTTGGGTCCTCGCGAATAACCGTATGTGGACACGCACCGGCCTCGACCGCCCGGACCTTGGTGGGGTCAATCAGGCCACTTCGTTTAACGCGTTCAGCATCTTCGCGGGTTACAAGGTCATTGGTGATAACCGCAACGTTTATGCCTCGCGCTGCGAAGGCCGGCAAAAGTCGCTCGATCAGGGCAGTCTTGCCCGACCCGACAGGCCCGCCGATGCCAATACGGGCCGGGCCGCTTTTTGACTGCGCGAGAACAGAGAAATTGGTCATCGAAACATATACCTTTGTGTCAGCGGCAACTCGTTCGCGGGCTCGCATGTCGCGATTTTTCCGTCGACGTAAACGTCGAATGTGGCGGGATCGACGGTGATATGCGGGCAAGCGTCGTTAAGATGCATGTCAGCTTTGCTAAGCTTACGGGTGCCCCGGACGGGCAACAGACGCTTTTTGATATCCAGTTCCCCGGCCAGGTCCCTCTCCAACGCCAGTGGGTGTACGAAGCACGCCCCAAGCGCCTGGGCGGCACGACCAAAACTGCCCCATTGCGGGCGCTGGATCAGCGGCTCACAGGTCATCAGACTTGCGGCACTATCGCCCATGACGCCCCAGGCAATAAAGCCACCTTTGACCACGAGTTCGGGTTTGATGCCAAATTTCGACGGATGCCAAAGGACAACATCGGCAATCTTGCCGGTCTCAAGACTGCCAACGTGTTCTTCGATGCCAAAGCAACGAGCGGCATTGATGGTGTATTTCGCGATATAGCGCTTGATGCGTTCGTTATCGCCTTTCATCCCTTCTTCGGGTAGCGGGCCGCGTTGGTCCTTCATCTTCGAGGCCAGCTGCCATGTCCTGCAAATAACCTCTCCGATCCGGCCCATACCCTGACTGTCGGACCCCAGCATGGAAATGGCACCCATGTCGTGCAGGATATCCTCGGCTGCGATCGTCTGGCCTCGGATACGGCTTTCGGCAAAGGCGACATCCTCGGGGATTGACGGGTTCAGGTGGTGACAAACCATCGTCATGTCGAGATGTTCGTCAAATGTGTTGATCGTATAGGGGTTGGTCGGGTTGGTTGAAGACGGCAAGCAGTTGGCCACACCAGCTACGCGGATGATGTCTGGTGCATGCCCCCCACCCGCCCCTTCGGTATGATACATGTGAATGACACGGCCGTTTATTGCGGCCAGCGTGTCCTCGACAAAGCCACTTTCGTTCAGCGTGTCTGTGTGAAGTTGAACCTGAAAATCCAGATCGTCAGCGACCGACAGGCAGGCATCTATCGCGGCGGGCATTGCGCCCCAGTCTTCGTGAATTTTTAGACCCATGCAGCCGGTTTCCATCTGCTCGATCATCGAGGCAGGTTTGTGCGAGTTGCCACGCCCCAGAAAACCGAAGTTCATCGGCCATGCCTCGGAGGCCTGTAGCATCTTGCCGGTATTGAACGGGCCACCGCTGTCGATACCAACGGTAATCGGGCCGAGAGAGCCGCCCAACATTGTCGTGACACCGCTGGCCAAAGCGTGTTCGACCAGTTGCGCGCTATCGAAATGGACATGCACGTCAATTGCGCCGGCTGTGGCAATCATACCTTCTGCGTCGCGCACAGTGGTCGCCGCGCCAACGATAAGGTCGGGATGGACGCCATCCATTACTGCAGGGTTCCCGGCCTTGCCAAAGCCTGCGATTTTGCCGTCCTTGATGCCAAGATCACCCTTAACGATTCCCAGCACAGCGTCGATCACCATGACATTGCAGATCAGCATATCCAGCACGCCCTGTTTGCTGGTCAGCCCTGCGGTCAATCCCATCCCATCACGCAAGGTCTTGCCGCCGCCATGCAAACATTCATCGCCCGGAACGCCAAAATCCTTTTCGACCCGCGCAAGCAGCGAGGTATCACCAAGCCGCACCATGTCGCCGGTAGTGGGGCCATACATTGCGGCATAGGCCGCTCGTGTCATCTTAGCCATTTCTCAAGCCCCTTTGAAACCGCGTGCGCGCGCTGTTTCGAGCGCAGCCTCCACGCTTCCGGCATCCCGGATGTTACCGTTGGTGAGTCCGTTAAGCCCGCTGATTTCACCGTGACCGCCAAAGGCGACAAGCGTCACCTCACGGCTTTGGCCCGGCTCAAACCGGATCGCGGTGCCCGCAGGCACATCAAGCCGCTTTCCGAATGAGACACGCCGATCAAAATCAAGGGCCTTGTTGACCTCGAAGAAATGAAAGTGGCTGCCGATCTGAACCGGACGATCGCCGGTATTGACCACAGTAAGGGTGTGGGTCTCTCGGCCGGCGTTAAGGACAATATCGCCTTCTTCCGCGATAATTTCTCCGGGTTGTGGCCCTGTGTCTTCGGGCTGGTCGCCGGGGCGGATTGGATCGTGGACCGTGACCAGTTTCGTGCCATCGGGAAACATGCCCTCAACCTGTAGAATTGACATTATTTTTGCCACGCCCGGCATGACGTCATCGGCATTAAGGATGGTCGAGCCGTAGCTGATTAGATCGGCCACACTGCGGCCATCGCGCGCGCCTTCAAGGATCTCGTCGCAAATTAACGCAGCGGATTCGGGATAGTTTAATCGCAAACCTCTGGCGCGGCGTTTTCGGGCCAGTTCAGCTGCGGTGAAAATGGTCAGCCGCTCTAATTCTGTGGGTGATAGAAACATCTATGTCTCCTGTTTAGACGGCAAAGAGCCGTGTGGAGTTTTGTCTGTGGCGCATGGCGGCGATATCGGCGAGAGGGCTAAAGCTTGACGGTGCTTCGGGGCAATGATCGTCAAGACGCCGCGCTAGTTCGGGGCGGATCGCCGACAGGATGCTTTGCGCTTGAAGCGCACCAAGGACACCCAAACGAACCGCCGCAGACAACGTGCCCGCCATCAGCGACGACAACGCGCCTGTTTCCACCAATGCTAGATCCAGACCCATGCCGCGCCCGACAATAGCCTGCGCAATAGCTGCATGACCGGGTGTGTGGCCTTTGCGCAGTGCATCATAAAACTGCGCGATGCCTGGGGTACCAATGCGGTCATGACTGGACAGGGTCGCCCGTCCAATCCGGCACGACGCAGTGCTCAGCCCGCTAATCGTATTATGCGCTTCGCAGGAATGATCGAGCGCAATCAGATCGTTATAGTCCTTAACGACATAAGCTTGCGTCAGAAACCAGCGGTCAAAACTGCACCATCTTGAGAGGATCTGACCTTCTAGGAACTCACCAACTTGCTGCGGATTTGAGACGCGTGCCTCGCTTACCAGCGTCTCAAGCCCCGCAGAAAACGCGAAGGCCCCGGACGGGAATGCGCTATCACTGATTTGTAGCAGGGCAAGTGTGCTAAGCGCGTCGGTCATGGTGCGGGATCCATCGCTGGATCAGCAATATGCAAAATCCGCCCATCCGCAATGCGGTCCTCCACACGATCAAGGTAGAGTTGCGCGTCCTGTTCTAGCGCGACCAGTAAATCCGCACCGTCAAAGCGTGCCCGCCAGTGAAGATTCCCCGCAGCATAGCCAAGGCTAAGTGCTTCGGCGGTGTCACGTGGACGAAGGCGCAACCAGCTTTCAGCCTCCATACGTAGTACAATGACACGCTCATCGCTTAGATGGAGAACGGCGCGATCTACCAAGGGCATATCCCTCGGCAGGGCAATCGCAACCTCGGTGCCTTGGTCGGTCACTGCGCGCAATCTGCGCCGGGCCATATCCTCTCGTGGTAGGGACAGCCATTCAGCAGTACCGTGATGTTCATGGCGATGGACGGCCTCATGCAGGTCGTGATCGTCAAGTGTTCCGCGAAGGGTTTCGATCAGGAGCATAGGATCAAACCGCTATTTGTTCGGAAATCACGCTATCCGGACGGGCCGGAATAGCGTCGGATTTTACAGATCCTCCATTCCCGATCACCTCGCGTTGGTTAACGCCTGCGCGTGGATGGAAGGTGACGTTTACTGGCCCAAGAAGTGAACATAGCTGGGACGGTCTACAGTTTTGTAGGGCCCGGCTGGGCTTCAACGGCCGGATTACAGACGCATCGCGACGAGACTTTTCGCTGATCGAGGCGCTGCCCATTGCAGTGAAGTTTCGAAGACATCTTCTGTACGCAGGTGTCATGGTGGTATACCCCTAGATGGGGTGCCAGAAGACGTAGATCTATCAGGCACGGGTGTCGTTAAATGTTGTGGTGTGATGCATCGAACGTTCTGCTCGTGCAGAATTTCGATTTCCCGGTCGCTATTTGTATCCGAGCTGACAAATCACATGACCTTGCCGGACGAACAAATTGCGGGAACACCTTTGGTCCTGCGGGTTGGTTTAGTCGCAGCGGTTTTATCCATGTACGAGCTAAGTGATAGCAACGCTGGTATCACTGCAAGTTAGTTTATTTGGCAGGTTTACGGAAGTTCAAGAGGTCATTTGCCTCGATCAATGATCCAGCCACCTTTTCGATGGAGGTCCGCCTGCTCATTGCCTGTTCTCTAAGCAGCGCATAAGCATCTTGCTCGGAAATTTGGCGCATTTGCATCATGAGCATGATGGCGGCCGAGATGTTTTTTTGGCTCACGAGTCGCTTTTCGAGGCGCCTCAGCTTTGCCTCCAGCCCGCGCCGCTCTGTCAGTAGCTTGTGGCTGACCATAAGGTTGGTCAGTAGACCGAAAGCGCGCACGGGTTTTCCAATGACCGACAGCGCATTGATATCGAAAACCAGTTGAAGAGTGGCTGGATTTTCATAGTCGACGACCGCGATAATCGCTGCACCAGCATCTTCCAGCTTCTTGAGGTACGGTTTTAGCGTAGCGTGATGCTCGCGGTCGACTGCGACAAAAGCTATATCGACATTGCCTGATAGTGTGTCCGGCACGGGCCACCGGGCCTCCACAGTACAGCCCATCCGTTCGAGGTGTTCGACAAGAAAAGCACCGTCCCTGTCTTGCGGGTGAACCACCAGAACAGAAATGTCCTTAAGGTTTTTCAGAAAGCCCTTGTTCATCTTAGCTTTCGACGCTCTTGTCGCGCGATTGTCCATCCCAAGCATCATCTTGCGGAAAAATCATGTAAGGGTCCGGTTCGACTGGTGCTGTACTTTCCACAAGGATCTCGAAATTTCCTGCGTCATTGACCCGAGCTATGCGTGGCCAAACGCGCGTGTGATGCGTTTGTTCATCGATGCTGATAGCGCCCTGAGGGGCCAAATATTGAAGGTTGGCAAGCGCCGCCCGAACGGCGTCAGCCGCGTCGCTCCCTGCCCGTTCGACCGCATTCGCAAAGAGATGAACTTGGTTAAAAACGGCCTCTGTCGTGGAGGAGACCGCCGCCGATGAGCCAAACCTGGTTTGATAGTCTGCTAAGAAATTTTGGTTCTCAGGGGAAACGATGCTTTGAAAATAAGAGGCAGAGCTAATGTGACCGGCGGCGATGCTGTTTCCCATGGTTTGCACGTCAGCCTCCGCGGTCACGAGGCTTGCAATTGGACGCTTGGAAATATCTATGCCCGCCTCGCGATAGCGCTGGTAAAATGGCGTAATCGCCTTACCGACGACGGTTGAAATGGTGATCGCGTCGGGATCATCCTTAATCTCGGCGATGACCCGATCGATATCATCCTTCGTTGCTTCTAGTGGAATGTACCGCTCATTGATAACTTCTGCTCCGTGTTTGGACACGTAATCACGAATGATCCGGTTCGTTTCGTAGGGAAAGACATAGTTAGACCCGACGAGATAAAACCGTTTGCCATAGTGCTCCATCATATAGCGAATGAGCCTGACAACGAATTGGTTTGGTACACAGCCCGAGTAGACGCAGTGATTCGAAAACTCGAACCCCTCATAGAACGTTGGGAAGAATAAAATCCCGTTAGCTTGTTCGACATGAGGCAGGACTGCTTTGCGGCACGCCGAGGTATAGCAACCAAATAAAAAACGTAGACCGCCGTCGTTGGTCATTTGCCTTGCGAGTTCTGCATATCGTTTTGGGCTGGACTGTGGGTCGCGATAGCAAATTTCGATCTTGCGTCCGATTACCCCACCTGCCCTATTAATCTGATGAACCGCGAGCTCGGCGGCATTCACCAGCGTGGCCTCTATCTTAGATGTGACGCCTGATCTCGAGAACAGCACACCGACATTCAGTGTCCCTTGTTTTGGGGGGGGCATCGCATAGTTTCCTGATTGAGTACGGCTTAGGGTCAGGACTCATAGCCAATAGATGACGAGCGCTGCAAGGGCGATGGCTGAGA
>TARA_R100000789_G_scaffold33978_1_pt1 | contig 13480 bp, 7 predicted proteins | sample TARA_R100000789 | Tara Oceans TARA_R100000789 (sample SAMEA2623403) | marine metagenome | biome: marine biome (ENVO:00000447); feature: mesopelagic zone (ENVO:00000213); material: "saline water (ENVO:00002010), including plankton (ENVO:xxxxxxxx)" | depth 450 m
ATTCCCTTTCAACAAGGATTGATTTAACATACAAGGCACGAAGGCACTAAGAGATCAAGAACAACACAACATCAAATTTAGAGCCCTGTTTTGTCCTTGGATGTCAAGTGCCTAAAATCTCTTCGTGCCTTCGTGCCTTCGTGGTAAAAAATAATACCACATCATCCTGAGCAGATATCTCAATACTTCTCCTCTTAACCTTGGCGTCTTGGCGGTTCAAATAAAAAATCACCCGCCACAATCCAAAAGGACTTTGACGGGTGACTCAGGTGAGTGATCGTGGGAAGCGATCACTCCGCCTTGCCTTATCTCCATTTAAGGACACGGAACACACCTTCTCCATTGCGGATGCGATCCGGAACCATCAGCAGCCGGTCCCGATAAACACTCAGCATCACAGCAACTCCGAAGAAAGTTGCTCCGCCAACCATCATATAAACGGAAACGGTCTGCAGTTGATCGGGAACATGAATCAGGGCGACCAGGCTGAGCAGATAAACGACCAGTGAACTCATTCCCGCCAGTGTTGTGCTGCGAATCCGGCACAGGATGCCGGCTCCGAGCAGAGTTAGACCGATTGTCAATGTGCCGATTTCGTGGAACATGATCCAGCCCCAGGCAGGAGCATCGCCCATGAAACGCTGGCTGAGCAAGCCCAACAGGAGTGGACCCGCAGCCAGCAGGCTGCCCAAGACCAGATTCAGACTGACGAGTCCGTCATTGTCTTCATCAGTTTCCCTGTGCCATCCCAGATGACCGGCGACCAACATCAGAATTCCAGCTGCGATGCTGAAGATTTCCATTCGCTGGAAGAATGTCAGAATTGACAGGTCGTTGATGACAAGGAAGCCCGTTAACAGATGCAGAATCCCAATGACAATCAGGCCACGACTCTTCCCATTCGCTTTGACAAGGGAGCTTGCCAGGAAAGCAGCCACGGCCTGACCAGCCATCAAGCCGAGCAAAGCCCATTGAGCGTCGCCACCAATCACCCGGTTGACAGTTAACAGCATTCCAGCCAATCCACCAATCGTGATTGCAGCCAACCCAGAATCTCGCAGTGAGACTGCCAGCAGCCGGCTTTTCTGCTTCAGTTGAAGACTGCAAAAGACGGCCATCAAACCAATTAAGCTGGCAGCCAGCATTGGGGCGTAAGTGATAAAGCCGAAGACAACCAGCAATTTCCAGACTGCGGCCCAGGCGGAAACCGCTGAAAGCACGACATAAGTTCCGCGTTTACTCACAACCGAGAAGCAGCCGAAGATGACCGCCATTTCCGCAGCAAAGAAAACGCGGAAGCAGGTCGCATGAAATTCAGAGGGGATGTATTCAAAATGACCAATCCAGTTACCAACTCCCACTGTCATTAACAGAGCTGCACTGACCTCTAATACTCGCAAGCCCGCTTTATTCACGTGCGAGTCCGTTTTGGAGTGAGTGATCAGCAGACCAACTCCAATCATGGCGGCTACAATCGGCAGGACATAAACCCAGGCCAGTCCTGCCAGATGCAATCCACTTAGGAGTGCAATCATTAAAGGAACGGCTGTTACGTCAAGGTAAAACTCTCCACTTGATTTGCGATTCGTTCGAGACAGAGTCACAGACATCAACATAGAAGACACTGCTGTGATCGCCATCGTCAGCACGGCGATCCAATCGAATTGAAAAGCGGTCTGGACAAAAACGGATCCCATTGTCCATCGAAGAAATTCCAGTGAGCCCATGATCACAGCAATCATCGTGAGCGAGCCGCCTGCAATCCGAATGATGGACGAAGGCTGCTGGGGAATCATCTGACCGTCTTCATCTTTGCGAAGTCGTGTTGAGATCAATCCTGTGGCACTGGTCAACAAGGCAGTGAAGGCAATAACAAGCAGCAGAGCCTGTTCGGTCACAGGAATGGCCAGCAGATCAAGTAGAATGATTTCTGTCCAGATGAGTGTCAGTAGAGCGGCATAGATGAATTGCCCTGCCCGTTTCACTGCAAAGTGGGAATAAAGATACGTGTAAGTGGCTCCGCAGGTCAGCATCAGTGCGATGAATTGCACATGTCGCAGGACGGCGACATCGGGAATTGGAAACCAGCCAAGTGGGGCGAAAATCGGATCGAACAACAGTCCGACAACGCGTCCTCCAAACAAAACTGCCAATCCAGCAGCCATCACGATATGACCGGAGCGAAAGAACGCTTTGCCGAAGGTCGACCGCTTGAAGATCTCTGCGGCATCATCGAATAACCTTTCGAGATGCACGCAGATCATGCCCAGAACAATCAGCAAGGAAGCGGGAGAAATGATTTCCCAGAACCGCCCTACCTGCTGATCGGCCAGAAACAGCAAACCCGTCATAGCGATGCCACCGACGAGGGTGTAAACGAATAATGCGTCTTTCAGAATTCGAGCAATGGCTGCATAAATCAGACAGCAGACAAGAGCCGGAATCCAGAGATGGCCTCCGTGAGCAAGAGTGATCAGCCCCTGAGCATCATAAAACCAGAGGTTCAAAGGCATGATCAGACAGCCAAGTAAGGCGATACTTCGGCCAGCTGTCAAATATCGAGTGAACCGTGCCAGCGCGGCTCCTCCGCCGATCATGGCAAAGTTAGCCGTTCCGAGACAAACCGCAACAACCAGTGAATTCTCAAAAATACCAATCGACCACAGCCAGATCACCAGCCCAATGACCAGCAATCCGCCACCACTCATCATCAACGCGTGCAGACTTTTCGGATCAAGCATCCGCTCAACAAGACTCAACTTTGGTAGACTTTCCTGCGGTTTTGCGACGGGCGCTTTCTGGTCCAGTTTTTTGCGTAAATCAGAATAGTTGACAGAAACCTTTCTCAGGAAAGCCTGTGTAACCGTTTCGGGGAGATATTGTTGGGACTGAAAGAATCGCAAATCCTGAGACAGGTATTCGTGAGCCCGGGCACGCCGTTGCACGTCAATCAGATGCGGCGGACAGGGACGGGCTTCCGGCAGAGATCGGGCAGATTCCAGCGACTCCGTCAATTGTGCAGCTTCGTTTTCGTAGTGACGCAGTATCTGCTGAAACTGCTGATAGTTGAGCAGGTCGTTTTCGTACCAGTTCCGGAATTGTTTGCGACAGAAATCAATCGCAAACTGGTGATCTTCGAGTGAGGCAGACATCAATGAGTTCCCCTAAGGCAAGGTGTGATTCGTTCGCGTGTCATTAACAAGCCGGCATCCCAAACCAGCAACGCGAATCGATAACTCTTCTAAAGCAGCAACTGTGCCGAATCCATTAAGGATGTCATATCTCCATGCATAGCAATGTATTATGGCATTTAAGAATTTCTGAGGCCATCTCTGGTCCTAAATATGTGATCATTCATTGCATGTCGCTATACATAGAATGTACAATGAAAAGCTGTAGCCTTCGGGGCAATCAGGGATTGTTTCAGTCATCCAGAGGTGGTCGATCTATGTCAGAACTGTCCCAGAGCGATTTGCGGCTGTTATCAATTCTCTCCAATTTGACGTATTGCAATCCTTTCGAGCCGGAGCGAATTGAATTTGAGCGAGCCGCTTTGCGTGAGAAATTTGTGCCCGAAGATGAGATTGCCTGGAGTCGGACGACGCAATGGCTCGAAGCGGATCGGCCGAATGTGGTGTCGTTGACGGAAGCCGCCAATCAACTGGTCGATCGTATTCGCGCCGCCCTGCTGGACGGTCATGAGCTGAATGATGAGACCGCCCGTCATTATGAAGATGCCGTCACTTATGTGTTGTATTATCGTTACTTTGCTTCGCTGGTCGGTACTCAGGAATCGGTCAGTACCCGTCAAGTCAAAAAGACCTGGAATTCATTTCGGATCGACTTCGAATATTATCTGGAATTGCCGGGACGGCCTGCGTTGCATTCGCAATTTCCCGGACACATGTTTGCCTGCCTGGATCAGGTCCGGCGGGCGTTTCGGCACATCTTTCATTTTATCCTGGGCGAATCTCAACCAGCTGCCCGATTGCGAGCCGAGGTGTGGCAGTCGATTTTTACTCACAACATGCGACGCTACCGTCGTACGCTGTTTGCGAAGATGTCCGATGTCGCCACACTAATCACCGGCCCTTCCGGCACCGGTAAAGAATTGGTCGCACGGGCAATTGGGCTTTCACAATATGTGGCATTCGATTTGGACCGCGAAGTCTTCGCGGGTAAAGTGGACGATGCCTTCATCGCTTTGAATCTCTCTGCTCTTTCGCCGACTCTGATTGAATCGGAACTCTTCGGACATCGTAAGGGGGCGTTCACGGGAGCCATTTCCGACCGAGCAGGCTGGCTGGAACAGTGTCCGCCGTGGGGAGCTGTTTTTCTGGATGAAATTGGCGAACTGGATCTGGCGATTCAGGTCAAGTTATTGCGGGTAGTGCAGTCGCGGGCTTATACACGACTGGGAGAAACTGAAGAGCGTCCGTTTGTCGGGAAGCTGATCACGGCGACTAATCGCGATCTGGGTGAGGAGATGGAAGCGGGGCAGTTCCGCCGCGATTTGTATTACCGACTTTGTGCCGATCACATCCAGACACCCAGCCTGCACGACCAATTGACAGATCGTCCTCAGGCATTATCGGGATTGATTCAGCTTCTGGCTCAACGCATTGCCGGAGACGAAGCTGACTCCATTGCCCAGGAAGCAGAACAATGGATCAGCAATTCAATGCCTGCCGACTACAACTGGCCCGGCAATATCCGGGAACTCGAACAGTGTGTCAGGAATCTGATGATCCGCAACTGTTATCAACCTTATCAAACTCCGAAAAAAGAAGACTCCACTCCTGTGCACCTTTCGTGGTTGAAGGCAGCCGAAAAACGGCAATGGACCGCTGAGGAACTGGTCAGCAAATATGTCACCTGGGTCTATGCAGCCGAGGGGACTTATGAGGGAACCGCGAATCGCGTGGGACTGGATCGGAGAACAGTCAAGAGTAAGATTGATTCAGAGTTGCTAAAAGCGATTGAGACTGGGGCTTAGGGATTGAATTGAATTTGAACCGCAGATGAACACGGATAGACGCAGATGTTCATAAAGGGATTTTCATTGTAAATGTCGCGTAATTCTTATTCTTTCACGGAAGGCAACTTGCATAAATAAAAAGGTGCAGCATGTGTTACTGGAATGAAGAGATTGAGGAAGGTTTTCTCAAAAGTTCCATTCAATTGAGTGAAATAAGTCAAAATTATCTGCAAGAGTTACATCTGATTCTGAAGGATTATGAAACAAATTTATCCAATCCTAATTTTCAATCGCACGCACAAATCCTGACAAATGTAGCCCATTTGATGTCGGATCGCATCCACAAGGAATTTATCTGGCAGTGGGTTCTGAAGATGGTAAATCAATTTTGCAACAATGATAAAATTTCAGGAGATTTAATCATTTCCATATTAGAGCCTGCCGTCGAGCCTCCTGTTTTCCCTGAGGATCGTATGCAGTTTATGAAATTGCTCGCAAAACATGAGACGGCCTTACTCTTGTTTTCTGCTTTTGACTGTGAAGAATTTCCGGGTGAGTTCCCAGAATACTTACGGCATGAATATTCAATTTATGAATTCTGTTCACGAGCCATGCAGGAATCTCCTGTGATTTTCAACGAGGCAAGCCTGCTGCACTACCTGCAAAATTATCGCAATGAATAAGTATTGATCGCTAAAGGCACTGAAATATCACTTCATGGAAAATAAAAACAGCATTGCACATTTTTTCAAGCAGTGTCTGACCTACATGTGAGATCTATTTATTGGCTGCATTAAATAAATGACTGCGTTGTCGGAATGATTGTCAGTTCAGGAACGCGGGCACGGGCGGGGAGTTGCAGGACCATCATAATAGTTGCGGCTACATCTTCCGGTTGCAGGATTTTCGCCCGATGTTCGTCGGTGACGGGAGTCGGGCGATTGGCCAGAATCGGAGTATCGACTTCACCGGGATAGATGTTAGTGATGCGGACGCCATGCTCTTTTTCTTCATCGCCTGCGGATATTCCCAGTGCGGTCGCGGCAAATTTTGAAGCGTTGTATCCGACTCCACCAAGAGCAGCTGCTCGTATGCCCGCCACTGAGGAGATGTTAATTATGGTTCCCGCTTTACGTTCACGCATTTGCGGCAACGCGAGTCGCATACAGTTGAAAGTTCCGGTGGCATTGATATCCATCATACGATCCCAGTCAGCGGGATCGAGATTGTGCATCATCCGTTTCGGCACATTGATGCCTGCTGCGTTGATCAGGATATCGATCGAGCCAAGTTGTTTTTGAGCGGTGGAAAACAGGTGCTCAACACTGGTACGATCAGCCACATCGGCGGAAATGGCAAACATCGATTCTGGCTTATAATCACAAATGGATTGCAGTTTTTCCAGATTTCGACCGGCGATGACAACTTTGGCTCCTGCATCAACCAGAGCCCGAGCAGTCGCTGCTCCGATTCCCGATCCACCTCCAGTGATGACGACATTTTGATTATTCAATGACATTGTGTGCCTGCGATTTCAGAGTTGAAGAGTATTTGTAACTCTCCAACTTAACTGAGAATCGTCAGCATGTCGAATGAACGGCATGAGAGCAGGTTGATATCAGGCTGCCTGCTGAACGCTTGTCTGATATCCAAGTGTTTCTAGGAGATACTCAGCTGTCGTTTCCGAGGCTTTCGAGGCCGCAATCCCTTCAGAGAGAACTTTCAGTTCCTGGCGGACGCTTGCCAGTTCCTGCGGATTCTTCAACCATCCGTTGAGGATGCTGGCCATTTTGATCACGCGTTCCTTTTCGCCGTCCATGTAGGGGAATTCAGGCAATACTTCCCGGCCTGCAATCAGGTTTGGAAGGGTCATGTATTTGCATTTGACGAGATATTTCGCCAGTGTGCCCATCACAAATCCGCCTTTATACAGCACGACAGCTGGGGTGCCGCGGGCCATCAGTTCAAGACTGACGGAACCAGAGACCATCAATGCACAATCGGCTGCGGCTATAATTTCTGAGGTTTTGCCCGTATGAAATTCGATCGGTAAATCGGGATTGTATTTTGCCAGTTCTTCTTCACAGAATTCCCGGTGATGGGGTTTATAGCAGGCCACCAGAAAGGCGCACTCCGGATGCTGATGATTGATCCGCTGAGCAACCGACAGCATCGCTGGCCAGTTCATGGTCACTTCCATAGTGCGCGAACCAGGTAGCAACGCGATGACTTTTTTCTGGTTCTGCCTCAACTCTTTAATTTGTTTCGAGTTGACAGGATGCTGAGCAACTTCTTCAAAGAACGGATGACCCACAAATTGAGCGTTCACGCCATTTTCCTGATACCACTCCGTCTCAAAATTGAGCCCGGATAGCACGTGGTCGACATACTTATGCATCCGCTTCACACGCCAGCCACCCCAGGCCCACAATTGTGGAGGCATGTAGTAGTAGACAGGAATACCCGCCTGTTTGGCGTAGCGGGCAATCCACCAGTTGAAGCCGGGGAAATCGACCAGCACGACGGCATCGGGACGATGTTCACGAAAGTATTTTTTAGCAGCCTGCCCCAGTCCCCAGAATTTTCGGAGGAGCGGAAGAACCTGCATGATGCCCATCACGGCCATTGTGGTGAGCGGAAAAAAGACTTCGCAGCCCGCGGCCTGCATATCGTCTCCCCCATAGCCGACACAACGGCAGGTAGGATTTCGCTTTTTGATTTCACGAATTAAAGCAGCGGCATGTTCATCGCCACTGGCTTCGCCAACTGAAAAATAGATTTCCATGCCTTGAATCCCTTCGCTGGCAGAATATTTACTCAATCGCAAACTATCGGGCATTCTCCCATTTGGGTCAAGATGGGCTTGATTTCAGCGGTTATTACATCATCGCACGCTGATGTCGTTCGGTGTAACTGGATGGCTGGGGGTCAAAGCGGAGCGGAGCCCCCAGAACGTCAATTCTTCTGGGGTTCATTGTAGACGCAAAAACAGCCGGTTGGACGTAAATGTCCTTCCGGCTGTGCAAGACAGATGATTAACTCTCAAATTTCATTTTCTGCCGGAGCAAACTGGACGTCCTATGTATTTTGACATCCATGCGATGGCCCCCGTCCGAGCGGAACACTCTAGTGGCAACCGCCACCGCGGCATGAGCGGCAACTGTTACAGCTGCGGCATGAGCGACAGCTGCGACATGATCGGCATGAACTGCAGCAGCGTCCCTGAGGAGCTTGCTTAGCAGATCGCAATTTGCTGACTTCTTTGACCAGTTTGATTCCTGTTGTGCTTGTGAGAGTATTCATCGTCTTGCTCGCTTTCATATTGAAAAGTTTTTGTTTTTGACATTCAATTATGTCTCATACTCTTACAGCGAAAGCCGAGCCTTTGAGGGGACATGAAAAAAGGAAAGCCGAAGACGGAAAGCGGAAAGCCGAGAATTTATCAGCTTGGGTGTCTGGGGTCGAACGAATAGAGCCCCCAGAAGAATCGACGCACTGGGGGCTCCGCTTCGCACCGACCCCAGCCACCCCTTGCCATATTATTCCACTATACTACAGAAATAGGGGGTGCGATCGACATGTGGCAGCACCAGGGGCTGATAAATCGTCGTGAATGCTTCGGCATGCTTGTGAACCTCCCAGGCTTCCTTGTTCTCCCAATGTTCGCATAGAAGCAGGTTTTGAGGGTCGTTATTGTCGTGATAAACTTCGAATCTCAGGCAACCCGGCTCTAAACGGGAGAGCTGACCGGCTTTCCGGAGCAAATCGGTGATTTCATTGGCTTTTGATTCCTCGTGAACTCTCAGTACAACATTGATATAGAACATGGTGTCTCCAAATCATAGAAATTGTAATTTTTCGAACGCGCTCAAAATATTGATTGATCGCCGTCCCCTTGCTGTCGCTTCGAGTTATTATTGTAAATACATTTTAGACAATTCCTCAGTGATGAGCATAAAGGTCAATAATGGTTCCGACAAAGCAGAAACCTCGGTGTTTGCTCTATCAGGATGATTTTTTTCTGGAGCATCGTACGGGAAGTCATCCGGAATGTCCGCAGCGGCTGGTCGCTATTAAGAAGGCATTGTCGCAGCCGATTGAAGGAGTTGAGGAAAGATCCGCAGCTGAGGCAGTCAAAAAATCGGGATTATTGTCAGAAGAAGTCCAACTTCTCCTGAACAAAGTTCATGAATCTACCTATCTGCATCAACTGGACCAGTTTGCCGCTCACGGCGGAGGACAATGGGATGCCGATACGATCGTTTCGCCAGATTCTTATGAGGTGGCAAAACTGGCGGCTGCAGCGGCGATGCTGGCGACCGATCAGGTTTTAACGACGGAGACCAAGCGAGCCTTCTGTGCGATTCGGCCACCGGGGCATCATGCGGTGGCGGATACTGCGATGGGGTTTTGTCTGATGAATAACATCGTGACAGCAGCCCGGCGAGCAGTTGAAAAGCATGGATTGCGTCGAGTGCTGATTGTCGACTGGGATGTCCATCACGGAAATGGAACTCAGGATCTTGTTTATGAAGATGAACAAATCTGGTTTTATTCTGTCCACCGGCACCCTTTTTATCCGGGAACGGGGCATCCTGAGGAAACGGGCTCGGGTAAAGGGCTGGGGACAATCTGCAATGTGCCGCTCTCGGTGAAGACCAGCAGAAAAGAATATTTGGACACCGTCTCGAAGACACTTGGCGACTTCGCGGAAAAGTGTCGCCCGGAACTCGTTCTCATCAGTGCCGGGTTCGATGCGCACGAACTGGATCCAATCGGCTCGCTCGGTTTGAAGTCGGAAGATTTTCGCTCTCTGACCAGACTCGTGTGCGAAATCGCGGATTCTTCGGCTCAGGGGCGCACCATATCGCTGCTTGAAGGGGGGTATCATCTGGATGCGCTGGCAGAATCGGTGAAAATTCATCTGGAGGAATTCAGCTCCGATTCCCAGTTCACCAATTGAGATAGGGCAAATCTCCGGCTAGAATAGATTATGTAAAGTTGCTCGCAGAGAAACCTCCTGATCGGTTACACCGGTTCCCACCTGAAGCAGGCATGATGGCATTCATTGAGACCCTCAATTCGCTCACAGAAGAACGCAATGCCAGTTCGCCGAAATTTCTCCACTGTCGTAACAATTGGATGCTTGTCGCACTGATATTCGTCTGTGGCTTGAGTGTTTGCATCTCACCAGATCCTTGCTGCGCACAACCTCAGGGAAAAGTCCCAGGCTTCTTCTCAGAGACGGAAGAAGATCCCGATGATGCCTCGCTGTGGTATCTCGTGCAGGCGGACAATGAATTTCGTCGAAAATTCGAATCGCTGAATGCGTTGATCTCAGAAGATCGAGCGATTGACGCCGCAGTCGCATTGCAGGCGATTCTGGATAACCCGGCTGATTACCTGATTTTAGAGGGGGCAGAAAAAACGGATAGCGTCAAGCTACTGATGTTGAGCTGGGTGGAAGACCTGCCCAATTCAATTCTGGCCGCCTACAATCTGCAGTACGATCCTCAATGTCGGCATTTGATTGCGCAGTATGATAAAACGGGTCAGATCCGTTATCTGCTGGAAGCTTCGCGTCGATTTCTGCACACCAGTTCCGGAGGCATCGCCACATTCCGGCTCGCCAATCACTATTACGATCGTGGTGATTTCCGAACGGGGTGCCTGTATTATTTGAGACTTCAGGAAGTCAAACGGCACGCCAATCAGTTTTCGCCCTGGCTGCAATTACAGACCTCGATCTGTCTGGCCAATTTGTACTCTGTCAAAGTCGCCATCCAATATCTGCATGAGCATGTGCAGCAATCGCCCATGACTGTCGGCGGAGAGCCGATGACTTCTGAAAAACTGCAGGGGATACTGACAGAATCTCTCATTGCAACTCCTGACACATTGCAGATATCGGAGGAATCCGAGTGGCGGAATTTTCGTCGCACGGCTCAGCGCAATCGATATTCTTCCGAGTTCAATATGCTGCCTCTTATCGACTGGAAGATTGAGGCTTCGCAGGTCCTGCTCGACGATTCACTCCGACATGCCGATGCCTATTATGCGTTGCTCAAAGGAGTTTCCCGTGGAGTTCGGGAACGAAATTTTGTCACTCTGCCTGCCCAGAATCCTGTCGTGACGAAGAATCATATTCTGATTGCCGGCTTTGGTACGGTCGCTGCCTTTGATCGTCAAGATGGCTCGTTACTCTGGAAGTCCTCGACGACAGATCGTTCACTCGAATTTCTACTCAATGAAGAAATGCTGGGGCGGTTTGCAGTGGATGCCCGTCCCGATAACGAACTACATCATTATGCGATTCAGCATCTGTTTTGCGATTTGACCTCCGGCACACTCAGCAGCGATGGGCAATCTGTTTTTGCCGTGCGGAATACTGGTCTGGCATCATTAAATGCGAGAACAAGCCTGCAGGTCAGTACGGAAAATCACGCACTGATTCCAACGGAATCGAATCTACTTTCAGCTTTTGACATTAAGACGGGAAAATTGATCTGGGAAATTGGCCGCAGTTCCGACAACATGAACGACAATCTCCTGACAGGACATTATTTCCTGGGGCCACCAGTCACGGTTGAGGGACGTCTGTTTTTGCAGACGGAAAATGGCTCGGAAATGTTTCTGGTTGAACTGAATGCTGCGACCGGAGAAGCAATCTGGATTCAGCCGCTGGCTCATCCGGAAGTGGATATTACTGCAGATCGTCCCCGACGCCTCGCCGGTACGATGCCGACTTATGCCGCTCCTTATCTCATCTGTCCGACAAATGCCGGCAGTGTGATGGCTGTGGATATCGGACTTCGCGAAATCGGTTGGATCAGTGTTTATGCCGTTCGTGAACCTGAACAGCTTGAATTTGATTTACCATTCGGACGCCCACGTCGAGATCCCTCCGATGGTCGTCGCCCTGTTGATTTCACAGGTGGGACATACATGGATGGTTCCCACTGGCAGGAAACAATTCCCTTAATGGCTGGTCAAACCGTGGTGCTCACGCCGATTGACAGTCACGATTTGATCGCCCTGGATGTGATGACCGGTCAGGTTCGCTGGGTCGAACCTCGGCGGGATGGCATGTATGCGGAAGTCACACCGGATGGGCAAATTCTGATTGTTGGAAATACAGTCATTCGCTCTTTATCTCAAAGTGGGCAGGAAAACTGGAGACGGGATTTAATTTCCAGCGAACCAGCAGGGCGGGGCGTGTTTCGAAATTCAATCTATCAACTTGCCTTGAAAAATGGCGAGTTGCTCTCGATTGATTTCAAATCGGGGCACATACTCGCCTCAACGATTCCCGATATCGATTTGCAATTTGGAAATCTGCTGGCCATCGACGATCAGTTATTTTCGTTTTCTGCAAATCAGATGGTCGCATTCGAGTCTCTGGCCGAAGTGAAACAACGGATCAATTCTGAGAGTGTACCAAATCTGGAAGCGATGCGACTCTCCCTCTCCGGTCAATTGGAGTTGCATCAGGGGAATACCAAACTGGGGCTTGAACAACTGCAACGCTCTTATGAAATTCAGAAATCGCCTGAGATCGCCAGGTTGATTACGCAAACCTTACTCGATGCCAATCACGATATTCTCAAGCTCGACTCCGAAACCATTTCGGAACTGGCCGAACTGATGGTTTCAGCCGATCATGCTCCTGAAGTTGTATTCCGTTATGTCGATGCCCTGATGCATATGGAGCAACCACTGGAAGCATTTCGCGTGATTCACTCTCTACTGATCTCGCAGGAAAAATACGAAGCGTTGATGAGTTTGCCTGGAGAACGCAAAGTAACTTTAACGGCCTACGCGACCGGGTTTATTCAGGAATTGCACGAGGATGGAACGTCCAACTCCCAGATAAATCTGGTTAGCGAATCGTCTCAGATTATTGAGCGAACTAAAAATGCCACCGAGCTCCAGAAATTAGCTCCTTTGTTCGCGGTTCAAAAATTGGAAACCGAATATCGACTGCAACTGTGCCGTTTATTGAATCCGCAACAGAATTCACTCCTGCTTGAAAGACATCTCAGCTGGCTTAATAGGAATGGTTCCGATGTGCAACGTCCCGAAGTGATTGCCCGCCTGGCAGAGATGTATCTGCAGAACCAGAAATGGGAAGCTGCTCGGGAGTATCTCGATCTGCTGGCTAACAGTTATCAGGAAACTGTGTGTCTGAATGGGAAGACGGGTCAACAGTTGTTGAGCGAATGGCAGGATGACTATGGCTCTTCATTCAATGCCTCAGCGAAAGATTTCTCAGTCCCCCTGAATTATTCCTATCAAGTCACAAGTATTCCCGAAGCCGTCGCGGCAACGCGGGGAGATCATCCCGTTACGATTGAGAAGCGGTTCACTTCAAATTCGCCCTGGAATTACTGGTTGTTTTCCATGGAGCGAATTCAAAGTCAATTGATGGCTCAGAATGTTCATGGCAATTCTGCATGGCGGCTCGATCTCGGAGAAATCGGTCGTTCGAGCCAGAATTATCTG
>TARA_R100000789_G_scaffold69726_1_pt1 | contig 13478 bp, 13 predicted proteins | sample TARA_R100000789 | Tara Oceans TARA_R100000789 (sample SAMEA2623403) | marine metagenome | biome: marine biome (ENVO:00000447); feature: mesopelagic zone (ENVO:00000213); material: "saline water (ENVO:00002010), including plankton (ENVO:xxxxxxxx)" | depth 450 m
CCCCCTTCGGGAGGAATGGACTCAGTTCCGGTGTGATGTTTTCACCGATTGGGTCCGCGAGTACCGAGATATCCTCGATACAGTCCACCCCAAGGCGTTACTTGGAACCTTTCACTGCCCTTGGTCACCCGAAGACTACGATGGCGCGATCCGGCATAAACTGGCCATAGATCTCCCCGCTCAGGCGAAATATCTGGACGTTTTCAGCATCATGCCCTACCACGCTCGATTCGGGCATCCACAGGATCCCGCTTGGGTTGCGAGACAAACGAGGAATCTTGGAAAACTGCTCAAGCTGAAAGGTGAACCAGACGAGAAGCACCAGATTTGGCCCATTGTCCAACTGGCAGACTGGGGTGAACCTGTGGGAGTTGACCAGGTCTCAGCAGTTCTGGATTCCGGAACAATACAACCTTCAACTGGTGCAATGGTGTTCCATTGGAGTGGAATATCCAAAGATTGGGAGAAAGTCGAAGCCCTCGGTCGCTTCTATCGTGGGATTCGTCCATCATCGCATGATTTGAAGCAAACATTCCCAGACTCAGACGACACGACTCGCTAACGACCAATTACATCATTGCGGTATCGATGAAAGTTGGTTTCTTCACCTTTGATATCGATAAAAGAGTTGCATTGAGTGGGAATTGTGATTTCCCTACTGCCAGGGATTCTCACTCACTCTTTCTCACAGGAGGATCACCATGCTCATTCTCGGTACCGATCAGCATGCACGACAACTGACCATCTCCCTGAGAGACCAGCAGGGCGATGTCCTGCTCGCTCGACAGGTCTCAACACGACCAGCCAAGATTCTACAATTCTTCGACAACTCACCCAGCGCTGTGCTGAGCACAATGAATTGTCCATCGCTGTCCTCGAATTCTGCGGTTTCAACGACTGGCTGATTCGCATGCTGCGAGATTATCGCTGTCCATTCAATTGTCTTGCCGGTCTCAGGGCTGCCTCGCCGCTATTTATCCGAGGCCAGGGATGCTCCATCCATCCCGATATGTTTGCGAAACGAGCGAAGTGGCTTCCGGACTATTGGTAAATGTTTGGTTGATGTGGTCCCAGTGAAGCCAGTCGTTGCTAACTCGATCGGCCATCGCACCAACCAACACAGCCTCGGTGAGCGGCCCTCCATGACTAAAATCATCACATGCTTTGCGACCCTCGATAACAGCATCGACCCAATCGTGGTAGTGATCCTGCTTGGCCAAATCACTTAGTATCTTGTCACTGACAGACTTTGCTTCGGGCAAAACTACCGGCATTCCACCCCGATAGTTTTTAAATATTGTCCCCGACTCACCAATCCAGCATGTGCCGGATTCCGGTAGCGAGTCCACTCCAGATGGCAACGGAATCCGAGTCGCGTCCGGTGTTTTATCACCGTCATGCCACGTCAGCTTGATGGTGTCGCCAGCCGTGATATCGCTCCCTGGGAATACAAGCTCTACCTGCCGCTGCTTTCCCCACAGTGGCCCAGTTGTGATTGGAGTCAACTGACGCACTCGAAGTGGTGCGGTCAATTTCAACGCGTCAAAGCTGGTGTCGAAATGGTGACAGCCCATGTCACCCATTTCGCCGACACCAAATCCATACCAGGCACGCCACGTCCCCGGATGGTAGGTGTTGGCAAAGTACGGTCGAGGCGTTTGTACGCCAAGCCAAAGATCCCAATCCAAGTTAGCGGGAACGACCTGGCCTTGGCCGCTGATATCGGTATTCTTCGGCCACCAACTGAGTTTTTTATTCTCCCACAGGATCACTTCCTTGATCTTACCGATAACTCCACTGCGAATGAGTTCGACCGTGTGTCGACTCTCGATGCTCGAACGACCTTGATTTCCTAACTGCGTGACGACGCCCGCCTTGGCAGCCTCTTGTGTAATCACGCGGCATTCGTGCAACGTACTTGCCATCGGTTTTTGCAAGTAAATGTGTTTTTTTGCACGGATCGCGGTGACGGCTGGTGCGGCGTGCATATGATCCGGCGTGCCAATGGTAACGGCATCGAATTTGTCCGCATGTTCGGCCAGCAAATTTCGCCAATCTCGATGTAGAGAGGCATCGGGATTTTTCCGCGAAGCCACAGAGAGGTTGTTCGAGTCGACATCACACAATGCGGTAATATGAACCTTGGGGTGTGATGCTACGCTCTCCATCGTCCGCCCACCCATGCCACCGACACCGATGCATGCAACTTGCAAACTCGACTTAAGTGAAGCGCTGCGAACGATTGCAGGACAACCGATGACTCCGACAGTAGCAACTGTGGCATTTTTCAGAAGCTGTCGGCGGGTGAGAGAAGGGCTGTGAATGTTCGTTGAAGTAAGATTTGTCATAGCTTAGCCCTGATGGAATGGTTTTATTTGATAGTTTAATTGAGAGAGGACACTCCAGCGAACCAATACACCAACGTCCGTTGCTTATGCAAAAGTTCTTTGAAATCGATGAAAGAGTAGTGACCGATTTGAAGTGGGTTTCATGTGGAGAAGGCAATACTTCCTATTTTATAGAGAGAACGCAATTCTCTTTCTCGGTATCGATCAGCATTCACAACAACTGACCATTCCGTTAAGAGGTCTACAGGGTGATGTCCTGCTTTCTCGACAGGTCTCCAAGCCTCCATGCAAGATTTTACAATTCTTTGACCATCTCACGCAATGCAGTGCTAAGCACTACGAATCGTCCATCGCTGTCCGCGAGGGATTGATCAAATAGTATGAGCGGAAGGTAGCTTGAACAGATCGAGAAGACTGCAGTTCGTTCACGATTGGAATCGAACTATGCTTCGTTCGCTTCTGTTGTGAAATTTGTCAATCTTCCACCGCGATCGGATAAGCTTACTCCCGCTTCAAATAGATAAATTCCTCAGGGAGAATCATCCAGTCCTAATCTGGTAAATCTCAACCACTTTGGTATTGTCTTGCAATTGCAATGATGGATCACTGACGATTAGGTCTGCATATCCTATTGCGAAAATCGCACTGCTACAATTGCATCCCACTCTCAACTATTGGAATTATTAAATCGAAAATGCGATCTCAGCGATGAATTTTGCGTTGCAGTAGAACGAGAGACAGAATTATCAGCACATGTTCCATTTTGAGGCCAACTGTGCAATGAAGAACAAAAAAACAAAGTGAATTGCCACTATTCCTCCAAAGTCCGAACATCAGAACATCGCTTCGGCTGAAACATCAGGCATTGACTTAGCAACGATTTCAGCGATCTCAACTTTCATCTTCATTCGGAGTTTCCAACGACTCACGATTCCCAACTCTTTCAATTCTTTAGCGTATCGAGCTTCGACTTTTCGGCGAGCATCGGACTCAACGCCAACAACAAGATTTCGATATCCACCAGCTACAAAACCGGAGACATTAATTGGCCGGGATGGTTTGGTATGATTGGGTTTTGCGTCCATAAGATTTCAACCGAATAAGGTTTGCAACAGATTGTATTGAGTAATTATTAACGGTCAAAACGCCTAACTCCGCAAATCGGATGCGTAGGATTGCTCATTGAATGTGTTATTTCACGGCTTCAAATTCTTATGCCATTGTGCTTAGTCTTCGCGAGGACATAAATTTGGTTAGATAACGCAATGCGGACATCGGTGCATCAATTTGCAATCACACGATTATGTTTCCAATTTGGGATTGTCATCGTATTCTACCCCATCAAATTCGTAACGAGAAGAGAATGAAGAGCGTGTTCGTAACTTTGCAACTCGATTAATGTCTTTTACGGATGCGTCAACATCATGCCGACGATACGAACAATATCGAACTCCGTCACGCGTGCAGATGTCAACGAATTGTCCATCATCAGATTTAACCGCAATATATGTCAGATTGGCGGGTTGGTTATCAGGATCATCGCTTTTAAATAGCTGCTGATCGACCAATGCTGCTTCAGGCCAGCAATCAGGCAGGCCTTCCAATTCGTATAAAACCCATCCGAAGTGATAATAGGACCTTCCAGTAATTCGCACACGTTGATCAGCGAATTCGGCCATGTTCGGTGGGACAACTGTGTGCAGTCCAAATTGAGATGGATCACCAGTATATTTTTGCTGGAGTTGTTCAAGCAATGCACGAGATTGCAGACGTGCATATTCGCCAGGTAGAAAAGCGGAATGGTAATTTTCCATATTGAATTTATTATGTTAGTATTTGGAGCGAGATAATTTTCGATCTAGCTGGGTGGAGGTACTTGAAATTGAGTTTCAATATCCTTCTCATCGGCTACTTCTGTAGAGCGAAATGTAATGCGACGGCAGTAGCGAATAATTGCGGCCAAGCCATATCCCCATGCAAAGCTGTTAACACCAACGATGACACTTATTGCAATGATTTCGCCAACCGACGAATGATGACCAACCGCAGGAAACATAAAAGGCCACGCGAACGGCAATGCCAAGATGATGACTAAAATAGCGAGAACTACCCCATATAGTTGATTTGAAAACTGATGGACCCCAATGACAAAAAGCAGCCAGGCCGCGCAATTCAGCATTGTGAGCAATCCACCGGTATTGGGCTTTTATCGAAACATTATTGAATTTGCATCACCTTCAGAAATCGCAGGGCCGGGAGAATAAAGTAACTATTGGAAATATATTTTGCAGATAACGAAATTCCTCACTTTTCAGGAGGTCGTGCAGCTGGTTTCGGATAAAGAGCAGGGGATGGTTCGGTATCCTCTGGCGTCTGGTTTGCATTGAACGACCAGCTCCTTGAACATCGTCCTTTGTAGGCGTCATTGTCTTTTGGAAGTGAGTGTATACCGCTCATTCCGTAGGACACGTTGGCCTTAAATGATGTAATACGCTGGCCACCATAGAATCCGGCCTCGTACTGAAACTGGATGTAGCCAATGAATGGCAGTTGCGTGGCAAAGAAGTCGGGTTCCTTTTCAAGTATCCAACGAACAACTGCGTCCTCATCGCTCTTCCACTGGACATCGAGTTTGGCGTACTCTGAGAGCAACTTCCCGTACCGATCCCGCTCGGAATTCGGTACACGTACAGAACTGATGAAGTGTCGTCCGGGATTCTGATCCTTCTCGTAGCCCTGCGGTTCGCTGGCTTGGAGTACCTGCCAGGTTGACCAATGCTTAAGGTCCGGAGAGTAGCGGACGTAGACGTTACCACCATAAGGTATGGACTTCTGGCCGTTGTTCAAAAAAAACTCTGATGGTTTCGGATGTATACTGACGCGTACTGAGACCGCCAAGGGTGGGCGCCACGATAACCCCAACGCCAGTGGAGTAGTTTGGATCCATCCGTCTCGGGAACTAGCGGATTCACCGTCCCAGCCAAGTCCATTTCTATCGATGGTTATTAGATCGGGTTTAGACCAAGTTGCTTTGGCCCTGGCATCGTTAATGTCAGTGAAATCAATTGCGAGCGATTTGGTGTCGAGTATGGATGCTGTCGCTGTTGATGCCACAAGACCAGCAACGACTGCCATCAACCCTGTGCGTAGTACTTTCATGCTTGTCTTTCTGTCGAACGACTGCGATCATCGAGTCTCGTGAGAAATTTGACGGAATGGGCCAGACGTGTGCGTCTGGCTGACGAAGTCACAAGAACTTGCTGTGTAGGGAATAACTGTCGCTTTTTATTTTCTTTTCGGGTTGTCTTCTTGTTGCATTGCAACCCAGACGCACGCGTATGGGCCATCCAGTCCCGTGCACATGCCATTGTTATATTACGGTTATGTCGCGGCTAGTTACCACCATCTCCATCGGGTTTGATGAGCTCATTTTTTGCTATTCGTGGCTGAATCGTGATCTTCATTCCGTAAATCGAGTTCGGGCCATCTTTCTCGCCTGCGTAATAAACAACAAACCAATCGTTACCTTCAAGGTGTGTCATCCAGGGATAGCTGAAATCCTCAATACCGGGACAGGAAGCTACAAGACTGTGCCGTTCCCAATTGAGGGAGTCGCTTTGTGATTGCCAAAGACTGATCAGATTTGACTCATTCCTTTCCGATTGCAGTGCATAAAGCCTGTTGGGTTGCGTTGGATCTGAGACTATGAACGGGCTGGGATGTACCGATTTCTCGTTCCCCTGGATCACGCTCTCCTGGAATTGCCAACTTGTTCCAAAGTCATCACTGACGTACTGATGGTAGGCATGGGCCGCATTTTCGCGGACCAACCCGATGAGCCGTCCGCCTGTGGAGATGAAAGTCGGTTCATAATATTTTTCTTTCGTGATTCTTTGAGCTGGCCCCCATGTTTTGCCGTCGTCTTCTGAATAAGCAATCCATAGACCATAACCACTCGGTTTTCTGTAGTGCCCACATACCGCTAATCCTTTACCCGGGACTTGAAATACGTGGCCAAATACCGATCCGGTTTTACTGTCACCGATTGCGGAGGTGTCGGTTGCTTCCCACGTCTGACCATTGTCCAGGGATCGCCAGCCGTAGATGTTGTTGCGAAGGTCATCCGTAAACGCCATCGCCATAAGCACAATCGCACCGTCTTCAGCCATTCCCATCGCCAGGTTGGCAGCGTGCTGATATTGCATAGAACTGTCGAAAGTCTTCAGCACATAAGGAGAAGTGAAGCTCTTGCCGCCGTCCGTAGAAACCGACACCGCTGGGCAGCCATCACCATTCACGTGTTTCCTCCCAGCTATGAATGCGACAACGAGGCTACCATCATTTGCCTTAACGATTTTCGGCCAGGACAAGTGACAGAACCGATCGCCCTCCGGGGCTGGCACAATCACCCGAGCAGGACCGTAGTCATCTCCGCTTACTAACCCGGTGCCAGTAAGCATCGCCACGGCGATCATTAAACCAGCGAAAAGAGAGTTTTTCATAAGATTATCATTCTATCCATCCAACGCCACTGTTCATCAAGTTGCAACCATTGACATTGATTCCAAAACTGTCCATACAATTTATGTTCCAATTGAAATTGAGGATTCAGCGTCTCCGTCTTAATCCATTGTGACGCCGCAATTGCATTCATGTCAACATTTCCAATTCAATGAGACCGATGACGGAGTTGGCAACAAGCTGAAAACTCTGTTTCGTGTATCCACCACTGAGGACCATGATGGTATGATCTCAGTGTAACGGTCTGACCATTGTTGAGCAGTTATGTTCTCGATAAAGTCCAACCACTCAGCAACGATCTGTTTGGCCTTATCCAACTGAACAAATCGCGGCAGAAGTACGCTTGTCAAGTTCTGCCGTCTGCCGTTACATTCAGATACACAATAAGCTAAATCGGGGCGAGCCCGAGTGAAAATGTTGGTTCAAACGCCAATCAGTAAAGTTCAGTCCGCTTTCAAAGCTATCTGACGCCCTACTTGCCAAACAATTATAGCCGTCTGCAGTGCCTGTGGGCCAAACTTGCTCCACTAAGTTCGCCTGCCGCCGATAAGTAAGGACCAGGTGAAGTGGAAACTATCTCCATTGATCAGATTGAAGTTAGAAAATACGTCGTTGGCTTGATCAAGTCGTTTGAGCGGACGGTTGCCTAACACGGTTCAAAAAATATTTTCTGAGTTTGATTTTACTTGAATTACCACGTCTGATCGGGTGAATGCGATGGTGAGACCCGGGCACCGCAATCCCGACCATTAAACTCGCAATTGAGACCAGAATTGCTATTTTCCTCATCTCGCATTCTGGGATGAAGTACACATTTGTCGTACTGAACGGGGGCCTGGTTAAGTGAGCATGTCCTTGATTACTCCGGTGCTGTCACCATGGCGTTCGGTAGTCACACCGACACCCTGGAGGAGAGTCAGCCAGGCGTTACAGAGCGGTGTATTATTCTCAACGACAATATTCTCCCCCAGTTTGAGTCCGGCTGCGCGTCCGGCGACGAGAGTTGGGCAATTCGTCAGGTCGTGTCCCGTGCGGATATTGCTCCCATAAGCAAGAACGACATTGTCAAACAGGTTACTTCCGTCCCCTTCCTGAGTTATCTTTAGTTTATCAATAAAGCCCGCCAGCAGCTGGCTCTGAGTTTGGTCACGCTGTTGAGAACAGACCAGTTTTTCGCCGCGTGTCGAGTGATAGTGACTCATGTCGTGAGGGAAGACTTTGTTCCCAATACTGGTGAGAAGAGTCGCGACAGGCTGTCGATATGTGATGACTCGAGTGCTATCCGTCTGAAATCCAGCAACAATCAAATCGTACATTAACTTGATTTCGTCGCGACCCAACAACTCCGATGAAGGCTCGGCGAAAGGAGCCTCTGGTCGCGGCCTGTCCATCCATTTCTCATCTTTGCTGAGGCGGGTCTCGATGTTGCGGATGCTGTCAAAATATTCGCTCAGTTTTTCGTTGTCATCTTTGCCAAGACCACGTTGCAGGCTTCGGGCATTTTCAAGCACAGTATCCAACACACTACGTCTCTGAGCAATTAGTAGACGCCGCTGTTCGAGCGGCACAGAATCTTTCGAGAACAGTCTGTGATAAGCTTGCAATGGCCCATTGTCACCGCCGATCGGTTTGCCGCTGGCATCCCAGGCAAGAGAAAGACCGGGGCCATGGCCGGAACGGTCTCCCTGTTCGCTGTGGTTCAGTTGGAGAGAAGAAAATCGTGTGTGCTGACCAAACTCGTTGGCGGCAACTTGATCTGCAGAGATGGTATTGCAGTAGCTCTGGCCAGGTTGTGCGTAGGGATTCGCACCAGTCAACCACCAGGTGCTGCCTGCATGACCTTCGACGGAGAATTTATTCCGCAGTCCCTGCACGATTGAGAAGTCGGCTTTGTGTCTTTCGAGCGGCTTCAGTCCTGCTGGCAATTCGTAATCAGGACCAGATGTTTTCATGTCTGGGAAAAAGGATTCTTCAGTCACTCCCCATCCAAAGCCTAAAAAGACCATCCGCTTGGGCGGTGCTACAGGAGGGGCCGCAGCTGCGAAGCGGCGAAACCCGAATGATTCGAGAAATGGCAAGGCGACGACGGCTGTCGCCGACCGCAAAATTTCGCGTCGGGTTGGATTCATTAATGACATCTGAACTCTTTCATTCCAATTGAAATTCCGGGCTGTTGACCAAGGCGTGAATAAACGCATGGATGGCAAAGTCATGCTCTCGTGCCTCTTGAACGATATTTTCGATGAGACTTTCATCCGTAAAGCCAACCGGACGCCCAATCGCGTACTGAATTAATGCTTCTGTAAAACCTCTGGCGAAGTCCTCTTCGTGTGATGCGACGAGATCGCGAAGTTCAAAATAATTCTCAAAAGCAGGGCCATTGTATAATGAGCCGGATGGATCAATTTTCCATGTTATTTTCTTGTCGGGGTCAGGTTTGCCTTTATCATCAACGACTTGAAAATTGTCCTCTGTTCTCCAGTTACCGACGGCATCAAAATTTTCCAAGCCAAAGCCGATAGGATCAATCTTGCGATGACAACTGGCACATTGAGGTTCTTCCTGATGAGCCAGGATTCGCTCTCGTGTTGTCAGCGTTAATCCGGCCAATCTGGCGAGCTGTGGAACATTGGCGGGTGCCGGAGGAGGTGGGTCGTGGAGTAGCTTTCGCAGGACCCATGCACCACGTTCGACCGGGCTGGTTGTGTCTCCATTTCCCCCCATAAGATGAATGGCAGACATCCCCAGAAAGCCTCCTCGGGGAGAACCTTCTGGCAGTTGCACTCTTCGATAGTGATCTCCGTGAACACCTTCGATACCGTAATAATTGGCAAGCACGCTGTTTACGACCACATAATCTGATTTTAAAAGATCTGTCAGAGGGCCATTGTTATTCAAGAGATATTTAACGGTTTCATAGATCTCGATACGAGCCGCTTGCCGAGTGCTGTTATCGAAGCGGGGATGCTTATCGAGATTAACTTGAAAAAAGTCCAGACGATCAAGCCCCAGCCATTGGTAGGTAAATCCAGTTACAAAATTTTCCATCCGAGGATCGCTCAGGAGTCGAGAAACCTGTTCGCTGAGCACCTCAGGTTGATTCAATTCACTGTTTTCGGCAAGAGAATACAGTCTATGATCTGGAGGGCCGCTCCACAAAAAGTAAGCAAGCCGGTTGGCTAATTCATGATCCGTTAATGCTCTTGGCTTCTCGGCCATGCGAGGTTCGGAGTGATAAAGAAACATCGGTGATGACAAGACGATCGCCAATGTATCTTTTAGTGAATCGGTATGTTTTGCACCCAGTTTTCGATGTGACTGGTAGATTTGCACGAGACGATTGACATATTCCGGGGATGGTTCGACTCCTCGGAATGCAGTTTTGGAGAATTGTTCAAAAGCCCTATATAAATCATCGTCGGAGGGCATCTCTGAATTATCGTCGTGAGGAAGATGGCCGATTGCTGCCATGCCCGCAGACGTCTGCTTGTCCGAGGTGGGAACACGTTCAATTTCTATCCAGTCGACCCAGAGTGCAAACGTTCGTCCAATTTCGTGATTCTGACTCCGCCCTTCACGAGCAACTCTTGTCGCTTGCTCCCAATTGTCTCGGGTCCCTTTTTCTCTCAGGAAAGCGAACGATTCGCTCGTTCTTTATTCGCCCTCGTCATCGTGAGTGGGATTTCGATGACCTGAGGGGCGTCGATTGTGCCTGTGATTTCATGAACACTTAACGCCTGTTGAGACCTCGGGTTGATTCCGAATTCGATAAACTTTCGATCGGAAGTGGCGTGTTCTGTTGTCGCGGCGCGGAATCGGACAACGTACTCACCAACTGGCCAACTGAAGGGAACCAGAAGATTGATGGTGGCATTATCGAGAACGGAAGGATGCTCGTTGGAAGCGGCCAGATAGGCTCCAGTATCAGTTGCGGGCTGTTCCAGATAATATCGATGATAAGGAAGATGGAATGGTCGCAGCGCAGTAATCGCTTTATCTGCATTGTTTTCTACGGTGTTGAATCCAAAGGTTTCCGGGGCAGGGACCCCAGGAAATTTCTTCCAGGATCGATAGAAGATATGTGCGTGATTTCCCAATGGTCCTGCACGAATTTCCGCAACAATGTTTGCGTTTTCAGGTTTTGCGACCGCCTCATCAACCAGTTTCGTCCATGCTGTAGCCCGGCTTTGCGCATCAAGTTGGTATTCGATATGCTTGGCCACTTTCGAGGTAATCTCCTCGGTTTCAAATCGAAGTATATTGTGGACATTTAAGGCCGCTTCCCACTCAAACGCTTCATCGAGGGTCTCTCGCCCTAATGCCATGTATTGTTCAAACTGAGTACTTGACATGTAGAGATTCGATCCCACGGTGTCGAAGCTGCCACTTCCGATATCGGACGGGAGATCATTCACATTAATTTCCACACCCAGTAGCTCATGCAGAGTATTCTGGTACTCCCGACGATTGAGACGCCGCATCGTGATCACACCTTTCTGATCAGCGAGATTTCGCCGCACGGCTACCATCGCATTTGCCAGATGATCGAGGAAATCCGCTTTGAGCGACTTTTCAATAGCTGGCTCTTCTTTCGGTGGCATCTCTCCCGAATTCAACGCGTTCAGGACCTTCTGCCAGCGAGCTGCCGTTTCAATATCTGAAATCGTTAATGGTAAAGTGTCGACACGAAATTCTGCTTCGGCATTATCTATTCCGTGACAATCCAGGCAGTGCGTCTGAAGTAGAAGAAAATGTTCCTTTGCAATCGTGACAACTGGGGCTTCAGCAGCAATCAAAAATGCAGAATGTAAACCGCATCCTGTCATCACAAGACCGATAAGAATTAGATTGAAATATTTCTTCATCCGTAGTTCAGTCGTAGCTAATATCACCGTTCGCGATTATTAGTCGCTTGGTGTGTGTCAGAATAGGTGTCCACAATTGAGGGTGTTACCAAGCCTAACTGGCCTTCTGGCAAGAATAAAGCATCTTTGATGTCAATGATAGAGTTGCCTTGAGTGGGAAATGGATTTCCCCATGTCTGGGGAATCACACTCACTCTTTCTCACAGGAGGACCACCATGCACTTTCTCGATATCGATCAACATGCACGACAACTGACCGTCTCTGTCCAGTAATACTGAAGGACCTCAGCTGGTGCTGGAGGCCTCGATAGGTTTTTACCCTGGGGAATTAATAGAATATTGAATTCGCACCTCTGAATTTGTCGCGTCGAACATTCATTCATTGAAACGTTGTTGAAGAGTTCATCTCGGGATTGTACGCTTATTAGCATTGTGAAGTTTGCGGCATAGCATCACTGGATCATCAACGTTCTGTGACAAAGAGCCTATGCATTCTTCCATGGTTAAGTTTTTCCATCCATACTCGACCGAAAAAAATGCGGTAAAACTTTACCGCACTTCGGCGGTCGAATACCTGTTCTGTCACTCAAGCCATGACGATGTATGAGAAGCTGCGACCCTGGACGGAAATAGAATCGTGTCGATGCAAGACCGTAACGGGATTGGTACTGATTGACCTTCTGACTGACAACCCGATCCATTGTGCATCTTGCCGTGGCGAGATTGACCCCGAGCGTCTGCAATTGACAGAAAACGAAGTCGAATCGATCGTTCGATGGCATTCCGTAGCGAGCGCCCTATATCGTCTGTGGCTCGATTCCGGCGAATACGAACACTACGCGAAAGAGAAACTTCTCGATCCTCGCGGCCAGATCAACCAGCAAGCACAGGAACTTGCAATCGCAATGTCGCTTCGGCTTCCAACGCGTTTTTGGTACTTTCACGATACCGAAGACGGTGATCCAATTCGTTGCCCTGTCTGTGGCAATCAATTGGATGCTGCGGTAGAGTGGGGCGTAGGAATCTGTCGACCGTGTCACGTTCAGATGTAGACGCAACGAAAGGTGACAGAACAAAAAGATGCAGGCGAGTTGCCGTCGTCGGTTTCTCACATGGCAAGTCAGTCGCGGCAACCGCCTGATCTTTGACGTTATGCCGCTAAGATCGAGACTCTCGTAAATGCAATCTCTCACCGTTGGCGATTACCGATTGGACATCACCAACGATCCTCCGCATTTCGACGGATCGGCTGACAATCTTCATTCGTACGACATTCTGCACTCTCTCGATGGTGACGCGGTCACTCCCACCTCGCGACACGCTCTACGATTATTCCGCAACGACGAACAAATTCGCTCATGCCTTCTCTCGGCAGGCGGTGGTGCATCTGGCGTCCACGAAAACACTGCGTTAAATCACGATTGCAACTGCATTATCGCCGTCGGCCCATTCATTGCGTCCGTCGCCGTGCCCTCATTGGAATTGAACTGGGCAACGCAAACTGACGATGCGTCTTGTTTCGGTGTATACGAATCTCCGAATCACAAATGCCTGTTGTCACACGGCGAACTGTTGATAGCTCGCGTAACGCATAGTGGTACAATTGTCTGGCAGACTGGCGGTGCTGACATTTTTACAAACGGCTTCCAGATTGATGGTGACGTCATTCGTGTCACGGACTTTTACGACCGTAACTACACGCTCGACATCGAAACTGGTCGCGAAATCGCGGCATAATCGGGTA
>TARA_R100000789_G_scaffold65899_1_pt1 | contig 13452 bp, 10 predicted proteins | sample TARA_R100000789 | Tara Oceans TARA_R100000789 (sample SAMEA2623403) | marine metagenome | biome: marine biome (ENVO:00000447); feature: mesopelagic zone (ENVO:00000213); material: "saline water (ENVO:00002010), including plankton (ENVO:xxxxxxxx)" | depth 450 m
ACTTGACGATCCCCCCCGGTCTTAAGGTGGCGGCGTGGCCAACTGGCAGACGCTAGCAGCGCTGCAAATGTCTCTGATAATTGGGGGCACTTATAATCAAAGGGTCCCTGCTGATTTTCTACCTGACCATGACGTGATGCCCTTTCGCGACTTCGCGGAACATGCGTTCAGGCACGGCATAATCCAAGCCCCGGATCGGCGTCTGAATCTCACTGTTGTCGAGCGCCCTTTCCCGGTGACGGCGAGATGGGTCGGGCACGGGCACCGCGTCAAGGAGGCGTCGGGTATAGGGATGTTGCGGGTTTTCGAACACGTCGCGGCGCGGCCCGATTTCAACAATCTCCCCGAGGCACATCACCGCGACACGGTGGCTTATCCGTTCGACCACCGACATGTCGTGTGAGATAAACAGATAGGCTAGGCCCAAGCGTTCCTGCAGATCAAGCATCAGGTTGATTACCTGCGCCTTGACCGAAACATCCAGCGCCGAGACGGATTCATCCGCGACGATCAATTTTGGATCCAGCGCAAGCGCGCGGGCGATACATATCCGCTGCTTTTGCCCGCCCGAGAATTCATGCGGAAACCGCGCGGCGTGTTGGGGCTCCAGCCCGACTTGAATGAGCAACTCGTCAACTTTCTTACGTGCCTCTGATTTGGAACCAAGACCATGGACGAGGAACGGTTCAGCAATCGCTGCGCCGATCCGCATGCGTGGGTTGAGGCTGGCAAAGGGATCCTGAAAGATCATCTGCACGTCGCGGCGCAGCGCAGAACGATCCTGACGACTTAGCGCAGAAATGCTTTTATTGCCAAAGGTTATATCCCCGGATAGCGGCTTTTCGAGTTGCATTATCGACCGGCCCACAGTGGATTTTCCGCAACCCGATTCACCGACAAGCGACAGGGTTTCGCCTGGCTGGATCGCAAAGGACACATCTTCGACCGCATGCACCCGACCGGTACAGCGCCGCATCGCTCCGCCGCGAATGTCGAACCGGTTGACGATATTGCGTAGCTCGACCACGGGCGGGGCGGCATGGTCGATGGTGTCTAGGGTCTGCGGCGGGGCCGCCACATCGCCGGACTGCATGTCGACCGATCCAAAGCGCAGGGGCTTTGTCTGCCCGATCATCGACCCAAGTACTGGCACCGCGGTAAGCAAAGCCCGGGTATAAGGCTTGGCGGGGGCGGCAAAGATTTCGGCTGTGGGGCCGGATTCCACGAGTTCGCCGCGATACATCACCATCGTGCGGTCGGCGATTTCAGCCACGACGCCCATGTCATGGGTTATGAACAGGACGGCCATATCCTCTTCACGTTGCAATTCCTTAATCAGATCCAGAACCTGTCCCTGAATGGTTACGTCAAGCGCTGTCGTAGGTTCATCCGCGATCAGAAGGCGCGGGCGGCTTGCTAAAGCAATGGCGATCATCACCCGCTGTCGCATCCCGCCGGAAAACTGGTGGGGAAATTCGTCGAAACGTGAGACCGCCGAAGGAATGCGCACCTTCTCCATTAGGGCCAGTGCCGCCTTGCGGGCGTCGTTGCGCGAGCTGCCCCTGGTATGGACAAGGACAGCCTCCATAATCTGGTCGCCGACGGTGAACATCGGGTTCAGACTGGTCATCGGTTCCTGAAAGATCATCGAAGCATCACGTCCGCGCACATTTCGCATGGCTCGGTCCGAAAGTTGCGTGATCGCCTGCCCGTTCAACATGACAGTGCCGCTGACCCGGCTGGAATGACGCGGCAGAAGGCGCATTATCGACAGCGAGGTCACGCTTTTGCCGGACCCCGATTCACCGACGATGGCCAGCGTTTCGCCCGAGAACAGTTCAAAGGACACGTCTCGCACCACCGGCGTCCAGGCTCCGTTAACTCGGAAAGACGTGGTCAGGTTAGAAACGCTCAACACCTTTTGATCCGAGTACTGCATGGGCGCGGGATGAGCCGGGGTGGTTATGGCGCTGGCGGAACTCGGCATGGAGGTATCCTTTGACGTTTAAAGTGCGGTGTCTCGGGTCAGTTCGACAAGGTAGTCGACAACGACGCGAACTTTGGAAGGGGTGATGCGATGCGCGGGAAAGACGATCGATATGGGATCGGCTTCGGCCTCGTATTCGTGCAGCAGGGGCACGAGTTCGCCAGTGTCTAACGCCTGACGGAACAGCCACCATGTTGCCTGTGTGATGCCGAGTCCTTCGAGCGCAGCTTCGAGAAGGATGTCTCCGCTGTCGGTGACCATGGGCCCATCGACGCGCACCACCTGATCGCCGCCATCCGGATCGCGGAACGACCAACTGGGGCCAAAGGCTCCTGTGATACATCTGTGGTTCAGCAGATCAGAGGGCTTGGTGGGCCGTCCAAAACGTTCGACATAGGCGGGCGAAGCCACGGTACGCTGTGTGCCGCGGACAAGTATCCGGTTGATCAGTCGGGAATCGGGGAGCCGCCCTGAATGAACAACAAGATCGTAGCCGCCTTCGATCGGGTTCGACGTCTGCCCTTTGAGATGCAGGTCAAGAACCACGTCGGGATAAAGTTCGTAAAACCGGGGTAGGGCAGGGATCAGCGTCTTGCGCGCAAAAGCCGGTGGCATGGCCAGGCGCACGACCCCGCTGGTTGATGAACTGGCATCAACCAACTCCTCTTCTGCGTCCTCAACGTCTTGCAAAATGGTCTTGCAGCGTTCGCAGAAGATCGCACCATGATGGGTCAAATGCATGCGGCGCGTGCTTCTGACCAAAAGCTGGACCCCCAGATTTTCCTCAAGCCGGTTGACGCATTTGGTCACTGCCGAAGTCGACAGGTTGAGCTTGCGAGAAGCTGCGGTGAAGCTGCCGAATTCAGACACAGTGACGAAACATTGCATGTCCTGAAACTTGTTCACCGCTGGTATTTCCCGTTTGCTTACGCGTTTTGCGGCCAACCGCATGGCTTGTCGAAAAATTAAGCACAATGGATATTGCCCGCAGGCCATTTACGGCATACTTTGCACAGAGTACCGGATAATGCGCTCAGATTGCACGCTATTTCCGTGGAAACTGTCTTTCCAAAAGTCGGTATTCCGCCGCCCCGCACCTCCCGATCATACTCATTGGAACAGCTTGCAAGCTGCCGTTCAAGGATGATGGGACCCGGTGTGACCGCGCGACAGTATGACAATATTCTCTGCTTGGTCGAGACCGATTCCGGTTGGAATGCTGAGCGTCGATGCCTTGAAATTCGGGACGGGCGCATTGCCGCGTTGGATGCGTCATGCGAAGGCCATGACCGTGGCAAAGTCGAATATGTCGATGGCAGTGGGCTTTTGGCAGTGCCGGGTTTAGTCAACGCTCATACACATTCCCCTGATAACCTGTCGCGTGGATGTGTGGGCGATCTACCTCTCGAACTGTGGTCGCTTGCATCGTCAGCGCCGCGCGGCGATCGGGATGCCCGCGCCATATATGTCTCGACAATGCTGGGCGCGTTAGAGATGGCGAGCACCGGAACGACGGCTGTTGTCGATCATGTGCGCATTTCACCCGATATCTCATTTGCCGGGTTGGATGCAGTGGCGCGGGCTTGGCGCGACAGCGGGTTGCGCGTTGTGATCGCGCCGGTGGTGTCTGACTTACCGCCGATGGATACCATGCCATTTCAATCAGGCGATTTCGACGGGCTCGACCGCGACGCCATGGCAGGGTGCGCGCCAATGCCGTGGGGGGAACAGATGTGCATTGTTGAGGCTTTTCACGCGCGTTGGCATGGAGCGGAGGGCCGCATATCGGTGGCGATCGGCCCCTCGGGACCGCAAAGATGCAGCGACGATCTACTCCGTGCCGCAGCCGATTTCAGTCGCCGCAAGGACGTGGCGTTCCACTGTCACGTGCTGGAAACTGCGGCTCAGCGCCGGATCGGTTGGGACCGTTATGGCAGGGGCATGATTTCGCATCTCGATAGTCTTGGCTGCTTGAACGAACGGACACATCTGGTGCATGCGATCTGGCTCGACCCGGGCGATGCAGAGCTGATCGCCCACCGCGGCTCATCGGTGATCCATAATCCCGTTTCGAATGCCCGACTGGCAAGTGGGACATGCCCGGTGGCCGTGCTGCAAAACGCCGGTGTGCGGATCGCACTTGGTACTGACAGTGCCTGCTGCAATGACAGCAACAACATGCTGGAGACACTGAAATGGGCGGCGCTCAGGCATAACAAGGCCGGCAGGTTCACCGGGATTGATAGGGCGTTGAGTATGGCGACCTCGCGTGGTGCAGAAACTTTGGGTCTTGGGCGGGTATGCGGGCGTCTGGCGCCCGGTATGGCGGCTGATGTTGCGATTTTTTCGCTCGACGCACCGGCATTTGTGCCGCTGAATAACGCTCCCCGTCAGTTGGTGCTAAGCGAAAACGGCGCCGCTCTGGATCATGTTCTGGTGGCCGGTCGCGAGGTTTGGTCGCGCGGTGTCTTTGCGGCGGTCGATCCCCCGGAACTCTGGGCCGAGGCGAGAGAGATCGCCACCAAGAGAGCTTCTGAACAAGACGCGGGAATGGCGCTGGCCATTTCACGAATGTTGACGCGCGTCGCGGCGGAGCACGCGGAAGAGGGGGCGTGTTCATGCCATTGAGTTGGACCAAAGAGCCCTTGCGCTTTTTCCAGCACTTGCTGCGTGAGGAGGATGCGAAGGGGTTGCGCCCCGACACATTGATCAAAGAGGTGCGTTCGGTCGGGGCCAATGCGATCATTTTAATGGGGGGGGGCTTTTCGGCTTGGTATCCTACCCAAAGCATAATGCAGGCAGTCAACCCTCATATGCGCGGGGATTTTCTTGGCGATGTGCTCGCCGCCGCCAAACGCGCGGATATGCGGGTGTTGGTGCGACTGGACATTTCCAAAGGGCGGGCTGGACTGGAACGTGACAGGCCGGAGGATCTTGTTCGTGGTCCCGACGGCGGGATTTCCGAGATTTGGGACATGCCGCAGATCTGTGCCACGGGCACGCTTTGGCAAGAAGATGTCTTTGCGACCATTTCGGAACTGATGACCCGTTATCCCGCGCTTGACGGCGTGTTCTTCAATTATCTGCATGTGGCCAGATGTCATTGCTCCAGATGTCAGGCACTCGTGCTGGCCGATACCGGTGCGCCGGTGCCCGAAGGAGAAGAGTGGATCCCGATTTACGAGCGGTGGCGGCAAGGTTTCCTTGCCGATTACATGGGCCGCATTCGTGCGTTGGTGCAATGTCACAATCCCGCTGCTGCCACCGTGCCTTATCACCATGTCCATGATGGCTGGGATATCGCCCGGATGGCTGCGGTCAGCGACATTGTTAGCTCGCAGGTGTCGAACCCGCTGATCCCGAACCCACTGGACCCTCAGCCGATCTGGAACCACTGGGCTACGGAAGAAGCGTTGACGGCACGAGCCTTGAAACCCACTACAGCACCGCTGTTGATCCAGACCACATCCGAGGTCTTTGCCAGCCGTCAAAGCGCAATGCCCGACGCGCGGCTTGCCCACAACTTGCTTCAGGCGGCGGCCCATGGTGCCAGCACCGCCCCGGCCACCAATGGTTTGCTCTCGGCCGGGGACACTCGGTTTCGCCCGATGCTTGCCCGGATTGGCTTGTTTCTGGAGCACAACGCGGCCTGGTATCGTGGCCTTGCTCCTGCGGCGTCTGTGGCGGTCATCCGATCCGAGCACAGCAGGCTTTGGGGCTTTGACGCAGGCCGGATGAATGGTTCGCCGTCGGACAATGGCCATGTGGCAGAGTTCCGGGGCATTTTCGAGATCCTGGTCGATCTGGGCCATACGCCGGAGTTGGTACTTGGTGGCGCGCTTGATCCTGCCGAACTGAGGGATTTCGACGTTGTCATAGCGCCTGCGCTGCAATGCCTTGGCGACGCGGACGCGGCTGCACTGGATGCCTATGTCGCGGGGGGCGGAACGTTGATCCTGAGTGCTGATTCAGGGCGGGCTGATGCCTTTGGCACCCCGCGTACTGTGCCAGCACTGGCCGGGATGCCCGCTTTGCCAGGGCCTTCGCGGGGGGTAGATGGTGCTTATTTCCTGCGCAATGACCCCGCCAGCTCATCGCCCGAGGGCGAGGCCGTGCTGCAAGGCGTATCTCAGATCGCGGCGGCTGGTCTATTCTGGACACCTTTCGATGAACGGCAGTCCGAGGACGATCTGCACCTGATCGGCCCATTCCGCAACAATGCCCCCGAATTTACCGTGCTGCCCGATCACGGCGACGCCCCGGGGTTAATCCGCCGCGATCACGGGGCAGGGCAGGCGATCTGGCTGCCATGGCAGATCGGTGCGCTTTATCACCGCTACGGGATGCAGGAATATCGCGCTTTGCTGGGTGATCTAATTGCACGCGCCGGTGCTGATGCGCCGGTCCAGGCCTCTGCCGGTCCGGCGGTTGAGGCGATCCTGTCGCGCCATCCCGATGGGCATCTGCTGCACTTGCTGAACCGGGCCAGCGCCGCCGCGCGTCCCTTGGCCGAGATCAACCCGCTTGCCGGGATGAGCCTTCGCATCAGAACATCCGCAAAACACGCTACCTGCCTCGAAACCCAAGAGCGCTTGGGCGTTCACCGGCAGAATGACTGGCTTTGTTTTGAAATCGACCGGCTCGACGCCTTCAAGGTGATCGCTTTGACCTAGCATAAGACATCCGGCCGCAACCCCCGGTCAAGGGTTGTCAATTACACCGCCGCAAGATGCAGAAGACATTGCACGGTTTGGCTAACCACTCCTCCCACTAACCGAACTCCAACAAGGATAGATAAATGAGACACATCCTACGATCCAGCCTGCTTTTTGCCGCGATCAGCGTGGCAAGTCTGCCGTCTTCGGCCGTGGCGCAGGACAGCGAAACCCTGGTCGTGGCACAGCCTGCCGATGCCTATTCGATGGACCCGGCCAAGCATTCGGCCTTTCCGACGGCCAACGTCTTGTTCCAGATCTACGATGCACTTGTCACCCAGAATGCCGAAGGTGAAATCGTTCCTGCTCTGGCCACCGAATGGACAAATCCAGACCCGCTGACATGGCGTTTCAAGTTGCGGGACGACGTGACCTTTCACAATGGTGAAAAATTCGACGCTCACGCGGTGAAATACACCTTTGACCGAGCGCTCGATCCGGCATTCAAAGCGCCCTATTTCTCGCGCATCTCGGCGATCAAAGGGGTTGAGGTGGTTGACGATTACACCGTCGACTTCAAGACCGACACACCTTATCCGACAATGTTGCTGACGCTTTACGAAGCCTCCTTTCCGGCGCTGATCGTGCCACCCGCCTATGCCGCAGAGGAAAGCGGCGCGAAACTTGCCGGGCATCCAGTCGGCACCGGGCCCTACCGCTTTGTCGAATGGCTGAAAGACGAACGGGTCGTGCTTGAGGCCAACCCCGATTACTGGGGCGGCGCGCCCGAAATCGACAAGGTCGTGTTCCGCCCGATCAAGGAAACCCGCACCCGCATTGCCGAACTGAGAAGCGGCGGTGTCGATGTCGCGGCGGATATCCCGCCTGAGGACGTGGACCGGCTTGACACCGATGAAACCAAGGTCGTGGTGGTGCCCAGCGACTTCCTGTACTTCTTTGTTTTCGACACTACCCGCGACACGCCGCTGACCAACAAAAAGGTGCGTCAGGCCATCAACCACGCGGTCGATGTGGATGCGATCCAGAAGGCGCTGATGAATGGCATGGGCGAACGCATTGCCCTGACTCTGCCGGTCAACGGCTTCGCCTACGACCCGACATGGAAGCCTTATGCCTATGATCCTGAAAAGGCCAAGGCGCTGCTGGCCGAAGCCGGCTATCCCGATGGTTTCACCATCAAGATGATGTCGCGCAAGGGGCGTTTCTTGAAAGATGCGGAAATCATCGAAGCTTCTGCTGGGTTTCTTGCGCAGGTTGGGATCAAGGCGGAAATCGAATACCTTGAACCCGGTGTCTGGGGGCAGGTGTCCGAAAAGAAGGGCCGCGAGGGCATCATCTTTCCGGGTTGGAGCGGACGCGACCCCAACCTTGTCTGGTATCCTTTGCTGAAATCCGGCCTCTACCAGAGCTATTTCAGCAATGGTGAACTTGACGCCCTGCTGGATGCGGGCGCGGCGACCATCGACGCAGAAGAGCGCAAGGAGATCTATTCCAAGGCCGCAGCGATCATCAAAGACGAGGCACCGCACCTGCCGATGATCCAGCCGCCGCTGATCTTTGGTCTGAACAAATCGCTGGTCTGGACCCCCCGCAGCGACGGCATCATCGACCTGCGCGGCGCGCATTTCGAATGATCTGATACCCTGTCGGCTGGTGAACGGCTGGCCGACAGACCCCGACGGCGGCTGCTTTGCCGTTTTGATACAAGGACCAATCCGCCATGGCCGCCTTTATTCTGTCTCGTGTCCTCTACGCCATTGTCGTTGTCTTCGGCGTGTCGGTCGCGGTGTTCTTTCTGGTCCGCATGGGGGGCGATCCGACATCTCTGTTCTTGCCGCCGGACGCTCCGGTGGAGGAAATCGAGCGCTTTCGCCAGCTCATGGGTTTTGACCGCCCTCTGTCCGAGCAATACCTCGCCTTCCTCGGCAAGGCGCTTCAGGGCGACTTCGGCATGTCGCTGCGCTATGACGAGCCTGCAATGGGGCTGGTGCTTGACCGGGCGTCGGCGACGCTGACACTGAGCGGCAGCGCCCTGTTGCTGTCCATCCTTATTGCGGTTCCGCTGGGCATCCTTGCGGCGGCCTTTCGCGGCACGATCGTCGATCGGATCAGCCTCGTGATTTCGCTTATCGGTCAGAGCTTTCCGGCTTTCTGGCTGGCGATCATGCTGATCCTGCTGTTTTCCGAAACCTTCCGGTTCCTGCCGCCGTCCGGCCGCGGTTCTTGGGAGAACTTAGTCATGCCCTCGATCGTGCTGGCGACCTATTCTACGGCGATCATCACTCGGCTTCTGCGGTCGTCGATGATCGAGGTACTGCAAGCCGACTATATCCGGACCGCGCGCGGCAAAGGGCTGAGCGAGTGGCGGATTGTGATGAAACACGGCCTGAGAAACGCCGCCATACCGACGATCACCGTCATCGGTCTTCAGGTCGGTGCGCTTTTGGGCGGCGCAGTGATCACAGAAGAGGTCTTTGCCTATCCCGGCATCGGTCGTCTTGCGATTCAAGCCATCGCCAACCGGGATTTCACCGTGGTGCAGGCCTTTGTGATCGTCATGGCGGTCACAATCGTCACCATCAACCTTCTGGTCGACCTGTCCTATGGGCTGCTCGATCCCCGCATGAGGAACAAAGGATGAGCAGTTTTCTGAAGCAGTTCATTGAAAGCCATTTAGCCGCGCTGGGGCTTCTGATCGTCGCGCTGGTCATCGTCGGGGCGCTGTTCGGCCAGTACTTGATACCCTTCGATCCCGATGCACAGAACATCCTGCTGCGCCTGAAGCCACCGTTTTTCTCGGGGCCCAACGGGGTCCACGTGCTGGGAACCGATGCGCTGGGGCGCGACATTTTCAGCCGCCTTGTGGTCGGTGCCCGGGTCTCGCTTCTGGTCGGGGTCGCCTCGGTGGTAATCTCCGGCACTGTGGGCGTCGCTTTTGGCCTGATTGCGGGTTATGAAGAGAAATATGCCGGGCGCTTTCTGATGGCGATCACGGACATCCAGCTTGCGATCCCATTTCTGGTGCTGGCCCTTGCGGTGGCCGCGGTGGTCGGGCCGAGCCTTTGGAATATTATCGCGATCCTCGGTCTGACCAACTGGGTGCAATACGCACGGGTCGTGCGATCCGAGGTTCTCGCGCTGCGTCGCCGTGAGTTCATTCAGGCTGCCCATACGATGGGCATCCCGGTGCCGACGATCCTGATCCGCCACCTTCTTCCCAACGTCATGTCCACCGTGATCGTCATTTCCAGCCTGCTGGTGGCGAAGATGATCTTGTTTGAATCCTCGCTCAGTTTCCTCGGCCTTGGCGTGCCGCCGCAGACCCCGACGTGGGGTACGATGATCGCCGATGGGCGCAACTATGTCGGAAATGCATGGTGGGTGGCAACGTTCCCGGGCATTGCGATTTTTGCGACGGTGATCGGGATCAACCTGATCGGTGACCGGCTGCGCGATCTTCTTGATCCTCGCCTGCGACAGATGGAGGGATGAGCATGGGATATCGTATCTTGATCCAGGGGTTCCCCGGGCGTACCGATCGCGGTTTCCTTGGATGGAGCACGATCGTGCTGTTTCAGACCGAGGATGGCCCCGCACTTCTAGATACGGGCGCTGCTGGGGATCGTCCCGGATTGCTGGCAGCGTTGAAGAGAGAGGGGCTGGCCCCCGAAGACATCCGCCATATCTGGCTATCGCACCTGCACTTCGATCACACCGGGAATGTCGAGTGTTTTTCACAGGCACGCGTTCACTTGCACGAAGACGAGCTAAGCTATTTCAACGGCCCGGGCCGGTACGACCCCGCGATGCCGGTTTTTCTGGTGGAAAGCTTGCTCCGATGTCCACGGCTTGAGCTTCGAAGCGACGAGCCGGAGCTTTCGGAGGGGGTGCAGATGATCCGGACCCCGGGACATTCCGGTGGCCATACCTCTCTGGTTCTGGAGGACGCTGCAGGATGTACCGTTTTCGCCCAAGATGCGGTGAAAAACAGAGTAGAGGCAAATGGCGGGCCTGTCGCGGGTGCATTTGATCTAGAAAATGCCAACGCCAGTGTCGCCCGCATTCGCACCCGCGCCGATAGGATTCTGCCCGGCCACGATGTGCCGCTGCGCAAGGTCGATAACGGTTTCATTCCCGAGTCGGGCCAGTGCCAACGCATCACCGTCACGACTAACAATCACATCCACGATCTGGTGGTCTGAATGAGTATGCTTCTCCACAACGCCTTCATCTATCGCGGAGGAGCCGAGATACCAGAGGCGTTCCCCAATGGGGCGATCCTGATCGATGGTGCAAAGATCGCCTGGATTGGCCCCGCTACGGACTGCCCCGCTGAGGGACGCGCGGCGCGGAAGGTCGACCTCGGTGGGCGCGTGATTATTCCGGGACTTATCAATACTCATGCACATGGCGGCCTTTCGACACACCGCGGCTGTTGCGACGATGGAGATTTGTTTGAATGGGCTGGCAGCCTCGCCCCCCATACCTCCCATCTCACCATCGAAGACAATCGCCGCGGTTGCACACTGGCCGTGCTGGAAATGCTGCGCAACGGCATTACCACAGCTTGCGATTGTACGCGTTATGGGGCCGGGGTCTTCAGCGAGGTTGCAACATCGCTTGGTATGCGCTCGCTCGGCGGCGCGTTGGCAAACTCGCCGGAACTGCGCCCGACCGGTCGCACCAATTGGCCCCTTGCGCTGGACGAGACACGGGACGCGATGGCGCGTAATACCGGAAATCCTCTGGCCCGCTTCTATCTCGGCGGACATTCTCCTTACAGCTGCACTCCGGAATTGTTGCAGGAGATCAAGCGCGCCGCGGAGGATCTAGGTCTGCCTTTTGTTATCCACGCTGCCGAAAACCAGCGCGAAAACGCACTAGTGCAGGAGAAGTTTGGCAAATCACCGATCCGATGGCTGGCGGATCTTGGCGTACTCGACCGCAATTCAATCCTTGCTCATTGTGTCTGGCTTGATGAAGCCGACATCGCGATCCTCGCGGCCAGCGGTGCCAAAGTGGCCCACAATCCGGTGAGCAATGCCAAGCTCGCCAGCGGCACCGCGCCCGTTCCGGCCATGCGTGCGGCGGGTATTGCCGTGGGGCTTGGCACCGACAGCACGCTCAGTAACAACAACCTCGACCTGTTTCAGGAAATGAAGCTGGCGGTCTTGATGCAACGTCTGCACAGCCTAGACGGCTACGCGCTTCTGGCTCGCGATGCTTTTGCAATGGCAACGCATGCGGGTGCAAAGGTGCTCGGCTGGGGCGATGAAATCGGTCGCCTGGTACCCGGATATCAGGCCGATCTCGTGGTGCTCAATCTGGACCATCCTCTAGGTCTGACACCTGACCGCGTGTTGTCCGACATTGTCTATCGCATTGGCCCGCGCGAGGTAAACGCGGTGATGGTGGCGGGCGAGATGATCCTGCAGGGAGGTGTGTTCACCACTGCCGATGACGTCGGGCTGGAGACAGAAATATACAATTATTACAGAAGCGTACCGAAAGGACTCAAGACATGACTGACGCACCCATAGGCCTTATTACCAGCGCCGCATCCGAAAATCTTCTGATCGACAGGTCACATCAGCAGGTCGCAACTCCATGGGGCGATGCAGAAGTTCTGACAGGAAAAATCGGTGGCAAGGACGCTGTCGTGATCCTTCGCTACGGCGCTGATTTGACCCGGCCAAGCCACAAGATCAACTATCACGCCAACATCTGGGCGCTGAAGACCCTAGGTGTCGAGGTGATCATTTCGCAAAACGCCATCGGGTCAGTCAATACAGCGATCAGGCCCGGAGATATCGTGATATCGGACGACTTTCTCGACAAAACCAAGTCGCGTACACAATCGCTTTTCGATGACAGCGAATGCTGGGTGCGGGTGGATTTCACCGAACCGTTCTGCCCTCAGCTGCGGTCCGAGCTGATCGCCTCGGCCAACCGCTACTCGGATCGAATTATTGAACGTGGCACCTTTGTATGTACAGAAGGGCCGCGCTTCGAAACCCCGGCCGAGATCCGCGCCTGTCGCGCTGAGGGTGGCGATATCGTCGGCACACCGCTCATTCCCGAGGTCATTTTTGCCCGTGAGGCAGAGATGTGTTTCGCGTCGATTGCCCCTGTAATCAACTTCGGCGCAGGCATGGCGCCAGCTGTGCTGCATTTCGGCCCCGGCAGCATGAACGAGACCTATTATCGCGAAGGCCTGCATGACCTGATTGAGAAAACCCTGATTGACACCTTTTCCACCCTGTCGCCAGTTCGCAACTGCAGGTGTCACAGCGCGCTTGACGGCGGGTTCCATGGTGCGCCGCCCGAGTGGTTGGGGCGGGTCGTGCAGGAGGTGAAATAGACGATCGCATTCGCCAAGATGTAGTTGGGGCGATGCTGTCAAATTAACTCGCCGGCCGCTAAGAGATGGCCGGTCTTGGAGCGTCAGATACTCGCGGTCTCCTTCCAGGCGTCGAAAGCCGCTTTTCTGTGATAGCGTGTTGCGTTTGCGGAACGGCGGCGGGCAAGTATTGAGAAGCGGTTTCTAGTCGCAGACTGGCATGTCACAGCCGTTGCAACCCGCCCGGAGAGCGAAACCCTTGCATGCACCGCTCTCGTTTTGGAAACGGCAAATGGCTGTTCCCGGCCCGATTATTCAGGCCTTTGTGGGAGAGATGTTCAAGGCCGGACGTGATTTCGTGTCTGGCTGCGCCGTAGGAGTGCTACTTGCCCGTGACAATCCGTTTGGCTACGGCAAGGATTTCCGTCACCGGCTGGGCCACGGCATTG
>TARA_R100000789_G_scaffold1004_1_pt1 | contig 13423 bp, 7 predicted proteins | sample TARA_R100000789 | Tara Oceans TARA_R100000789 (sample SAMEA2623403) | marine metagenome | biome: marine biome (ENVO:00000447); feature: mesopelagic zone (ENVO:00000213); material: "saline water (ENVO:00002010), including plankton (ENVO:xxxxxxxx)" | depth 450 m
ACATGAAAGACAAACGCAGCAACAACCAACCAGCCGTAGCCGATTTTATCGACGATCACACCACCTATGATGATTCCGAAACAAAACCCAGTGAAACCCGCTCCACCGATCGCACCCAGTTGAGAGTTTGTGAAACCATACTCACCCGCCCAGTTATCAAGAATTCCGCCACGAATGGCGAAGCCCACTCCGGCGGCTAGAATCGCCGTAAAACCGGCCCATAAGAGCCGGTAGGCGTTGGAACTGATGGCTTCTGTTGGCTGGGTACTCATGCGCGGCGTCTCCTGGTTGTTATCAGTCTAGCAGTTGTTTTCGGTCTCGTTGAATGTTCCGATGGTGTCGACCTCAAATCCTGAAATGAAATCAGAATATGTTGATCGAAGCATGCTATCCCTGATTCCAAGCATTTTCAACGCTATGGTGGTCTGAGATCCTGGTAAAACGAAACATCCGTCAAGATGTGTTCATCAACTGCGGAAAGAATGGCAGTTTGTAGAATTGCTTTGGCGATCTCAAATCTGAGCGGCTCGCTCAGAGAGTACGCTGGGAGCGAATCAAGAGAAAACTTTCCGGGCTGGTGGAGTATTGTCTCCTGCGTCCATGCAGTGGGCCCATCCATGGGTTATACAAGAGCAACTCTGATTCGCTGAGTGAGCTACACCTTCCCTGTCCCTGCCCGAAAAGTCTTTATTGTCCTTGCGATGGGTCTAAAACCTTCGCCTTCAGGCGAAACCTTCAGGTTCTTTTTTATTGTGGGTTCAAATTTGTCCAAGGACAATAAAATAAAAACCTGACATGTGAGCGAAAGGACTTCAGTCCGAAGCTCACGGCCAAAAAATTTATCGGCTTCAGCCGATAGTAATTCAGTTGGATTTGTCTATGAACTCAAATCCTTAAATTGTAGATTGAAATCTGGCATTTCCTGCTTCACGATTTCGATCCACGCTCACACAATTTGAACTACTCGACTGGCATCCATTCCCCAAAATATCACGGAACTCTTCAATAGATTGATTGGATAATAATGGGCTGATGTCCCATATTCAAGCTGTCCGCGAATGAAGAATTTGTGAATTCCCCGTTTCTGGCAATTGGATCTCTCTCGCAGTCCTTAAATGGAAAAAGCCTGATTCATGGGAATCAGGCAGGAGATATCGAGAGATTGTATTCAAATCAGAACGTTGTTTTGTTCTCTTGAGGGACGAAATATGATTTTTAGTTCCTCTTCAATAATTACCTGCAACGTTCGGCAGGAGCAAACACAGCGATATTAAGACTTTTCGTGACCATGCGACTGCAGAAACCATTTGAAAATGGTTTAGAACTCAAAGATTGTTCCCACAGTCAGCCCCTGTGTGAGCATGTTTGTTTGCTTGGGATCGACATACAAATCAGGGACAAGATCCCCATCGTCATCGTAGATCACATTTTGCCCAGGTCGCGTAACCGAATGGAGATACAGCAAGTCATAGCTGGCATACAGTTGCATGTTCTCAAAGACCCGAATTTTTGAATACAGAGCCAGACTGAAAATCGGGGAGAGTTTATCCTGATTAAAGAAGTCGGTCGTGGATGCAGTCGACTCGTCAGCGGTGGTTGTTGGATCATCGCCTAAAAACAGATTGTCAGTCGAAACCCGCGAATCAATATGATTGACGGCCAGGGTTAATGCGGGTTGTGCACCAAATGTTACACGATCTTCGACGAGTTCCATCCGAAACCCAACCTGAGGTCCGTAAAGCTGATTGATCGCTTCGGAGGCAATCGTAGCCGTTCGAAAATATGTGATATCGTTATTGTTGGCATCAGTCGTCACATCGCTGTCGACACCGATTTGAGTCATCGTTTCATCGAGTTTCAGATAGCGAGCCCCAAGAAGAAAGTTGAGATGGAATCCATTGGTCGGACGTTGATCATCCCAAAGATAATTGATTTCTGTACCGAACATTGAGGAACTGTAGTTGACGGCGTAGGAGGTATCGAAAATCAGTGCGCTGTTGGTAATGGCACCATCGAGTAAGAATGGAATTGCTGTTACACCGGTCGTGTCCAAGGTTGGAGCTGGAGGTGTTCCAATCGCTGTGATGTTTGGATTTTGACTTGGAGCAGGGTTGCGAAACACAAAAGGAGCTTGTCCAGCACTACGGTCAGTCTGAAATATCCAGAAAGTACTGGCTTCCAAAGCCCCGGTTGTTGTTTTCAAACCGTATTTGAGCCTCAAGCCATTCATACTGTTGAGGTCAACGATCCCCATTGTGGGAGCATAACCATTGCGTGTGCCACCGATGGCATCTGTGGGAGATGTTCCTGTTGCACGGTCAAAAACTCCATATCCGAATTGTGGACTAGGGACATTCAGGACCTCTTCACCGATGACGCCCTCATCACTTTGATCCAGATTCCAGAGTAGATAGTCGACCTGAATCCAGGATTGCTCGGCAACCTGTTGGAGAAAGCGATCTAATGGTGAAACTTCTTCATAAAATCCACCACGGTCTGCAGGGATCTGTTCATAATATTGTCGTTGTCGGGCATCCCAGGGTGATCCTCCCGACATTTGAGAATCAAAGCCCGGCGCGTAAGGTTGAGCCTGGCAAGTCTCGGTACAAATTCCTATCAGGCAGATCATCACATACAGAGAAGCCCGGCTCAGGAATTGATTTTGAATGAGGTTTCCCATCACTGTCGTCAAAGTTGGTGACGCAGCTTTCAGAAAGCCTGATTGATTCCATTTCAAATACATAACTCTCATCCCGAAGAATGACGGTGGCAGTTCCTCGTGTGAAGAAATTGATCTGGTCATTTTTAGTCCTGGTCCATTCTTCCTGCGAGGTCACACAATGTCTCGGTGTCGTGCCCGGTGAGGGCTTATCTCTGGTGATTGAATTCCTGCCAGAACTCTGCTGTCGTGCTTGGCAAAAATCCGAAAACCAAAATATCTCTTACGTGGTCTTGAAGTACACTCATTTCATCAGGCAGCCATCCTGTGGTTGCCTCGACTCAAACTAGCCGATTAAGGCACAAAGATTCCGTTGAACTGTAATTGCCCGGTGAAATCTGCGGAAATCGGAGCATCAAACAGTAAGTCTGGATTCGTCAACTGGATCAACAGAGGATTAATCAAGACGGTGTTATCATTCTGACTGTTCAAATTAATGTCGCCGCTGGCAGCATCAAATTCTGTTACCAGGATATCATTGACTAACAACACTTGTCCGTTGAACGGGTTAATAATTGCCCCCGCATCATCGATCAGGATGGTGTTTCCTCCGATATTAATATCAGCAGTTCCTGAGACATTGTCGAAGAAGAAGACCCGTTGTTCGTCAATTGTCGTTGCAACATTCCCTCCACCAGTAGTGTCTTCATCTTCAGTGATCTGAATTTCAAGATTCTGGATACTGATATCGGCATCTGTTTCCAGGTCGAAGAAGAACGCCGGGCCTTCAGAGATGGTGAGATCTGCGAAGTTGGGGTCATTAATCTCAAACCCACCTTCAGTCAAACCGTCATCAGGATTGTCATCGATGTTGATGGAGATCGAGCCTTCACCCTGATCGATAAAGAAGAAGCCGATCGAGCCTTCTTCTCCAAGGTCCATCAAGTTGTCGATGGCATTGAAGACCAGGTCATCATCATTGACGGTATCATCAGAAATATGAACAACTCCAATGGCTCCCTGGTCGGTATCGTTTACAGAAAAGTTGGCAACGTTATCATCAGCGGCCTCCATTGAATTCATCACGATATTGATGTTGGTTCGAGAATTAGCACCTGAAACATCCCGGTAGTGAATGAATCCCTGGAAATCTCTACCTGGATTAGCATCAGCATCAAAGGCATTGTTATTAACAATAAAGCCAGTCTCGGTCCCACTAAATCCATTATCTAAAACTCCGATCACATTGTCCTGTGCCTGGTTCTGCATCAGGATAGTGAAGTGGGAGTTGTCTTCATCGAATGTGTTTTGATCATCATTGGCAGTGGGATCATCAAAGTCAGCATTTCGGGGCCCGATGACCAGATCATAAAAAGTCGGATTGCTGTCAAGCCCCGAGTTTTCGTCGTTTAAAGTCAGTGTATATACAGAGCGAATGGTAGCCGTCGATTGCGATGCGAAGTCGCCAATAGTTGATGCCACCTGATTGTTCGTGAAATCGGAACTGATAACCTGAGCAGTGACAACGTTTCTCAGGTCAATCGCTTCTCGACTGTTGAGTGTGAAGCTGCCCGTATCCACCATGACGTCATCAATCGCAATGGCAAGAATACCCGCGGTATTCAGATCGAGATCCATATTGTTGACATCAAGGTTGAACTGTCTGGCTTGACCGAAGATCAGACCATCGGCATTAGGATTTGGATTGCCAAAGTTTTGTGTTTCCAGAATTCTGACCAGACTGTTATCGACATAGATACCGGCTTCGAAGTTTGGTCCGGGGAAGCCACTACCAAAGTTCGTACCTGCTCCGGTGATATCACCCCCGTTGAAGGTTGCCTGGCCCTTCACATTCGCCAGGTGGACCCCATGATCGGGAGCAAATGTCGATTCCACATTGCGTAATTCCAGGTTCAAATCGGTCAGGTTATAGGTCAACCCTGCTCCGACAGCACTGTCGGCAGTAAAGATTTCGACTGCTGTCGCAAAGTTGACATCGACATCACCATCGTTGATCACGATTTCATTATTATTGTAGCCGAAGATACCCGTTGAACCCACAATATTGTTTTGGGTATTTCCACCCTCAATGATAACATCATTGAATGTGAGGGTTCCTGTATTAAACCGCATATCGAGCGAAGCAAACATCGCAGCAAGTTCGGCAGCTGTCGGTTCATTGTCATCCACGAAATCGACATCAGGAGAGATAAAACCTTCGATATCAAGCGAGTTGAAGAAGACATCGCCGGTATTATTGAAAATGCCTACGATCGAAGTTCCACCCGTCAGGTTGGTATCAATATTGACCGAGTCCGAGAATGAGATGTTTCCCGAATTGGAGTCGATATGAATCCCGGCTCCGTTCGAGTTCGTGATCGTAATCGGTACATCGAAAATGACACTTGACTCGTAACCTGTACCTGCGGGCGAATTGTTGGGTGCTCCTGCTGGTGGATCTGCTCCGATCACAATTGCCGCTCCGCCAACTCCCTGTGTTGCAGACGCATTTAGGATCGAAAGAGTTGAGCCTCCCGAACCTGCCAGATACCGGAAGACTCCCGGAGTGACACCGGCAGGAATGTTGTCATCATTCGAAATTCGGATCCCTGCTCCACCGGGGCTGGTAATCGTCATCGCATTGTTTAATGTCAGATTCCCACCAAAGTTCTGGAAGAATTCAAATGCGGATGCCGTTCCCACTGTTGCCGTGTTGTAAGCAATTTGAGTTGATGCAGAGGTCTGGAAAACTGTGTCTCCTGAAGTATTGGAAATGATAATCCCGGAATTCAGCCGATCCAACTGGTTGATCGAAATCGGTTGCACAAAGGTTACGTCGGCCAACGTCGCAGTTATTGGAGCCGTAGCCAGTCCAATCTGAATGGCATTCTCTTCAGGATTCGTAATGATCATTGGATTGCCGGAGGGGTTCCCGTCAGTACGCGTTCCCGAGATGACAATATCTCCATCGACACCAGGGAAGATGCCAATTCCATTGCCGCGACTGTTGGTAATCGTCGTGCTGATTGGAATAGTCACATCACTCTGCGAAGCACCCGTGATGATGAAACCGTCCCCACCAAGATCATTGGTAATGACGTCCGTCCAAATCACACTTCCACCCGTTGTTGCCTGCACAACCAGATCGTGATTGTCACCGGCAACACCAGTGAGTGTATCTGGGGCAATTCCTGATCCATTGTCACGATTGACAACGATCGAATCGACTCGAGAATCGGTTTCACCCCGAGTTGAGGACTTCATTGTTATGTCTGGACTGCCTCCCGATACGAACATTTCGTGATTGCCAGACTGATTGATAATCATGCTTTGGAGATCGAATGTTCCATCGGTTCCTGTGAAATCGAGTCCATTATTTACCGCTCCGTTAATGTCGACAAAGCGGGTAATTGTACTGTCGGTTGTCAGAGTTACGAATTCGATACCATTACCCAATGGACCTTGCCCTGGTGCAGTTGTTGTAGTCGGGTCGAAGGAATCCGCATCTCCTGATGTCATATCGGCTGCGTCGGGATTTCCGAGAACAAAGCCAGAGAATTCGGTATCGTCATTCGATATGACAGTACCACCAGCAGCAGTGAGCAATTCAAACGTGACCCCTGGACCACCAGGGACTCCCAGATTTGTAAACAGAGGGCGAGGATCGAAAATGCCATCGTCGTAATCATTACGAGCCCGTGGGCCAGCCAGCAGTCCAAACTCATTGTAGTTAAACTGGTGCTCGACGCGGTCGCCACCACCCAGGAAGCGTTTGCCTTCCGGCACGACAATTGTCGGCTGGGAATCGTATGTCGAACCGCTCCAGACGAACACGGTATCGTAGGTGTCAATCGGCACGGCATTCGCGCCGTTGATCGCACTTTCGATGGTATTGAATGGATTCTCAACTGCTCCATTACCGGGAGCATTGGTTCCCGTGATGGAATCGACATGCACAACATAATAAGGCAGTCCAGTCGTGGGATTGATCGCAATCTGATCGGCTTCCACAACAGAAACTTCTGCTTTCGGAACCGTCCACAAACGTTTTGGTGGCAGAATCATTCGATCCCAGGTGCGACCGCGTTCGCCCGTATCGTTATTCGGATCGAACGTCCAGGAGGCATTGACTGTGACGCGGGTATCGAAAGTTTCATCGTCAGTCACAAGCATACTGACATCAAGATTTCGCATGAAGTTGGCAGAGATTTCTCCCGACCAACCCCAGATATTATCAATGTCGTCATGATTCAGGTTGTAGAAACCAGCTCCGACACGCATGTCGTGAGTTCGGCCGAATTCGGTTCCAATGGGAGTCGTCCACTTGGTATCGAACCCTTCCAGCGAGAACGCTGAAGTGCGGATTTGATCGAATAAGATGTTATTGCCTACGAACTTCTGAGAACCATCTGCAAAATCCAAACCAATATCCTGTTTGCGTAAATCAAACGGAATATAAATGTTTGTATCCCAGTTGAACAATGCTCCATGTGATTCCAGTGTGACTGTGATATCTGTGAAATCTTCCGGATGAGTCGCATCGACATCGAACCAGGTGATCAAGCCGAATGTTCGATCGATCTGCTGGAAGTAACGTCGGAAACCAGCTCCGACCGATCCCCCCATGCGTCCACTGTTGAGTGCCCACAGACGCATGTCTGCAAGGAACATTGTTTCTTCCCAGAAGGTGTAGGGCATCGCTTCGAAGAACGTCAGCGATTCTTCAGTCCCGAGAGCTTTTCCACCTTGATGGCCGGCTCGGAAATAATAACCCTGACCGCGTTCCTGAATCATCTGTTCCGGATAGCCGGGATTATAGCCCGGATTCATGGAATAGTAATCAGGCTCCGGCGCTCCAATGGTAAATGTTTGTTGTGTATTATTTTGAGCTGCGACATCGAACGGCATCGACGGTGGCAAAGGTCGCTCATCGGCATTGGCGGTCATGCTCCCGAACATCAAAGAGACAATCGTGCAGACCGTTGCGGCTAAGGACTTGTGCCGAAACTTCGTATTGGAATAACTCGAATATTGTTTAGGCATGGATGTCGTTGGATTTCCTGTCGAACGTGCTCGCGAAAGCAACATTCCTTCTGATTCCAAGGTAGATCGCTGGTCACGACATTGCAGTCGAGCGGAACATTTGTCGCGCTTTCCTAACAGAGTCGCAATGCGTTCGAGAGTCTTATTGAGTGTATTCATGCGGGCCTGCCCTGTTGTGCGTAATGTCAACGGAGATCGCAACACAGACGTCACCTGGAATCAGGGGAATTGTGATGGGAAGTGAGCGAATTAAACTTTGAATATCAGAATTGAATTCGCCGCAACGATTGGAAGGGACCAGCTCATTCAGGAATTGAATTTACTGGGAGTAGGTAGATGTGAATCTTTAGTCTACTGGCTTTCAATGAGATATTGATTGCTCAGTTGTGTGTGGTATTCGTGTGATTAAGTTCGAATCACCCGCAGAGGGGTGCTGGGAATGGAATGTTGAGGTTGGAGCGGAAAATATCGGATGTGACTTCGTGTGGAAAGACTGATTCCGGTTTTTTTACCGTCCTTCATCTACTTCGACACTTTCCACCTTTCCGCTTTCGTCATAATCGGACCATTCTTCAATTTTTTCAAAACTCTCTGGAAATTTGACTAAAGTTGTCGTGAATTCAAATGAGTCTGAAATTCTCGGACTTTATTCAACATCCGGAATGTCTGAGCAAAGTTATTCAATATAATTGGAATACTGTTTCCAGGAATTAGTCGATGTTGATTGAATCGAAATCTATTTTCTTCGTCCGCTTCTTCAGACTGAATCCTCGCCAAACTTCTCTGCAAATTTTGCAATCAAGGGGACTTCCGTTCCACAACAGCCCCCCAGTATGCGAACTCCATGTTGAATCCAACTCTTTGCCAACTCGGTATGTTCATCAAGATTGGCCCCGAGTGATTGAACCCATGTTCCTTCAGCATTCTGATAACCGGAATTGGCATACACAATCTTCGGTAACTGGTTGTCTTTCAATGAGTTAAGCACGGTGTTGACAATTTCAACTGGTACACAATTGCAGCCCAGGGCCACGATTTTCGAACGAGTAACCAACTCCGCGATATCAGGTAAAGGAGTTCCATCCAGTAAGTGTAAGCCATCGAAACTCACCACGCTGAGCATTGTTGGAATCGAATACTTTTCGATAAGTCGCAGAATGACCTTCAGTTCCCGAAAAGTCGTCTGAGTTTCCACCAGGAGGATATCAACCCCAACTGATGTAAGTTCATCCAGCATCTTTTCATGCTGTTCGATGAGCCAGTCTTCACTCAAACTGGTCTGGGGTCGGTAACTATCTCCCAGCGGGGAAACAGAACCGCACACCAGACAGGCATTGCCAGCTGCCTGTTGAGCCAGTTCGACAGCGATCGAGGTTAACTCACGAGCATTTTGAGCAGGACTCCACTCTTTAAGATTCACTGCGTGTGTGCGGAATGTGTTCGCCGTCAGTAAATTTGCTCCTGCCGCGACATAATCCAGGTGAATCTGCAGAACCAGTTCAGGGTTCTCCACCAATGCCCGAGCCGACCAACCCGGTCGATCCACATCAAACCCTCGTCTGGTCAATTCGGTCCCTAACGGACCATCCAGAATGAGTGTGCGATTCGATTTCTCCAAAAGTTCCTGCAAGGTCTCAGACATCCTGCAAACCTCGATTATTCAAAAAACAGAAATCAAGCAAAGTACAAGCACGAAGCGCAAGCGAGTGAGTCAACTCCAAATGCACACTCTCGCTTCCGTATCGTGCTTGAAAATAGGCATTTACACGTATTTCTACAAAAGTTGCTATCCGCGCGGACCCGTATCCATCCGTGATTCTTATTAATGTTCCAACTATTGATATCTCCAGAACGATGGGAAAAACAACACCAGAATGGCGAACAGTTCGAGTCGCCCGAGAAGCATCAAAATCGTCAGCAGGAATTTTCCCTGCTGAGAGAAAGCCGAGTAGTTGGATGCGGGACCCAATACTCCCAGACCCGGACCGATGTTGTTGATCGTCGAGGCAACCGCACTGGCGCAATCAATCAGCTTCTCTGCTTTAACATTATTGCCCCCATTTTGCCATAAGTCATCGGGTTCAATCGTATTCAATAACATCCAGCTGAGTACAAACAGAGACAGAATCAGACTGAAATAGACAACCACTTCCTGTCGCAGACGATCCGGTAGATTTTCATTGCCGAGCCTCAATGAGCGAATCACATTCGGACGAAACGATTTTTCCACCTCGGCTCGAATCACTTTGGCGAACAGTAAAAACCGAATGACTTTAATTCCCCCTGCAGTCGAACCAGCACATCCTCCTGAAAACATCAGAATCAACAGCGTTGCCCGGGAAAAGTCGCTCCAGTCACTGAAGTTTTCTGTCCCGAAACCTGTTGTGGTGATGATTGAGACTGTCGTAAAGAAGGCATGCCGTACAGCTAATCCAAAACTGTCATAAGTCCCTGAAATCAAAAGATTTACACACAGCGCGATAGTAACGACTCCAATCGCCAGCATGTAAGCCCGCCATTCGGGATCGTTATACAAGACCTCAGCTCGTTGATACAGCGGGATTCTGCGGCCTTTATTCGACGAACTGGTCATCATGTAAAATAAGGAGAAGTTGGTCCCGGCTATGATCATAAACAGTGCGATTGTCATTTCGATCGTTACGGAATTGAAATGACCAACGCTCCTGTTGTAGGTGCTGAATCCGCCAGTCGCCAAAGTGCCGAAAGAGTGGCACAACGCATCAAAAATAGACATGCCTTCAATTAAAAAGATGAGGCTCAGCAAAATTGTAAGTCCCACATAAATTTTCCACATCGCCAGAGCCGCCTCGCGGATTCGAGGTTTAACCGTTTCGGTCAATGGCCCAGGCACTTCCCGTTGCATCAAAGCCTTGCCTCCTCCTCCCAAATGTCCCAGCAAGGCTACGAACAGCACGATGATTCCCATACCTCCCAGCCAGTGAGTAAAACATCGCCAGAACATGATGCACTTGGGAATTTGAGTCGGATCTTCCAGTTCCGTCAGAACCGAGGCTCCCGTGGTCGTAAAGCCTGAAACAGACTCGAAAAATGCATCAATGACGGTCATGGAAATTTCCGGTGTACGCATCGTCCCGGATAATAAATAAGGAAGCGCTCCCAGAAAGCCAGCCAGAATCCACCCGAGTCCGACAACCGCCAGGGCCTCTTTATGCAGTATCGTCCCCTGCGATTTTCGTCCGTAAGCAAATAACAAGCCGCCAATCACCAGGCTGATCAGCATGGAAAGCAGAATTCCGATACAACCTTTCGACTCAAATTCTCTCGCGACTCCACAAACCGGAAACGCCCAGGGAATGGAGAGAATCATCGATCCCCCAACCAGCAGCGACAACAGCCCTAACAGTCGACACAAAATTCGCCAGTTCATCGTGTATATTAACTTCCAGCCTGAAATTGATGAAGGAGTAGTATCTCAGTGTGACGACCCCACGACCGGCTTGCAATTCCAGCCTCGATTCAGAGTAATCAGACAAAAAAACTCCGATCATTTCGACTTCGCAAAAGATTAACAAACCCTTGCGTATGTTGCGTTTACTGGAAATTTTAAAGTTGTTGCCTAAGATACCAGTATCCATATAAAAACAAATGATATTAGCTGTCACTGCATTGGCCTGGCTGCGGAGTACAAAAATGCTGCAACGATTGGAATTATTCCCCAACGTCATCGAGATCAACCATCAGGCACGCCGCAGATTCGGCTGCTCGGTCTATCTCGTTTTTCACAAATCCGACTGGCTTCTGATCGATATTGGCTATGAAGACACCGTCGACGAAATTATCGAAATGATTCGTCAGATGGATTTCCCACTCGGCAACTGCAAATATCTGGTTGCCTCTCATGCCGATGTCGACCACATCCAGGGATTCCATCGCGCCAAGCAACTGCTCCCGAATGCACAAATTGTTGGACATCCCGAGGCAGCACAACTGCTCAAAGACAATGACCGACTGATGACCTATGCTGAAATCCCGGCTCAGAATATTTCCATCGATCTACCGGAAATCGTCATTGAGAAAAAGGTCAAAGAAGGAGATGTGCTGGAAATTGGAGATCTCAAACTCGAAGTGTGGCACACTCCTGGTCACACACACGGACAACTCGCCTTTCGATTAGAGGACCTGCTGTTCTCTGGCGATAATCTGTTTCGCGATGGATGTGTCGGCAATATCGATGCCCATCACGGTTCCAACATTCCCGACTTTATTCGATCACTCACACGAATCCGCGACAGTGATGTTGCCTGGTTGTTACCGAGTCACGGACCAGTCTTCCGTAAAGATCCAGAAATGATTCAGAAAACGATTGATCGGCTGACAGGCTATCAGCACATGGCTGACTTTGGAACGTGTGCTGTCGACTGGCCTCTTCTTGATGACTGGGAAGATGAACTCGTTGCGGGCATCGATCCCAAGTCTGTTACCATCTGACCTCTTTCTCACGAAAGCTCCACACGATGGATAACTCATTCCTCGCGATCGCGTTGTTGGCACTTTCTACAGTTTTAATCGTAGCCGAGGTGTTTCTCCCTTCGGGGGGGATACTCGCGATTGGAACATTTTGCAGCTTGTTCACCGCGTTCTACTTTGCCTGGCTGGCCTGGTGGAAAACCAGCCCGGCTTACTTCTTCGGTTTTACCGGGTTCGCAATTGTCCTCTTGCCGAGTACGCTCGTGGCTGCATTTACAATTTTACCTCATACCCGTTTCGGCCGGCGTATTTTACTGGCTGGCCCCACGGAAGAAGAAGTCGTCCCTTTTGCAGCCGAGGAAGCTCGACTCAAAACATATTTGAATCGTCATGCCATTACCGTGACTCCCCTCACCCCGAATGGCTTCATCATGATCGACAACGAGCGAATTAATGCCAGTAGCGAGGGCATGATCGTCGACCGGGACATGACTGTCGAAATCGTTCAGGTTAGAGGAACACGCGTCATCGTTCGGGAAGTCTCTCCAGATGAACTTGAAAACAAAACCACGGATGGTGAACTCGAAGATCTCGATTCCGAAAAATCCCTCGACTTCGACCTCCCGGAAGTTTAATTTGGAGACTGTTACTGCTGCCAGGCATCTGATCCATGAAACAGGAATTCAGCTCAGAGTGGTAGCTGATGCCGAGATTCGATAGTATTCAAGTGTGATTTCCACAAAACAGGATCATTTTAATGTGGTCTTCAGGAATAGAAATTCTTCCAGCAACCTGACAACATTCAGAACGATCAACATTAAGATTTCAGGATAGAGGATACGAACTCATGCTCAACAACTCCCTGATTTTAGCCGCCGGTCCCTGGGACATGGCCATCTGGTTCGGGATCATCGTTCTCGTTCTCGGGGGTTTAATTTTCTTCGCTCTGTTTGCCCGCTACGTTGGACTTTGGATCCAATGTAAAACGACAGGAGCAGGAATCGGAATTCTCAACCTGTTCATCATGTCGATTCGAAAAGTGAATCCATCGATCATTGCCCGCTCCAAAATTATGGCGGTGCAGGCGGGACTGACACAGGTTTATCCGATCAGCACACGCGATCTCGAAGCTCACTATCTTGCAGGCGGAAATGTTCCCAACGTCATCCGGGCGTTGATTGCCGCTCATCGAGCCAGTATCGATCTGGACTGGGTCACAGCCGCTGCCATCGACCTGGCTGGACGAGATATTCTCGAAGCGGTTCGAACGAG
>TARA_R100000789_G_scaffold23237_1_pt1 | contig 13381 bp, 6 predicted proteins | sample TARA_R100000789 | Tara Oceans TARA_R100000789 (sample SAMEA2623403) | marine metagenome | biome: marine biome (ENVO:00000447); feature: mesopelagic zone (ENVO:00000213); material: "saline water (ENVO:00002010), including plankton (ENVO:xxxxxxxx)" | depth 450 m
CATAGCCCCGCCAAACGGCTTAAAATCATTAACGCGGGTTTGATCGATCAGAATGTTACGATCGGCCAGAAACAGGATGCGCTTCTTTGCTCCTGCTTTCCAGAGTCTCCAGATGATTTGAAAGGCGGTGTAGGTTTTTCCCGTTCCGGTCGCCATTACGAGCAATGCTCGATCCTGACCACGTGCAATCGCTTCGACTGTCCGGTTGATGGCATTCTGTTGATAGTATCGCGGAGACTTTTTGCTGCCGTCATCGTAAAAATCCTGAGTGACGAGTTGTTCGGCAGGCTGATCGATACCCTTCCATTTGCAATAGCGTGACCAGAGATCCTGAGGGGATGGAAACTGATCGAGCGGAATTTCCTGCTCAACAGAATCGTCGGTCCTGGTTTTATCGTGAAACTGGAACGCGTCGCCATTACTGCTGAAGACAAACGGAATGTCCAGAGCATCTACATCCGCATAGGCGAGAGCCTGCTGCATTCCTGCCCCAACTGGCTTGTTGTTCTCTTTGGCCTCGATGACTGCGATCGGCAGGTTTGGTCGATAATAGAGAATGTAGTCGGCCCGCTTCGGTGTGCCTCGTCTAACGGTTTTCCCATGCACGAGAATCTGCCCAGCGGTAAACGAAACTTCTTCACGGACCTGAGTCGCCATATCCCATCCAGCTTGTTGAATGGCAGGTGTGATAAACTGACTGCAGATGTCTCGTTCGCTGAGTGATTTTTTATTGATCGTCATTGGCAGGTAAAATCTTGGAGCATCTTCGGGAATGATTCTGCACGACAGACGTACATGTCGAGACCTGCCAGCATATCTTCGCAGCGAACCGATTGAAAGTATCTGGTTGAAATCAATGAAGACGTTCAATTTGTCACCACTTTCAATAGAAGTCAGATTTGAAAGTTGGACAAAAGCCGAGTTTCTCGAACTCTTCCATGCAGATCGATCTCACAATCTCAACATATTCAGGTATTGTTACGAGGCTGTCGTGGATGGTCAGAATCAGTTTCTCGGGGGTGCTCAGTTATTAACCGACCGCAAAAATAGCGACTGTCCTAGAGTAGCGTCACTCAAATACGGGAATTTGTTTAAGTTGAGTTGCGTCTTACCTTCCAATGAAGGAGGATCAAACGATGCGTGTTGCTCAACACATTGAACTGACGGACGCTGAGCGAATGCAATTGACGAAATGGTCTCGTGGTCGATCACCACAGTCCCGATTGGTGCTACGGTCTAAGATTGTGCTGATGGCTGCCGACGGACATGAAAACAAAGACATCTCCAGTCAACTTCTGTGTACCAGGCGAACGGTCTCAAGTTGGTGAAATCGATATTCTCAACTGTGGTTGAGTGGTGTTGAAAAAGATGCTCATCGAGCAGGTCGCAAAGATTCGGTACGAGAAACAAAAGAAGCCGTATTTATCAGCAAGGCCACGCAGGAAACGCCTGTCAATGCGACGCAGTGGTCTATCCGAACGATGGCCGCGGACGTCGGGGTGAGTCTCAACCGTTCAGAGAGTCTAGCCGGACAATGGTCTCAAGCCACATCGAATCAAATCGTTCAAGGTCTCTAATGATCCCTACTTTGCTAATAAGCTGGTCGATATTGTGGGATTGTATCTCAATCAACCCGGGCATGCGTTGTTGCTTTCATGTGATGAGAAGAGTCAGATACAGGCTCTGGTTCGAACTCAAAAAAGCTTGCAGATGTTTCCGTGGCGACTGGGAACATTAACGCATGGCTACAATTGTCATGTCACAACGACATTGGTTGCCGCGATCAACGTGATCGAGGAAACATTGACCATACAATGCCAGCAGTTTCATCGTTATCAGGAATGGATTTAGCCTATGCAATCATGCAAAGAAGATATTGCTGCTGGAGCAAATTGATCGGGAAACGGCTCCCGGCCTGATGCTGCATTTGATCGTCGACAATTACGCAACTCACAAACACGCCCACGTAAAAGCCTGGTTGAAGAAGCATCCCCGCTTTCACATTCACTTCACGCCTAACAGTAGTTCCTGGTTGAATTTGATTGAGAGATGGTTCGCCGAGTTATCCCACAACCGCCTGAAACGAGAGGTGTTTAACAGTGTGAAACAATTAGTGAGTGCAATTGAAGAATATGTCGAGTATCACAATCAAAATCCGAAAGGCTATCAATGGAATAAGTCCGCCGAACAGATTTTGGAAAAAGTGAAGCGTGTCAAGTCGGCCCTGGATAAATGCCTTTCTGAATGAGACATTACACTAGCTTATCGTCTTAAGCAGGTGGTATTTTAGTTAGAATTTCGACCGATTGTCAGTGAATATCGTTTAAAAACTTTTGAAGTGAGTTGCGACCGAGTCAATGTTTTGACATATTCAATTATCCACCAGTTGGCATGGAAACATGCTGAACTGAATCCGTACTGTTGAACTGAAACTGAATGAAATAATTGAATTTCAACTGGCTTTTCAGACATCCAATTTAGGACTTTGCCTGGAATTCAGGAAATATGTATTTGTTATGATTATGAATTTATCATCTCTCAAGATGAAAAAGCGGCATTGGGATCGTTTGCTGAATGAGATTAAGGATCAAAAGATTGTCCCTGTAATTGGTCCTGAACTCCTGCAAGTTAAAGTTAATGGAAAGCAGTGCGAACTTTATGAGTTCGTAGCCAATAAACTCATTGAAGAGTTAGAACTGGATGAGTTTGACTTTCAGGAGCCGATCTCCGTAAGCGATGTTGCGTTTGCATTTCGTCAGATCGATGGTGATTTGCTGGATGTCTATTATCAGGTGGGAGAGATATTGCGATGCCAAGAATGGGAAGCACCTGCCCCACTGAAGAAACTGGCTGAAATATCTCATTTTGATTTATTTATTTCGACGACGCCAGACAATCTGCTTGCACAAGCAATCAATGAAATTCGATTTGATGGACGTAAAGAAACGTTAGAGTTGTCTTATTCTCCACGTACAGAATTGGCAGACATCCCTGATGACTATCATCCTTCACCAAAATCTGGGCCAATAGTCTATCAACTGTTAGGTAATGCAGATATGCCGCCAGACTTTATGGTTACTGAAGATGATTTGCTCGATTATGTCCATCGTCTCCAGGGGTATGACCAACGGCCTGATAATCTGTTTGATACCCTTAGCCAAAGGTCAATTGCATGGATCGGTGTCAGCTTTCCAGACTGGCTAATTAGATTTTTGTTGTGTTCGACCAGTAAAGATGCATTATTTGGCTCGTTTGGAGTACGAGGCTATGTCGCAGATCGACATACTCGCAATGATGGAAAACTCCTAAGTTTTTTGAACAGAAATAATTCTTTGTTGTACACCTCGGGAGAAGCAGTTGATTTTGTAGAAGAATTAAATGAAAAGTGGTTCGAACGTTTTGGTGAGACTATTCAAAAATTACCGGAGATTCCAATTGAAGATGAATTTCCCAAGAATGGCGTCTTTATTAGCTATGCAAGTGAGGACCGTGAGGCGGCAGTCAGGCTTCGTAAATTGTTTACAGATCAGAAAATTCATGCATGGTTTGATGACAAAGATCTGAAGGGAGGAGACCTCTGGGAGGAGGTGATTCGGAGTAATATTGAAAAGTGTTCAATTTTTATACCTCTGCTTTCTCAACATACATTGACTATCGATCGACGTTATTTCCGGATGGAATGGAACTGTGCGATTCGAGAACAGGAAGTGCGTTCCTCCAGCTATCCATTCATTCAACCACTTCTAATTGATGACGTTGCACCTGATCACGATTTAGTCCCCCGAGAATTTCGCGCACGCCACTGGACAAGACTGACAGGAGACGAGGCGGATATAGATATCATTCACAGGGCTCAACAAATCATACGAAACCTGAGCCGACAGCAAAGGAGAAATGTCTAATGATCTCCGAAAGCCATAAAACACAGGCTACTTCAAACCGCTGGCTAGGCTTACGGTCTTATGAGGAACAAGATGCTTCCTTGTTTTATGGTAGGACTGATGAAATAAATAAACTTTTCAGGATGATTCGTCGTGATGTCCTAACGACAATTTTTGCTCCTTCCGGAACTGGAAAGACTTCTCTACTTCGCGCAGGATTATTTCCCAAATTGCGAAAGAATGAATTTTTACCTGTCTGGATTCGATTAAACCACTTAAGTGAGGACGTTTCTCATGCCAGGAATATTCGTGAAAGATTGGAGCAGACGGCTACAAAAGCCGGTTTAGAAATTGGGAGCATCGTCGATCCTCAGACTAGCACTGAGCAGGAATCTCTTTGGGAGTATTTATATAGAGTCGAACTTTGGAATCAAGATAATGAGCTGGTTACTCCCGTTTTGGTGATCGATCAGTTTGAAGAGATGTTTACTCTTGGTCAGGGACACTTTCAAACAGAAGAATTTCTCACTGAATTTGCAGATATCGTTGAAAAACGCATACCTCTCTCAGTTCGCAAACGCTTACAGGATCGCGGAGAGAAGCTGAACATCCCGCTAGAAGCTCAAGGCTTTCGAATTGTTCTATCATTGAGACAAGATTTTGTTGCTGACCTTGATGATTATAGAAAAAAAATTCCATCACTGATGCGTAATCGGTATCCACTGCATCAATTGAATGGAGAACAGGCATTAGAAGTTGTGTTAGGTCCTGGGCAAGGAATTGTTTCTGAAGACGTTGCCAGAGCAATCGTTTGGATCGTTTCAGGAGAAAACAACAACACTGAACATGCTATTGAATTTTCCAGTCTGCAGGTTGAGCCGAATCACCTATCACTTGTTTGTCACGAGCTTGATCAGCAAAGAATTGAAAATGGAGAAAACGAAGTTAGTGCCATAGGACTGGTTGAACAAAGCCAGGATATCCTTAGGAAGTTTTATGAACTGAGTATCGGCGAAGTCAGTTATGAAGCACGAATTTTCGTTGAGGATAATTTGCTGACGGCAACAGGATATCGAAAGTCCCAGCCTCTCGATGATGCTCAGTCCTTGGGATTGAAGGAAACTGATCTTAACCGATTGATTGATCGACATGTTGTAAGGCTGGAGGAGCATAAAGATATCCATCATGTTGAGCTGACTCACGATCTGCTCACTTCAGTGGTTCAGGAGAGTCGCGATCGAAGACATCTTGAAGAAGAGAAAGATGCATTATTAATTGAGCAGATTCAAGATCGACGGAAAAAACAATTCTATGCCTTTATTTCGTCCGTGCTCGTTTGCTTTGTAGTAGTCGCATTCTTTTTGGCTTATCATGCACAGCAATCTGCAAAGCGAGCTAAAGCAGCTGAGCATACTTCCGTTACCAAAGAGAAGGAAATGGAAGTTCTCTTAAATTTTATGACGAATGACCTCTACGAAAAATTAAGTCCTATCGGTCAGCTTGATCTGTTGCAGAAAATCGCTCAACGAGCAGTGACTCATTATAAAAGTATAGATTTAAGCAAAACTACAGGGAGTGATTTATTCAGCCAAGCTCAGGCCTTGAGTCGTGTGGCAAATGTTTTGGTAAGAAGAGGCTGTGCAGAAGAAGCTCTCAATTCATTTCAAATTTCTAAAGATCTGATTGAGGAGGGACTTAGTAATAACAAGTTTGCTGCAGATGATAAATTTATCGTTTTCAAAGCGGAACTCCTAATCGATTTTGCTGAAGCACTCAATAAGTGGGGCGATTCCAAAAGTGCCTTTTCAACGTGTCAAAAAGGACTGGATCTTTTCGATACGTTAACTGATGAAAATGATAATTTGGAATTGGAAAAACACCAGGGGTTGCTGACACTAATTGATATTTACCTGAAAAGAGGAGAATTTACCAAAGCAGAGTCGCTCCTGCGGCGTATTTTACCCCATGCGAATTCTCAACATTACGAGTACAGCAATCTAAAAGATAATACATCAAACAACAATCTAATTCTGCTTTCTCATTTCTGGGAACGATTGTCTAAAGTTCATCTAAAACGTACGGAGTTACCTAAAGCGTTCAGATGTGTTCGCAATAGTCTTAAGATCATATCAGATCTTAACGATAGATCCCCAGGAAATGTCGATTATCTTCAAAATAAATGTTGGTCGCTGATTTCTCTGGCGAAATTGCATCTCTATTTAGGAGATCATGCTGGTGCTCGTGATAAATTTGAACCGGTCATGGTTATCGCAAAACAACGAATTGAAGATGAAATCAGATTTTCTGGTTTGATTGATCGTTCAACGATTAACAAACAGCTCTCAGAGCAAGTTAATCCCGTGTGGCGTCTGTTGTTAATCGAAGTTTACAGAAGTCTTGCGTCAGCACAAACTTCGAAAAAACACTCTAGTTCCATGCAATTACTAATTGATAATAGGGTAACGGATATTAATCCCAAATGGTTATATCTAGAGGCAATGAAAGAGGTCGATCAACTGCCTGAAAACTTGAAGACATTGCTTATTAAGGCGAATCTTCTCGCAGAATTTGGAGCCTATTATTTATCCGTGAAACCTGCCGAAGAAGAAAATGATTCTTCACTAATAAATTGTCTGAAAAAGGACACATCTGATTCGGTGATAACAAGAGATGATAACGCACTTTTCTTGTTAGAAAAATCCAAATCAACATTCGAAAATATTCTTGCTCGAAACGCAGGAAGTAAGGCTGCCACAAACTTTGCATATGCCAAAACTCTTTTTTCTACAATTGATTTGTTGAAGCTTTACGAATCGGAAAATCTGGTAGCCGAAACGCTTCAAAGAGCAAAAGCAGCGGCCGAACAAGCCATGAATCAAGACTCTACGTGGTTAGCTTGTCTTGATTTGAGAATTTCGATTAATCGAGAATTGGCTTTAGTTTATGAGAAGTTGGGCCATACAGGTCGGGCAATTGAACTGCTTAGAAATACTGAGAAGCTGTGCCGTACGTTATGCCAATACGACAATGTGTCCGTTTTCAGGCAGCGCAATCTGGCTAGAACTTGCACCTCACTAGGAGAGGTCCTTGAATGGGCAGAGCATACTCCAGAATCTGACCAGGAATCCTTATCTCAATATCAAAATGCTTTGCAAGTCTATAAGACTATCAGCGAAACTTCTCGTTTAAGTCTAAGGGACCAGTTACAAAAGGCAGAATCTCAATACTGTATTGCGAAATTGTTACAAAAAATGGGACAGCATGATAGCTCTCTCGCTTATTTACAGAGTGCTTCTGAAAACGGTTGGGCAACTGCAACTCTCGAATTGCTAAAGCATGCTAAAGGAGATACCACAGAACAGTTCAATGAGAAATCCCTCGAATTATTGGCCGGACGGCAGCAATTTCAGATAGTAACTCTGAAATTCCAATTCAAGGATCAACTGCAAAATGAGGCCGATCAGATAGTTAATCGAGAAGTGCCAAAAGAAATTATTGTAACTGGTCCTTTTTCTGAGCAGTCATATGAAGACTCCGCAATCAAATCTGAGTTGGACCGGATCAAGCAAGAATTAGGGTTGGAAATTGCCAGTGAAACGGAGCAGGAACTTAAAAGTTGGTATCAAAATATGTTGCAGAATCAAAGTTCACGCTTGACATTGGCGGAATTGCTTGAGCTTGGGTTCCAGCCACGAGAAGAGGAGTCTATTACACCTTCAACTACAACTAAAGAAGTCATCACTCTTAACTCACCGATACGCTCGAATTATCCAAGTCGTACACCAACTGTGATTGGCAATGAGTGCTGGTTTAGTTGGGAATTTAATGGTACCGCTCGTGAGCTTAGAAGCTTTCATCTGCAAATCAGTCTAAGCGAGAATTTCGATGAGAAAAGCGTAATAGTTAATACACGTGTCAATGGGACGAGTTTTCGCCAGCAGTTCGGTCCGGAGATCCCAACTCCGAATCAAACAATCTATTGGCGGGTGCGGCAATTAAGTAACAATTACCCTGAGCGATTAGATTCTTCAGATTCCATAAATTATCCACATACTTGGAGTGGCACTCATGCTGTTGAAGTTTATGAGTCTGTTTGGAAACGAATCGCCATAACAAAAAAACTGAGAATCGGAATCTCGGAATATGAAGGAGACTTACTGACCTGGGAGACCAGAGATATCGTACCATCCAATTTTGATGGAACTGTAATTAATCATGTTCAAGATTACCTTTCAAATTTACTTTCAGATACAGAGGCTTCATTCAAACTCGAACTTGAGCCTTATCGTTATAGCTGGTTAGGAATGTTTCAAGCTGTGAGCCGGAATGAAATTGACCTTGCCATTTCTGCCATTACCAGGACACGAGAGCGTGAACATCGTTTTGGGATTCGCTTTTCAGAACCATATTACGAGACACAGTTCGTTGTTTTGACATCTTCTAATAATAAATTGAAAACAATTGAAGAGATCACTGATAAAAATATAACACTTGAAGTTACTGAAGGAATGCGTTGGGGAGAAATTAGTTCACTTATCGCCCCCCCTGACCTTACTAAAAAACTAACTTATCACAAGTTAGATGTTCTCTTCGGACATGCCAGTAAAAGAGATGATCTGGCGACACTAACGGACTATGCTTTCATTTTCAAACATCTACAGGATCATCCTGAAGATCATGATAATCTCAGTATCATGACATTGACTGAACAGGATTTCCAAAAAGTTCTCGATCGAGAATTGGATGAAATGAAGAATGAAGGTAAGGTCGCAGATATTCTCACTTTGTTTAGGGACTATGGTGGGGCGGCTAATGAGCAATATGCAATCGCCATGAGTCTGCAGTCAACTGGATTGCGCAATAAAGTCAACCAAGCTATTTTAGAATTTCGTAAGAATCAGGCTGTCCAAGAATGTCAGAATGCTGGTATTCCAGTAGCGAAACGACTTTATGGTCCGGGGCAAATCGAGGAGGAAAAGAGGCAAAGAGCGTCAATAGTACCTGAAAAACCAAGTCGACAATCTGAATCTTCCACAGTCTTCGGAGACAAAATTGTTTTCGAATGGTATCCCATCAGTGAATTTGATGAACGTTACCGTTTTCAGTTAGGAAAACATCCCGAATTCTTTTCAAGACGAGCAATCCAAGTTGATGCGATAACTCAGAATCCAACATATCAATTTGATATTCCGAAAGAATTTCCAGCCTCACAAAAACTCTATTGGCGTGCAAAGCAAATTGACCGTTCAATAGAAAATCCTGCTGACGATCCATTTCCTGCAGATGGGTGGTGTGAACCTGTAGAAATTCAATTTCACAGAAACTGCATAGAACGAATTCGTCACGATAAAAAATTACGAGTAGCTCTTAACATTTCAAATGGCGATAGTGTTTACAGAGATAAAAAAAGGAAACTCAATGGTTTTGATATTAAAATTGCAGAGAAACATCTGATTATTGACCTCGCTCAATCATTGAAATGTGATCATATTGAGTTTGTCCCAATGGAAATGAAATTTACTGAGATGTTCCCTTCGGTTCAACAATTTAAAGCAGACATTGCCATTTCAGGTATAACTGCGACAAAGGAACGAGAAGAAAAGTTTAACTTGAAGTTTTCTATACCTTATTGTCGAACCCGGCAAGCAGCCGTATGGCTGAAAAATTCTAATATAAAGAATCTTCAGGACTTGAGCGGCAAGCACTTTATTGTTTTTGAACAAACTCGAGCCTACACGATCGCAAATGCATTTACTGATCCCAGCAAGGTGATCACGATTCGATCTAATCCAAACGATTATCTTCTTGAACAACTCTTGGTCGAGAATGCTGATGTCACGGTATTGGATCACCCCGCTGCTATGAAAATTGTTCAGCTTAATGAGAACTCAGATAGATTTCATGTTGAACCATTTGAGCAAAGTGATCTCCCGCCAGATCATGATATTCAATTAGTGGATAATTATGCGATAGCAATTCAAATGGACCAGAAAGAATTGATTAAAGAGGTAAATAAGACAATCGAACACCTGAAATCTGGAGTGGAGGATGAATCGTTGGAGCAGATATTTGAACCGTACCAGAATGAATACAACTCGGCTCTATTTGATACTGATTATTGAAGTATGTGATTACATCATGAATTCGAAAGTAATTGAACTTTAGGCTTTGTTCAAATTCAAGGAACCGGTCATGGTACACTATATCATTGAATGCCATTCATTGTGATACGATAGCCGAAATTCGCATGTGAACTTGATACTTCAGCATTAACCAATTCTGCTACTGGCGTTGTTTATGTAAAAGTGAACACAAATTATTGATTCATTTGATGCGACTCCTGGGTGATAGTACAGCATCGCTTAATTGTAAAGTCCTCGAAATCTTCATAGGGGATCGCCGTCCTAATGCGATAATCAGCACCAATCGCTTAGGATGTATTATCCGGTCTGCATCCTGTTAAGAAATTATCTCGGAAAGCCACGAATATGTCACTCGTATTTTTTTCCTATGCCGAGGAGGATCAAAGGCTTGCGATTGAGATTTCAAATCATTTGAAGAAGAAAAATGTCAATTCGTGGTGTTTTACCAGGGATTCGATTCTTGGTATTGAATACACGGACCAGATACCCGATGCGATGGCCAGAGCCAATCTGGTCGTACTCTTGATCTCAAAGCATTCTTTAGAATCTCCTGAAGTGAAGAGGGAAATTCAACTCTCGCATATCAAGCGACTTTCGATTGTCCCGATACTCATCGGCCTAACTTCTACCGAGTACCAACTTCAAATCCCTAAGTCCTGGGAGGGGATTCTGACGACAACAGTGTTTGGAAATGCTGAATATTCTACCGGTAACGAACTGGCCGAACGCATTCTGAAAACGATCGATACACTCAATCCGCCAACTCCGAAAGCACTTGCCATCGCAGGTGACTGGCCTTCTGATGGTCTAAAAATCAATATTGATTTATTGAAATCGGTATTATTCTGCACCCCAGAAATTACCCGGTTTCTTGATTCAGGAAATCAGTTTTTTATCTCAGCAAACAAAGGGATGGGAAAAACTTTATTATTGCGTTACAAGCGTGCCAAACTGATGAAAGAATACGCGTCTCAAGACTCGAATTCTCATCATGCGACAGTTTGTTTTGCTCCTGAAAATTCTCCCTATGTAGACATGATTGAGGGCAGTATTCCAGGATTAAAAACTGGGCATATCAAGCTGCTCAGTGATATACGCAGCAGTAAAAGGATCTGGTCGTTTTCATTAAGATTGTCGGCCATCTCCTATTTTCCAGATATCGCACAACAACTCGATCAGGAGGAATTACGAAATTTGACAAATATGTCTGCTAACTTTCTTGTAAAGCCTCGAGTCAACCCTACTGATATCTTTTGTTCTCTTTTGAGTTTGACTCCGACCAAATTGAATAAGCTGCTCGATCAGTTCGAGATGCAGCTCAGTTATCTCTACCAGCAGATTCACAGCGGAATTTTTCTTTTCATCGACAGCATCGACTTTGCGGTTGCTCATTTAGACCGCAGGGCATGGACATACACCCAGGCTGGCTTAATTGAAGCCGCCTGGTCCGCGATGGGCGCGAATAATCATATCAAAATTTATACCTCGATTCGTGAAGAAGCGTTTATTAATTACGAATCCGATGCCAAAGCGAACATCCATACGACGATTTTCCCCCTGAGATATTCCATCAAACAACTGCAAGGGGTCATTGATCGACTTTGTAAAGTTTATGAGTCTCTGCCTAATTTCAAAGCATTTGTTGGAGTTCATGAAATTACGGACATGACTGGTCAATCAGCTGAGGACAGCTTTCGATTCATGCATCGCCACACAATCGGACGGCCACGTGATCTCGTTCTGATCTGCCATCAATTATCAAAAAGCAGACTCGAAATGGATCAGGAGCAATTTCAGAAAATCGTTATGGAAACCAGTTCCCGTAGTGTACTCAGACCCATCTTTAAGGAGATGTCGATCTTTCTGGATTCCCTTCAAAATGAAAGTGAACGACAACGATTTCTTCGTATGATCTCCTGTAATATTCTCACTCGAAAAATGATTGAAGAAATCTGCTGCAAGTTCAACGGCCTTGACGAAAACCATTACAATACCGTCAACAATTCTGAGATTCAGTTATCCCACCCGTTCTGTGAACTCTATAACTGTGGACTGATTGGCTATGTGCAATGGGACAATAAACATCAACATGCGACCCAGAATTTCAAGCAGCCCGATGATGTCATGAATTTTAATATTTCCTGTCTGCCAGCAGCGGAATACTACGTTTTGCATCCCTCGTTGTCTTCCTTAATCAATACGGCCCGTCTCAATGAATTTCTAATTTACCCATTCATTACCGTCGGACACCATTGCCAGTGGTATTCCTGGTACGGACAGCTGATCGAATTACTGCAATATCTCGATACCATACAGGGACACAAACTTTATCAGCAGAGTCTGCAGGAACTCAGTTCCGTCATTTGCAAGTTGCATGCGGGACTTACCGTCGATCTCACGGAATTGGAGAAAATTGCCGATTTGCTGGAGCTTGTTTATGATGACGCTTCTCTGGCGATGTCGGAATTAATTGAGGTGATTCCACAATGAGTGGCTGTGTGCTCGAGGATTCAAGGCTTGATTGGTGACTCGTCAAAATCCAGAACTCTCTGCAAAAGTGAAATCACTTTATTCCAGCTGCTCCTGAATGGCATCGGCAATGGCCTGTACCTGGGGGGCGAGTTGAAGATAGCCATGTTGATTCACCAGTTGGACAGCTTCCGCGATCAAGGGCCAGGCCTGTTGCGGCTTGGAAAAATCCTGAATCAGGTACAAAGCCTGATTCGCTAATGATCTGATCAAACTCTCTGGATTGTTGAGTCGTCGGCAAATTTCCTCTTGTTGTTTGAGCAGATTCATCGCCCCAGTCGGGTCCCCCTGAGCCTGCAGAATCACGGCCTGGTTCCCAAAACAGATTCCCAAGCCATCGGGATTGTTGAGTCGTCGGCAGATTTCCTCTTTTTGCTTGTGCAGTTCCATCGCCCCGCTCAGGTCCCCCTGAGCCTGCAGAATCAGCGCCTGGTTACCCAGCGTGCGTTGCAAGCCGTCGGGATTGTTGAGTCGTCGGCAGATCTCCTCTTGTTGCTTGTGCAGTTCCATCGCCCCGCTCAGGTCCCCCTGAGCCTTCAGAATCAGGGCCTGGTTCCCCAGACTGATTCCCAATCCGTCGGGATTGTTGAGTCGTCGGCAGATCTCCTCTTCTTGCTTGTGCAGTTCCATCGCCCCGCACAGGTCCCCCTGAGCCCGCAGAATCAGGGCCTGGTTACCCAGACTGATTCCCAAGCTGTCGGCATTGTTGAGTCGTCGGCAGATCTCCTCTTTTTGCTTGTGCAGTTCCATCGCCCCGCTCAGGTTCCCCTGAGCCTGCAGAATCAAGGCCTGGTTACCCAGACAGGCTTGCAAGCCGTCGGGATTGTT
>TARA_R100000789_G_scaffold97640_2_pt1 | contig 13381 bp, 10 predicted proteins | sample TARA_R100000789 | Tara Oceans TARA_R100000789 (sample SAMEA2623403) | marine metagenome | biome: marine biome (ENVO:00000447); feature: mesopelagic zone (ENVO:00000213); material: "saline water (ENVO:00002010), including plankton (ENVO:xxxxxxxx)" | depth 450 m
TCAACATCCCGTCTCCCGTAATCTGGCCGGTAAATCCGAGGATGGCGTTGCAGTCAACCCAGCCAGCTTCCTGTCGAATTGGTGGCAGTTGCGGCTGCACATACAGCGGTTGTTGTGGCTGGAAAGAAGGGGGATTGTATTGAAATTTCATTCGTGACTGACGGCTGTAATCCTGAGCATTCACAGTGCTCGCCACAGATACAATGATGGTGACGAAGGCGATTGTATTGAAGAATGATGTTTTCATTGGAGAATTCCTTAATTTTTTGACTCGAATGTTGTTTGTCTCACTCCATAAAGCGAAAACCGGCACTTTCGAGGGACACGGAATTCCTCAATTTTTGAATATTTGCAGATTTCGACTCATTCGTCCTGAGTCGCAGCTGATTGTTCCCTCAGCCTGCTTGGGTAGTGCTGCGTAAAATTGACTGAATTCGCCAAAATGAGTGTAATATTTTCTTTGGAATAATTTCTGGAATTCTGAAAATATGCCAGTGATTTCCCTGCAAAAAAATCATTATCATAAATTTCAAATGAGTTCTCCGTTTTCAAGATTGCAGTATCGTTCACTATTTGTATAGTTTGAATCATTAATTTGTTGTCCAGGATATTTGAGGGATGGCGGGACCAGGAAATGAGAATTGATCCGAAATTGGTTTTAGTTTTGTTTACCGGGCTTATTCTCTCGGGCTGCGACAAGATGGGCTCGCAAAATGCTCCACCCGTTGTCGAAAACAGTGTTGCCCCACCGGCTTATAATCCAAATTACGATCCTTATAGTGGTGAACCAATTCAAGCGGCCAAACCGCCGGCTAAAGATTATCAACTGACCGTCACCACTGATCTCTACGGCACAACAATCCGTGTCAAAGATGCTGTCAAAGAAGAAGTGATTGACTCCAAAGAGTTGACCAAAGGCGAACTGGAAGCAACTTTTACGATTCCAACTAATGCAGAATATATTGTCGAAGTTGAAGGTTATGGTCACCTGCAGCAGACGGATTCTAAAAAGATGACGGCTGATCAAACTGTTGACCTCAAACTCGATTTGCTCGCTGGCTCAGATTTTCGCGAACTGATCAAATCCGCGACGTGCCTCGTTCAGATGCCTGATGGAGGTTTTGGTTCCGGATTTCTTTATGGAGATCGTCAAACCATCGTGACGGCTGCTCATTGTGTTGCAGCTAGAAATGTGGCCGACCTCACATATACGTTTTTTCCGGATGAAGATCGTGAAGTGACCTTCAAAGACGCACGGCTTCTGTTCTACGATCAAAAGCAGGATGTCGCAGTTCTAAGGCTTCCTGAACCAGTTCCGGCTGAACATTACTGGTTGTGGTCGGGAGGGACTGCGACCAATGGAGCAGATGTATTGGTCATGGGAAATCCTGGACGTAATGGGGAATACGATCCGATGTATGCCCGCACCTGCAAAGTCGCCAATGTGCGACCTGATGAATTTCGACTCGATGTTGAAATTTATCCCGGATACAGTGGTGGTCCGGTGGTTATCGATGGGACCAGCCAAGTGATCGGGATTGTCAGTTACAAAATTATCCGATCAACCGACTATCAGCAGTTGGGGTATTCCTTCGCCCGTTCCGGCGATATAGCCGCGGATGCCTATGAGCAATGGAATAATTTGACGACCTCAGATTTGCAGGAACGTAGCATTGAACGTGTTGAAGATCGTTATAATCGGGAATTTGGTCGCCACCTGGCCAATAGCACAGCGGCTGCTTATTACGGAGATTCTGCGGTTTATACAATGATTTGCATGTCGCTGATGAATGATTACCGTGTCTACATGATTAACAAAATTGCGAGTCTGCCTCCTTTGACGTTATCTCAACGCAATCTCGTGCTGAGAAATGCTCACAAAGAATATATCAAAGATGTCGCTCCTGGTATTGCGGAAAAAGTGCGTGATCGTGTTTCTCCCAAACTCCGGGGATCCAATGTCGATAAAGATCACGAAATGGTGATGGCTGATGAATCCGTCAATGAAGTCGTGAAAAAGTCGCTGGTGAAAGCACGAGAGGGCTATCTCGAATTGAAGGAAGCGGCAGAAACTATCGTGAAACAGGATGGTGGCAAGGATCGCAGCGCCGACGAATTTGAAAAGTACATCGTAGAACTCTGGGGAGATGTCCGCTACAACAGCGAAGAAGTTCTCGACGCGACAGCAAGTCGATAATGCGTAATCTCAATTCCCATTCTCCACTTTGAATGACACAAGCACGAAGCGCACCTTTTGAAGTTGCACTCTTTGATTTAGTTTTCAGCGTTATCACTGAAAAAACAGTAGTACTCTGTTTCTCGTTAAACGTCATTTGACGTGTGTGTGTTTAGTTCAGGTCCCTATGACACACTCGCTTGCGCTTCGTGCTTGTATTGTGTGTTCTCAACTCCAGTCGGCTCGATATCCGGTGCTCCTCGGATAATCATCAGGGTTGAGGAAACAGAGAGCATTCCGAGTATCAGATAACGAAAGAGTCGAGGATTGATTTTATCACTGATCCAGACTCCGATTTGTCCGCCGAGAAATGCAAATGGAATGACCAAAGCTGAGACAAACAGGATTTCGCGATTGACCAGATTGGTTGTCATCAACCCAAATAATTTAATGGTGGTGACAACAAGCAGGAATGTTGTCAGAAAAGCTTTCATCTTTTTGGGAGACCATGGCTGGCGAGCAGTATAGATTGCAATAGGTGGGCCTCCAATTGTGACGGCTCCTGCCAGAAATCCACTGGCTGCTCCTGCAATCACTGTCCACAAGTTCGAGGTGGGTGACTCTGCCGATACCGTTGTCTTTCTTACGAGTCCATCAATTGCCATCGCCAGAATGATGAAGCCGGTGAGGCGGACGAGCAAATCATCGTCGACATAGACGAGAACTGCAATTCCCAGCGGTAATGCCAGCAAAGCGGAGGTCAATGCCAGCAGGATGGATTCTCGAGCCATCTCTTTGCGATAGACCCAGGCTGCCAGAGCGATTGGGGCAAAAGCAGAATAGGAAACAATGAGATTGGCTGGCTTGACTTCCAGAAAAAATGGCAACAATGCCATCGCCACCAGTGCATAGCCAAACCCGATTGCACTTTGAACCATCCCAGAAAACAGAATGATAAGGGCGATTGCCATCATTACTGAAACGCTGAATTCCATGAGAATATGATTTCCGGGTTAGATTTGGCAAAGAATTCACGATTCCACGAAGAATCCCCTGCCGAGAGGGAACACTTATCTTGCCGTGCGAGGTGGGGACAACTAAAATAACTGGGTGGTGGGAATTGCGATCTGTAAAGCTTCTGCAGGACCCATCAAGACCTGTCAATGGCGACAATGATTCCGATTGTAACGATTTTAAATTTCATAACACTCTTTTTAGCCCATCCATTTGGCTCATCGTGTTCAGTCGCGTACTATTGTAGAGAAACACACACCTGATAAAGTAAACAGACAATAACGGAATACCCACAGGCAACCCAAAATAAAATTTAAGTTGCTGAATTCGGGTTTGCGAGAAAGAATCATTTCTCAGACACACCCACTTAAGGAGTAAAGTTTTATGTATGAACGTTTCACAGACCGAGCCCGTAAAGTGATGCAACTGGCCAACCAGGAGGCTCAGCGTTTTAATCACGAATACATCGGCACCGAACACATTTTGCTGGGACTGGTTAAAGAAGGTTCCGGAGTTGCTGCAAACGTTCTGAAAAACCTCGAAGTCGACCTGCGAAAAATTCGACTTGAAGTAGAAAAGATCGTTCAGACTGGTCCAGACATGGTCACGATGGGCAAGTTGCCGCAAACTCCGCGTGCGAAAAAGGTCATCGAATATGCGATGGAAGAAGCGCGGAATCTGAATCATAACTATGTTGGCACCGAACACTTGTTACTTGGCTTGCTACGCGAGCAGGAAGGTGTCGCCGCTCAGGTGTTGATGAACCTGGGCATGAAACTCGAAGATGTCCGGGAAGAAGTTCTCAACTTGCTTGGCCACGGACTTGAAGGAGCCGAGTCAGGCGAACGAGCAGGAGCAGCAGGCAGTGGTGCCAAAGCCGCCAAGAGCAGCAAAACCCCTGCCCTGGACAGTTTCGGTCGCGATTTGACCGAACTGGCTCGTCAGAACAAACTCGATCCGGTCATTGGTCGCGAAACCGAAATCGAACGCGTGATTCAGATTCTCTGCCGACGTCAGAAAAACAATCCCGTTCTGCTGGGAGAAGCCGGTGTCGGTAAAACTGCCATCGTCGAAGGTTTCGCTCAAATGTGTGTCGAAGGGAGTGTCCCTGAGATTCTGGCCGAAAAACGAATTGTCGTGCTCGATCTGGCAATGATGGTCGCCGGAACTAAATATCGTGGTCAGTTCGAAGAGCGTATTAAAGCTGTGATGAACGAAGTTCGTCGCGCCAAGAATACGATTCTGTTCATTGACGAGTTGCACACGTTGGTAGGTGCTGGTGGAGCAGAAGGTGCGATTGATGCCTCCAATGTTCTCAAGCCTGCTCTGAGCCGTGGCGAATTGCAGTGTATCGGTGCGACAACTCTCGATGAATACCGCAAGTATATCGAGAAAGATTCCGCTCTCGAACGTCGTTTCCAGAGCGTAATGGTTGATCCACCGAGCCAGGAACAAACTGTACAAATTCTATACGGCTTACGAGATCGGTACGAAACACACCATAAGGTGCAGATTACCGACGATGCGATTCAAAAAGCGGTCGAACTTTCTTCACGATACATCACTGGTCGCTGTCTTCCGGATAAGGCAATTGATGTCATTGATGAAGCTGGTGCCTATGTTCGCCTGAAGACAATGGTTCGTCCACCGGATCTGAAAGAAATCGAAGAAGAGATCGAACGACTCAATCAGCAGAAAGAAGATGCGGTTGCCAATCAGGACTTCGAGAAGGCTGCCAGCTTGCGAGATCAGGCTGACAAAGTCAAAAAGAAGAAAGAGAACATCACCCAGGAATGGAAAGAAAAATCCAAAGAACAGGGTGGACTGGTTGATGCAGAAATCGCAGCGACTGTTGTTGCAAAAATGACCGGTGTTCCTCTGACTCGACTTTCCAGTGAAGATGCGGTTCGTCTGCTTCAGATGGAAGAAGACCTGCATCGTCGCGTGATCAGTCAGGATGAAGCGATCAAGCAGGTTTCCAAAGCTGTCCGTCGTTCCCGTAGTGGATTGAAAGATCCGAAGCGACCGACGGGTGTGTTCCTGTTCGCCGGTCCAACGGGTGTTGGTAAAACATTGCTCGCCAAAACACTGGCCGAGTTCATGTTTGGCGATCAGGACGCGTTGATCCAAATCGACATGAGTGAGTATCAGGAGAAGCACAATATCAGTCGTCTGATCGGTGCCCCTCCCGGCTATGTCGGCTACGAAGAAGGTGGTCAGTTGACCGAACAGATTCGTCGCCGTCCTTATGCGGTTGTGCTGCTTGATGAAATTGAAAAAGCACATCCCGACGTTTACAACATGTTGCTGCAGATCATGGAAGAGGGCCATTTGACCGACAGTTTCGGTCGCAAGGTCGACTTCAAAAATGTGATCCTCATCATGACCACAAACGCCGGTGCTCAGGTCATTTCCAATGCAACGCCGTTCGGCTTCTTCAACAATAAGGATGAAGAAGCGTCCTACGATACGATGAAGAAAGAAGTTCAGCAGGTTCTGCAGAAAGTCTTCAAACCGGAATTCCTGGGACGACTTGATGAAGTGGTTATCTTCCGTAAGTTGACCAAAGAAAATCTGCGACTCATTGTCGATATCGAACTGAAAAAGGTTCGCGAACGTCTCAAAGAACGTGGCTTGGCTCTCGAACTGTCCGACGAAGCTCGCGACTTTCTCATCGAAAAAGGCCGAGAAGGTGACAATCTCGAATATGGTGCTCGACCATTACGACGTTCTGTCGAAATGTATGTTGAGGATCCGTTGGCCGAAGAGTTGTTGCGGAATGCCTTCGAAGGGAAGAATCGGGTTAAGGTTGCCGTCAAGGAAGTGGGTGAAGTCAAACAACTCGATTTCGAATCCTACATGCAGGAAGAAGCTGATACCGAAGAATTGGCAGCAGTCGGTTCTGGTGGAGACGATTCCGCGGAGAAGAGCGATTCGTAAACTATGGTTTAAATAAGATGATTCCAAACGCCCGATGACTTTAAGTTGTCGGGCGTTTTTTGTCGTCCACCAGAAATTCAGTTGTCGGGATACGATCGACACTGAAGCGAGCCAGGACATAGACACCGACGACACAGACCCAGTAATAACTGCGTAAAAAACCATCGACGCCGCAGACCCAAAGCGTTTTCCATAGATTCTGAAACCCGGATGCCCCTTCCGAAAACGTGGCGTGATCGCGGTTGGCCACTTCAACGAGTGTTGATCCCGAAACACGCGCAACCAGGCGGTCTAGCCAGTTCCAGGTCACCTGCGAGAGTTCGCCGACTACGGTTTGAATCAGTATCCCAATCCCCATACAAATGATAAAGAAGAACAGGATGGAAACCAGGCGGGAGCGAATGTAATCGAAACTTCTGCTCCAGGCATCAAAGCCATCACCATCTTCAATCATTAGCGAGGCAATGATCAACGGCCAACCGAGCATGACTCCGAGCGTAAATACAATCAACAGGAAGAAGAGCAACATCGCAGGGGCATACAGAATTCCAGCAATCCAGGGCCCGATTTGAGGAATGTTCTCCGAAGCAATACAGCAGTAGCCGAGTCCCCCCAGAAAGAAAATCAACAGAGACGGAAACAGAAAACTCAGAAATACGGAAGGAAACTTTTGAATGCTCATAATCACTGAGCGTTCCAGGCATGTGCTCTCTCCAGTCGTAAATATCGAAGCTGCCAGCCGACAGATCAACAAGCCTGAGATTAAATGCACAAGTAGAGTGAAAGTTAAATTCCAGAAATAAGCTGAATAGGAAAAACCAGCTACAATCTGCAACCAGAAATAGAAAGTCACATTGGGCGAGAGTGCTTCAAAGAAGACCTGATCCCACTGATAATAAAGCTCACGGAATGAGGGGAGATGCTCACTTCCAGTGATGCTCAACGTGATGACATCAATCGTGACCAGGAGATAACTGGTGATAAATCCGACAAGCAGTATGGGAATCCGAGCCGCTATTCCGGGCACTCGCAGCAAATGCAACCAGGGAAAAGTTCTCCGCCAGCTTAAAAAGCCAGGTTCCTGAAATTGCTGAGGCGCGTCCATAGTCTTTGACCTGAGAAGATTCATCGATCGGTTACGAGACAGACAATGTAGCGTTTTTGTCAGGTCGGGTTAAGCGTACACTCTCGTTCAAAACCTTTGAACTCTCATAAACAAATCACTCCCGGTAATGGCATCGATTGATATGGATAAGTTGTTGAACAGGCTTCTTAACGCTTGAGTTGCTGTAAATGACTGACTCTGATCTTTAAAATTGAATTTCGCTGAGCGTTGGAATGCCAATCTGAATGATTTAAGATGGGAATGAAGAAATACGCTCAAACGACACGAATTTATTTGACCTGTCTTAACAAACTGAGCTCACAAATCTAAAGGGAACTGAGAACATGGATCTGACCGATACAATTCAAGGCTCGTTACTGGAAAACTTTTTCCCTGCTGGATGGGATTTGAGCGCAATTGATGCTTGTGTCCATAGCGACCCGGCTACTCTCGATAATCGTGAAGATTGGTGGCACGAAGAATTCTTCGCCCTGCCCTGCAAGTCACTCGGGGATTTCGAAACCTACATGGGCCACGAGATCGCCATGACCATTAAGCAGGCTAAAGATGAAGGTCGAGAGATTGCCTTCATTCTGCCGGTTGGTCCGATGGGAATGTATCGCTGGGCGGTTTATTTCTTACAGGAATGGAATGTCGACTGTCAGCATGTACATGGTTTCAATATGGATGAATGGAGCGATGCCAATGGTGATACCCTCCCCTCAAGTAATCCAGGCGCTTTTCAATATGCCATGGAAAAGGCATTTTACGGACCGCTCGCTAAATTAACTGTGCCGGAAACGCAACGAAACTTTGCCACCAAAGATGTCCTGCCAACGTATGAAGATCGGATTGGGGAATTGCGTTCCAAAGGAGCCGACCTGGTGGTCGTCTATGGAATTGGGCGAGTTTGTCATATCGCGTTTTGGGAGCCCCAGTTTGCGGGTGAGTACGAAACCGAAGCGGAGTGGCTGTCTCAATCGCATCGAATCGGTGCTAAGTTGCACCCGTTGACGATCGAACAGAATGCGATCACGAGTTTCAAGAGTCGAACGACACTCGTACCAGCTCGAGCAAACACTATCGGTCCAGCCTTATTTGCCAAAGCCGATAAAGGGATCGGTGGTGCAGACGGTACATTCAATCGAGGTATGCAATGGCAGGGTTTGAGTATGTGGATGACATTGCATCACAAACCATCCACATGGATTCCTTCGACTTATATGCCGCAGCAAAAAGGCCGTTTGTTCTATCTGGAAGAATTGGCGGGACCGTTAGTTGCTGATTGCAACTAAGAATGACTGACGGGGTCTGCAGGACAGACCCCGTCTATTTTGTATTTTAATGAAGTGCTCAGGAGATTGATTTTGGCTAAGTGTGATCAGGGATATCTCTGTGAAATTTGTGGCGAACCGGTCAAGAACATCGTCGAAAGTTCTTTGTATCTGCGATATGTTCTGGGTGAAGTTCAACTGCATGAATTGTTTGGTAAACCTGAACGTCACCTCAAATGTGATCACGAACTTGCGCAGTATATTCGTCACGAGAAGTTCGAGCACAATCCCGAATTGGTCGCTGCAAATGGAAACGCAACTCTTACTGAGGAACAATGCGATCGCGTGACTCAAGGTTGGATCAGACTGCGTGAAGTGGTTCATCTGGGGATTCCGATTACGGAATATCCACTCGAGTAGAGTCAATGGCGCTGGCAAGATTTGATGAAGACAAGTCGGCTTCCCTTGAATCTGTAGACGTGATGGGTGGGACGCACATTTCGTCAGGCACTGCCTGACCTACTGGTCTGATAGCAAGACAGTCCCCCCTCCCCCGGGGAGAGGGCCAGGGTGAGGGGAAAACGACGTATTTTAGATGGAGCGTCGAAGGGAGACCCTCATCCGGCCAGCGACCACCTTCTCCCTAATGAGAACGGAAGTTTGCCGCTCTTTTTGAGAACAGTCAGGTATTCTCAGAACATCAGGCGGCTCGTTTCATCGGCCAACTCACTTCACATACCTGAGACTGCAACTGCTGCACGATTTTTTCCATGTGCATCGCATGCGAACCTTTAATAAGCACGGCAGTTCGCGGAACGGTCCAGAGTTTGAGAATCGGCATCAATTCTTCAATGGTACCGAAGCTGGCGATTCTGCTTCCCAGCATGCCACCCTGGTAGGCTCCCAGTGCGATATAATGAGCTTGAGGGCCATAAGTCATCAGAAAATCGACTCCTGAGCGAGCCACGAGTTTGCCGAGTTGTCGATGGTGAATCTCAGATAATTCTGCCAGTCCCAGCATATCTCCCAACACGGCAACCCGGTGAGAGACGCTCGGCACATTCTTCAACGAGAGTAGACCCGCCCGTACCGAGAGCGGGCTGGCATTGTAAGTGTCATCCAGAATGATGCCCCACGGCATCTCGATTCGATGGCATCGTCCTGGAATCGATTCAAAACGATTCAGCCCATGTTGAATTTGAGAGGGTGTAAAACCAAATTCACGGGCCAGGCCGATGCAAAGTAAAGCCGAATTGAGCCAGTGACTGCCTGTCGCCGAAAATTCGTAAACGAATTGATCAACTTCAAATCGGAGTAGACCGTCTTTGTGGATCACATTCGAAGCAGCCACATCGCAATTCTCATGACGTCCGACCGTGAAGACATTTGCCTGAATTTCCTCACGCACCTCATGCATTTGATAAAGATGCCAGGGAAGAAAAACATGACCTTGCCTTGAGATACGATTGAGCAGAGCACGTTTTTCCTGAATGACTTGATCCATCGAGCCCAGACCATCCAGATGAGCAGGTCCGATTTCGGTAAGGATACCAATTTCAGGTTCTGCGATCTTCGTCAGAAACTCGATTTCTCCAAATGCAGAAGTTCCCATTTCAATCAGCGCAAATTCATGCTCTGGAGTCATCTGCAGTAGACTTAGTGGCACACCGATTTCATTGTTATAATTCAGAGGACTTTCACAGCCGTGGTGTTTACCGCTCAACATTTGAAAGAGCATATGTCTCGTGGTTGTTTTCCCGACTGAGCCGGTAATTCCAACAACCAGTCCCTCAGAATTTCTTCTGTGAAAATTAGCAATCGTCTGCAACGCTCGTTTGGTATTCTCGACAAGAATACAGGGAAGATCACAACCCATGGGAACGTGGTCAACAATTCCCGCAATTGCTCCTTTTTGTCGGGCTTCATTGAGAAAATTATGGCCATCATAGTGATGACCACGTATTGCAATAAAAACTTCACCGCGGGTGATAGTTCGCGAATCGATACTGATTCCATCGACGGATACACTCAGATCCCATGGAAGCGGAACTGTGTTGTTGAGTTTGCCATTGAGAAGCTGCGCCAACTGATTGAGCGCTATTGGTGTCATCGGCGACTGATATTTCTGTAGTTTATGCAGATTTCAGGAGAATTGGTGAGGAGATTGCAGAGAGACTGTTGAGAACCTGTTCAGCTTCGTAGGCATCGTCGAAGGGAATGGACTGATCGCCAATGATTTGATTGAGTTCATGACCACGTCCGAGAATCAACACACAATCGCCCGGCTCGGCTTGTTCAATCGCCCAGCGGATGGCAGTTCGGCGATCTGGTTCGATGCAATCAGCAAATCGTCCCTGAGGAAAACCGGAAATGAGATCATCAAGAATTTGCTGAGTCGATTCCTGACGTGAATTGTCGGCTGTCAAAATAATGCGATCAGCCCGGAGGGCGGCTTGTGTCATCAGGCTTCGCTTGCTCCGATCCCGATTCCCCCCTGCACCGAACAGACAGATCAGTTTCCCCTCGACGAGTTGTTTCATTGTAGAAATCACATTTTCGATGGCATCGGGGGTATGTGCATAATCAACAAAACAGTGGACCGGATGATCGGGACAGATTTGCTGCAGTCGGCCGGGAGGCAGAGTCGCATTCTCGATACCACTGATAATTTGCTCGTTACTGCAGCCGTGATAATTGGCCGTGACCGCAGCCAGAGCCGCGTTCATGACGTTGAATTTGCCTGGTCGGGGAACGTAAATGCTGACAACGTGTCCCGGTAAGTTGAGCTGAAACTGACTGCCGGATTGATCCATCGATTCCAGTTGAATCCAGTGATCCGACTGATCATCAAATCCAACGGTGATTGGCTTGTGAACGCAACGATATCGTTCCAATGCACGGCGGATATTGGGATCATCTCCGTTGATAATCAATTGACCTTCAGGCTGGGTGTAATCCGCTATCATTGCTTTGGTCGAACGATAATTATCAAAATCGGGATGATAATCGAGATGGTCCTGGGTGATGTTCGTGATGATGGACGTGTTCAGGGAGATGCCCGCGATCCGTTTCTGATCCAGTGCATGGCTCGAAACTTCCATCACGGCATGCGAGGCTCCTGCAATGGCCATGCGTTGCAGCCACTCGGCCAACACCTTGGCATCGGGGGTCGTCATGTTCGAGGTGACCGGCGTATTGCGGGAGTCATCGTATTGGATTGTTCCGAGTAAGCCTGCAGGTTTTTGCGAAGCATTCAGAATCGAACGGAGTAACCACGTGATTGTCGTTTTTCCGTTTGTGCCCGTGACGCCGATTGTCTTAAGAGCTTCTGCAGGTTTGCCTCGAAGGTATTGGCATAACCAGGCATAGCTGCGGCGGACATCGCTGACAACACATTGCGACGCGTCCAGATCAGGGCAAGGCGTATCTGTCAGTATGCCAGTGGCACCATTAAGCACAGCCTGATTGGCATAGTCATTGCCATGGCAAGTCGAGCCTGGGACAGCCACAAACAGATCCCCATGCTGGCAGTGATCGGAATGTGGAGTGAGATCCCGGAAATAGATATCTCCACAACCGACGAAACTGGCTGAGGGAAGGAGCTGCCGAATGCTGTGCAGCGTGACCGGGCGCGAATAGGAAACCGTATTCATCTTGAAACGTCATCCCTGACCGAATTCCCGATTTCGAGAATCCTACTCTTTGTACTTTTTCAAATTGTTCACTCAAAACTGTGTTCTGAAAAGAAATTCCTATTCAACTTCAAAATCAGAGATTGAGCGACTGTATTGCAGTCAGCATCATTGCCGACTTCCTGCGTAGACCAGTTATTTTCCAGTTTCTGACGGATTCGTCAAGATCAGTCCTGATTTGTTTTTAACCGCCAAGACGCCAAGTGATAAAGAGTTCATTAAATTTAATCCGTCAATTGTGGATTTATATGTCCATTATTGATTGTTTATTGATGCTGAGGAAAAAATCTCTTGGCGTCTTGGCGGTTCAATTAATTAGAAATTTTCGAACCTCTTCGACAAATCGTTCTGCTTGTTCGTAAGGGAGCATGTGGCCGGTTTTTTCGAAGATTTCCAGTGTTGCATTCGGAAGGGCATCGACGAGAAACTTACCGGTTTCGACGGGCAAAAGATGGTCGTCATTTCCCCAGAGGATTCGGACTGGGCATGGAATGCGGAAGAGGTGATCAGGCAAGCGGGGATTATGCAGGTAGGGATTCCAGCCAACGCGGGCGGTTGCTTCGCGGGCTTTGAGCCACATCAGAATGCGATTGTCTTCGTAGGAAAGGGGCATCGCCTCTTCGATAACTGGTGAGTTGGGATCGTAGAACAATAGTGATTTGAGTTTTTCAATGTCATCGCTGAACAGTTCTCCCATGGGTGCGTCGGAGATGCGGATTCCTGCCGAATTGACCAGCAGCATCTTCGAGATTCGTTCCGGTCGTAAAATAGCCAGTTCCATTGCTGTCCAGCCGCCGAGAGAAAAGCCAACAACCGGCACCGTTTCCAGTTCTAATACATCCAGCAGATCGACATAGTGCCATGCGTAATCAGTGATGGAATGGATATCTTCGAGACCTCGAGAATCGCCAAAACCGGGGTGAGCAGGCAGATAAACAGTGAAATATTGAGCCAGCATTTCATGAAATCGGGTCCACTCCACTTCTCCACCTGCACTATGCAGATAAATCAGTGCTGGGCCTTCGCCTCCGATGGTGATTTGAGTTCGTTTTCCACGAACATCAATAAATTTTGATTCTGTGACGGAATTCATAGTTCTCTCGTGAAGTATCAAAATTAAACTCGTAGGTCAGGCTGTGCCTGACGAAATGTGTGTGCCACCTCGTTTGTCGTCAGGCAG
>TARA_R100000789_G_scaffold47532_1_pt1 | contig 13351 bp, 4 predicted proteins | sample TARA_R100000789 | Tara Oceans TARA_R100000789 (sample SAMEA2623403) | marine metagenome | biome: marine biome (ENVO:00000447); feature: mesopelagic zone (ENVO:00000213); material: "saline water (ENVO:00002010), including plankton (ENVO:xxxxxxxx)" | depth 450 m
CCACCTACCCCCAGGCGCTACGTTTTCTGGCCGTTGTTTACAAAGATTTGACGGAATCAAGTGCTCGCTCGCCCAACTCCCACTACGCGATGAGAAAATCCAGATCGGATAATCGTTCCAGAAAATGCATGACGATTCAGAAATCCGCTCGCAACTTTGCAATTCATTAGTGGGCCAAATCGCCATTCGACCCGCAAATTGTCGATATAATTCGGCGATATAATTTTTACACCCGACGAATGGATGATAAATTGGATTAATTCAAAATGAATTAAAATCGAGAATTTGTACCATCGCTACATTTGGGGCAATCCAGATTTGCTCGGCCATTACATCTTGTGCATCGACTGGTAACGATATTCGTCCCATAAATTGGTGCACCCATTTGGGTACGACCAACTACGACTCTGACTTTTTGAGAAGTTCTACCATTGGCACATTCTTTGTTATCACAACTGACTGTTGACAACCCATCACACATATAGCAGCTGTGGTTATTCAGGTAATGTGAACTATTATATTTTGAAGTAGCAACTCGTTCTAACGACATACTTTCTTCTGGGTAACAAAGTTCAATTTGAACGATATGATTAATAAGTCTGTTTTTGATTAAATCCCAGGAATTCTGTCCTATGGACACATCGGTGACATTATTCGTATTAACTCCAGCAGCAATTAAAAACTTTTTAATTGCATTGGCGTTGTAGGCATAAATGAGTTCTGATTCTGCATTCGAAACAGTCTCCCGGGAGACAATTCCCATAAAATTTCCAGAATTGTCAAAAACCGCAGCGCCATCAGGTGGACTGATTTGATCAATTGAGTCTAAATATAGCGAGTAATTAGAATCATTCTGGGTTAATTCTTTATTAGTCGAATGAAATGAGATTGCATCACTGCCAGAACGAAAACCAATTTGGACAGGTTCCTCTGAAAGTGAAGTCACGGACTTAAATTTCAAATAAGGAATAGACAACTCTGGGCAATGTAACAGAGTTAATCCCATCTCACGATTGAAAGCTATAACCCTGGCTGCGCCTTTATCTGTTTTAGTATTCTCGTTTCCAATTTGGACTTTTAGCTGTACGGAATCTTCGAGATAGGGGAGTTTGAGGCTTTCGCTTGAGGTTAAAACATAACCTTCTCCAATTGCAATTGCCGTGGCTCTTTGAACGACTCGGAGAGAATGACTCGGAATGGCGTTCAACTCAGGATACTCGTGAATGTCAACAAATTGTAACGGGTTGGCAATCCAGGGACTGAATTTCCAATAGGCGGTGCCAGTAAAACTCCCCGAGTTATCTTCTGTTGCCATGTCACTAAGTAAGCGTTCTGAGAATCGCGAAAATGAAGAAGGCATCTTAAGTGAATTCGTTTTCGAAATCGCATGAGCATAGGCGACATTATGCACAATACGGCTTCGATTGATTAAATTCTGAGAACCCTCCATTGCCTTTCGCCAACTTCCTAGAGCTTTGGAGTAATTCCCGGACTTCATTTCACAAATTGCCATATTGTTGAGCGTTCCAGAGTGGTCTGGGATTACTGATAGAACCCTTCGGAAATCGGCTATCGCAGCTATGTTATCGTTGTACCAGTTTGCATGAATTAATCCGGAATGATAGTAAGCAATGATTGAGTCAGAATTCTCAATTGTCGCACGATCGAAAATGGAAAGAATCTGATCAATCGATTGACCAGCCTGACAGGACTGATTTACTGAGTTCAAGTATTGAATTAGTGTCTGCTTATCCTCATTGAACTTACTCAGAGGGATAAAATTGTCATCAACTCTAATTAAATCCTCTGAGTCTCGATTCTGCCAGACTTGTTTTTCCTGCTCAATATTTTGTTTCTGATTATCATTTAGATTATAGAATGTTGTGAAAGCTTCAATGCGTTGCAAAGCAGAAGCAGGTACAACTTCTGATTCAAGATCATTAAACAGGGACTCAAGTTTCTCTGTAGATGAATCAGAATTCATTTTCACAAGTATCTGATTTGCCGCCTCTCCTGAGAGTAATGAAGGTTTAAACACATGCGGTGTCCAGCCATTTGAATTCGCATTTGAGATGGATGTCACTCGGACGAGATTTGCGGAATCATCTAAGACAACGCAGAGGTCTTCATACTCCTTTATTAACTGATGAATGGCAGATAACGCGGTCGCATTTGTGAGTTGTAAATTTTGAACAGGTGAGTTCAATGCTCCAGCTGCTACCAAATCTTCACGGTCAATTTCTATTTCTACACTCACTTCCTTTGTGATCATACTCAGCGCAAAATCCAGTGGCACGTTTCCCAAAATAAAATCGATCTCTACTTGCATCTTTTCATGAATTGATTTCGATTCTTTACTTGTCATTCTTTGAAGAGGTATCGTGCTTTCAACAACTTGGTGAGCTTCCTCCGGCTGAATGAAATCAAAAACATGCACATCTCCGGCGTGACCATTGGCAATGATGGTTGAACCTGCAATTGCTACACTGCTTATCGAGCTGTCGCATTTATATTCTGCCATAAGGTTGCCGCTTACCAGCTCCCAGACTTTGATGGTGCCATCAGAACTTCCCGAAACAACCGTCTTTCCATCAGGCGTGATGGCTACGGAATTGACACCAGAAGAGTGCCCCTTGAGGGTCTGGCGATCTCGGCCGGACTCGGCGTCCCAGACTTTGACGGTGTCATCATAACTGCCCGAAATAATTGTCCGTCCATCAGGCGTGATGGCTACGGAATTGACACCAGAAGAGTGCCCCTTTAGTGTCTGGTGGACCTGACCGGTCTCGGCGTCCCAAACTTTGATGGTTTTATCAGAACTCCCCGAAACGATCGTCCGTCCATCAGGCGTGATCGCCACGGACGAGACATAGCCAGAGTTCCCATCGAGTGTCTGGCGGTTCTGGCCGGCCTCAACATCCCAGACTTTGATGGTTTTATCAGAACCCCCCGAAACAATCGTCTTCCCATCAGGCGTGATGGCAACGGACGAGACATAGCGAGAGTGCCCCTCGAGTGTCTGGCGGTTCTGGCCGGTCTCAACATCCCAGACTTTGATGGTGCCGCTTCCCGAAGCAATCGTCTGTCCATCTGGAGTGATCACTACGGAATGAGTGGAAGTCCCTTGCAGTGTTTGAAGGATCTGGCCGGAGTCAGCGTCCCAGACCTTGATGGTGCCATCTTTGCTCCCTGAAACAATTATCTGTTCATCAGGTGTGATCGCTACGGAACTAACAATAGACGAGTGCCGATTGTGTGTCTGGCGAACTAGGCCGATCTCAGCGTCCCAGACTTTGACGGAGCCATCATCGCTCCCCGAAAAAATCGTCCGGCCATCAGAGGTTATCGCTACGGACCGGACTTTAGAAGAGTGCCCTTCGAGCGTCTTGCGGATCTGTCCGGATTCGACGTCCCAGACTTTGATGGTTCCATCGTCACTCCCTGAAATAATCGTCCTTCCATCAGGTGTGATAACTGCTGTCCAGACGTAAGATGTGTGTCCCTTCAGTGTCTGTGTAATCTCACCAGAGTCAGAGTCTAATAATTGAATAGTGCTATCACTACCTCCAATAACAACTGTCTGACCATCAGGTGTGATCGCTACGGAATGGAGATACGGTGAGTTCCCCTGCAGTGCCTGACGGATCTGGCCGGAGTTTGTGTCCCAGACTCTAATCATATTATCGTGACTACCTGAGACAATCGTACCTCCATCAGGCGTAATTGCTACTTTAAGAAAAGGAGATGATTGGCCCCGTAATATCTGAAGCGATTGACCTAACTCTGCGTCCCAGACTTTAATAATATTGTCTAAGTGAACCGAAACTATAATCTTTCCATCTGGCGTAGTTGCAACGAAACGGACACCGGAAGAGTTCCCTTCGAGTGTCTGGCGAACTTGACCGGTCTCAACATCCCAGACTTTGACGGAGCCATCATCGCTCCCCGAAACAATCGTCCGGCCATCAGAGGTTATTGCTACGGACCGGACATCAGAAGAGTGCCCTTCGAGCGTCTTGCGGACCTGACCGGACTCGGCGTCCCAGACTATAATAATATTGTCACGGTGAACCGAAACTATTATCTTTCCGTCAGGCGTGATGGCCTCGGACCGGACACTGGAAGAGCCTCTTAAAAAGTGTCTTAATGGGCCACCGGACTGAGACATCGTCGGAAATCGCGATACCAGGGAAGTTGTTGGGGGTTTATTTCCCAGCAGCTGGTCTATCACTGTTGTTCTATCTTGTAGCGTTCTGGCATGAAGTTGTGCCCACAGTTGTTTCTTGTCTCGTCTGAGTGCATTCGCAGAGAGTCTCAATGCATGTCGAACTGTTTCTACATCTGGATTCTCTGAGTCCTGAGGAATCTCTGTTAAGAGCTGATCGACTCCTTCATCCTGTAATTTCTTTTCAAGAAATGCAAAATCAAGCCATGGATTCTTGATTGGGGTTTCAAGCGTAGGGGCAACCGTTGTGGTAGTGGGGCTTATTGAAGGCTGTTTCCGTTTGGCTTGCATTTCCTTAGCTGAAACCAGAGAGTCTGCGATCTGAGGGGAAGGTCTGTCATCATTATTCGTTTTGAGATCCGGTGGGAATTTCTCTCTCTGTACTTGCGGAGACTGAGTGCTTATCTCTGGGGTATCACTTCGTTGTTCTCCCGTATCATTGGAAACCAAGGCTGACTCATTCATTTCTCCAGAATTGTCATCCTCAAAATTAAGAACGGCCCCGCGAACCAACCATGATGTGGTAAACAGGCAGAGTAGTAATAAGATGGCAATCCCAGACCGGCTTCTTCCCCATTGCATCAAGCGATGTTGAATGTTTGACGACGATACTGCCGGCGATTCAACAATGGGCTTTTTAGTTTTTAAACGCTGCTGTTTACCGCTCTCCTTCGAGCTCTCTGTTTTGTTTACCCGGCGGCGACTTGAGTTGGATGATTGATCAGGTACTTGAATGAGCGAAGCATCGTAGACCTCTTTTTTTTGAGTGTCCACGAGCACGAGACGGGCTCGTGCGAGTTCATTGAGCAACTTTTGGGAATGCTCCAGATGCTGGCCTATCGCCATCTTTTGAACAAAACCCATTCTTTGATCGGCAGCGATCGCAATCACATCGGGATCATCTTCAAATTTCACCAGTCCCAGCAGGCGATAATAATCGGCAGGTTGTTCTTGGGGAGGGATGCCGAGCCATTTATGGTAGGGATCAAAGTTGGAAGATTTCGAAGGCATTAAATGGAAATTTCAATCAATAAGTTTTTGGCCATTTTGAATCGATAGAGGTAAGCAGAGATCAGTGGACACTACTATTCACGCCAATTACGAAGTCTGCTAGCTGAAAAATGGGGAATGACAAGCATGATCAAAGGCCGCTCAACCCTCCGATTCCAATTTCTAATGTTGCTTGCTTGCCGGACAGCTCATCAATCTTTTGTTCCAACTCGTCGATGTCAGCATGACGATTTTCGATAATCACTTTTGTAGCTAAGAGCGACTCGTGATAGTTTTTGCACTGCTCAAAAATCGCTTCGTAGTGATGTTCCACTGATGGGGTCGCTCGTGTGAAACGTAATCCGTTCTCTTTCATAAATGCCAGGAGTTCTATAACCGAAATTTTGTTGTCAATGGGACGCCCCTGCAACGGTGTGATCTTTGTGATCTGAGATTCCATCATACGAGCAGTACCATATTTTAAGGTCGTCAGGAATCGATTTGCCTCGATCAACTGATTATAATTATCTTGACCAAAATCCATTTTTGCTTGTTCGTGCTGCGCCCGGTTATAATTTAGAGATGCGTTTTCCCGCTTCCGTTGAAAGATCGCACGTTTGTCGACTTCGAATCGCTCTTGTATCGTATCGATGGCAGCCATCAAGTATCGATGAGATACATCCAGTTGACTGTCATCAGTCATTTCTTTCAGGGCACGTTCGCGATACGTTTCAATTGATTGCATGTAAGGCAAATAAAATGAATTCACACGAAAAAAAGCAGGCCATTCCAATGGCAATACGGTGACATTCATCTGTTGAGCCAGCACGGTCAGTTTGACGGGCAATTTAGGCCCTGTTCCTCCTCTCTCACAGTACAACTGTTCGAGATGGACTGCGGGAATGATCGTTTCTTCTTCAATTTGTTTGAGCAATAGCCAGATCTCTTTCTGGCTACTGCCGTCCTCGGCGTTTTCAAAAACAGGCGATCTTAAAGCAAAATGTTGCCTTAAAGCGGAGTTGCCTAATTCATCAATGAAATAATTCAATGCGCGTCCCGAAGAGATGTCACCCCGCGATTTAAATGCGGGATAATCGAGGTATTTTTGACCAAACCTCGCGCGAACGTGTTTCCAGCGATTAAGTCCATTTCTCTCTGTGTAAGGGACACGAGGTTCTTCCCGGACGTCAGTAAATCCACTCGAAACCCATCCTTCTATCTTGGAGATGCGATTTTGGAGCTCTTCTTTTAATTCGTTTTTTTGTTCGCTTAAGAATTGTCTTTCTTCCATGACTTGCTGGTGAATTGAACTCAATGAGTTAATAGCAGCCTCAATATGGCTATTATCCTCGTGGTAGTTTTCAATGACAGTGATATCCTCTGAGTATGTGAGCCCACAAAAACCCAAATAAAACTGAGACAGTAACAAAAATATCGTCAACTTTGATGTTGTCTGTTGTTTCATTATTTGGCCCTCTTATCGAGTATCCCCAGGATGACAAAAACACTTCTTATTTAAGAATGTTATCCGATGAACTCATTGTGAAATTGAGGTTTGACTTTTTCTCAATACCTAAATCATTCGGAATCTGAGGAATTCGATCGACCGGTACGACATAAGCGGAATTCTCGGAGACTTCAGAAATAGTCCCAATGATCTGATCATCCAGAAACAACGGACTTCCTTCCAGTATTGATGAAACTTGTCCATTAAATCGGAAGACAGGAAGTCTGTCACTTGGAACTGAGCCGAGTGAAAATGATGACAATTCGACCTGATCATGAATCAGTTCGGGCATGTTTGTCAGATCGATAGCTTGATTCAGTTTAGGGGATTGAAAACCGATCCATGTCACTGGTGAATTTGTTTTTAAGCCTGAGAGGACTTTTTTTGTGTCGCAAATGTGGGCAATTTGGGAGTAGGGATCATTTAATGTCAGCCAGCCAATAGCCGATGATAAACTCTGTTCCGAATCCTTGGATTGAACATTGTACTCTGGGTGGAGTTCAAGCTTATTGACTGTTCGTAAGGGAGGGTCTTCACTCGCACAATAGGTAATAATTTCATCAAACTTATCTCGCTGCTCTAACAAAGTGGAGATGACGCCAGCTGATGTAACGACAGTATTGGAATCAGCAATCCATCCAGAACAGACCAGTATTTTAATCCCACCTTTCGAGAGTCCAATCCAAACAACACTCCCGCGAACTTCTTCGATTTGAGTTAATGGAAAGCGTTCTGGCTTTGAGACCGTAGGTGGTAATGAATCTGATGTTGTTGCATTTTTCTTGATGATTGCGTTTGGTTGAGCATGTTGGAGCAAATTCTCATGGTCAGCCACAGGTTCGGTTTCATTTCGTGAGAAGCCGAAATGAAGTAATGGCCCAATCAAAATGATTAATGCGATTGCAATTGCAGGTAAAGCATATCTGGATAATGACATTCTCTTTTGAGCTGGAGTTGTAGGCTCAGGCTCCAATTTCTTTAATGGGGGAGGCTGACCAACATAAAACTCAAGTACTCCTCCAGGTAGACTGACTTCGGCTGACTCATCTAGCCATGTCAATTTCCCAGGTAATTTTCCCGCGATGTCATAACGGGTCTCGTCGCAGGACTCGAGTAACCACCGATCTCCCATTTTGCGAATCACAAACGCATCAATGGGGGCTCCGCTCTCTGAGTCCAATGAAAAATCAGCCTGTGGGCTAGTACCTACGGCAATTGAGGTCTTACTATACTCACGGGTCTTGTTTCCGTAACGAAGTGAAATCACTATCAAAGCCTTAGAGAATGCTGACTGATTTCGAGTTTTAGTACCAAGACTGACTAATGGCAGTACTCAGTGTTATTCAAAGTAAAGGCTCAATCAGGACATTTCAATAGTAGTATACAGAATTGGCTTGATTCAATCAGTACTATTACCTGCCAAATCGCTAAATTCAAAAATCTAATTATTGAGTCATTCGCGTCTGCCATTTTGCTTTTTGATCAGCTGAGAGCCCTTCGGAACGTTCTATCGCAACTTTAGAACCAAGCCCAATCGATGGGATTTGAGCGACGACAGTCAATCGTCCACTCTCATTGTATGAAAACGCAACATCGACACGAGTACCTGCTGAAAGTCCTGTTGGAAGGGGCCCTAATACACATTTTCCAATCTCAGTGACATTCTCTCCACTGGGGTCATCTCCTTCGACTACTCGAATGATGACAGTTCTCTGGTTGTCTTTGTGAGTTTTGAAACGTTTCGTTCGTGTGACTGGCAGAGACGTATTTTTAGGAATCAGTATGGAATTCACTTTCTGCTCGCGTTTCAGTGCAATCAGACCCAGTGAATGGGAATTCACATTCGTGATAGTCACATTGGTTGGACGATTTTGTTGTTTATCAAGAAGAAATCCCGCATACAGAGCAGCTCCATGAGCAACCGCTTCATCCGCAGAAAGAGAACGGTCGATTATTAGTCCCGTTTCTTTTTGTAGACGTTCAGCAATAGCTGGCATACGTGTTGAGCCCCCCACCAGGAGGATTCTTGTGAGATCTGAAATCTGCACATTGACATCACGCAGAAGATTGGTCGTCGTGAAAATTGTGCGTTCCAGCAGGTCAGCTGTGCAAGACTCAAAATCTTCTCGACTGATCGGTAAACGCAGCCCTTCTCCCGCATGCTCAAAAGTGATCGTGATTGATCCCCTCACGCTCAAGGCCCGTTTCGCATCCTCAGCTTCTCGATGCAGTCGCTTCATGCCCTTAGGATCCTGCCTGGGATCGATTCCTCGGAACTTTTGCTGAAATTTTTCAGCGATCAGATCTACGATCCGTCTGTCCCAGTCAGTTCCCCCAAGATAGACGTCACCAGCTGTTCCTAATGTATTAAACTGATGGCCAGAGACTTCCATCAATGTGACGTCAAATGTTCCGCCCCCCAAGTCGTAGACCAATATGCGTTCGGACTGATTGGCTTCGCCTGTTTTATTCAAAAACCCCTGTTGAATGCCGTAGACTAAAGCTGCAGCAGTCGGCTCGTTGATGATGTCAATCACATCAATTCCAGCCAATTCGCCTGCATCAGCAGTAGCTTGACGACGTGGCTCATTGAAAAAAGCAGGGACAGTGATCACAGCTTTTGTAAACGGCCCCACCTGCATTTCAGCATCGCGTTTCAATTTTTCCAGAATAAGCGATTGAATCACTTCAGGAGGGTAGGACTCCCCGCGTATCAGACGATGATAAGCAGAATTCCCTATATCGCGTTTGGCAAAATCCGCAACATTCTCTGCTTCGACGGTAGCTGCTTTGACTGCCTCCTGACCGACTGCAATACTGTTTTCGTCAAACAGTACGACGCTCGGACATGTCAAATCCCCCTCCGCTGTACGGATTGTTTGCGGCTTCCCATCTGCATCGAGTGTTGCTACGACAGAGAAAGTCGTTCCCAGATCTATCCCAATTGCCGGTTCTTTCATTTTATTGCCGAATACATGTCAGTGAAAATAGAGTTGGGGCAGTTTTATTAATAATTGAGACATGACTTTAGTCTCCAATAACAATTTTCACCAGCACGTCATGTCGATTGAAGGCTATGCAACTTCATGAGCGAGCTGAGAACCATAAGATGCAGAGAACATCTCGTCGTTTATCTCGCATTTAAAAGCTCGGGATAATAATTTGTTCTACGCATCACTTTTTGCTTATCGTCGAACTCATCGGGGGAAATATTCAACTCAACACGCCAATCTTTCGGCTCATATGTATTTTGCAAGACCACATCATAGAGCCGAAGATCAGAACCGTTGCTTAGCTGCCAGCGTGACTCAATCCACAAGGGACGCTTTTGGTTACTTTGTGCCAGCAATTGTTCAACTTCATGCTTTTGAAGACTGTGATGCAATTGTGTTTCAGACACAACTTTCATCATTAATAGTCGAACGGAACCTTGGTCATTCCCGGCTGAAAAGCGAAGTACGCTATACCCTTCGTCCTCGAATTGTTTCACTTGTAGTAAAGCCGTTGGGAAAACTGTATTTGACCGATGGAGCCAAAGATTTGATCCCTTGATCCATACTGCTGTTATAAAATCTGATTTTCCATTTCGATAATCTGCCACCCAGATCGGCATATATTTCATATCAACATGTTGATCGAAGACGCTTTGAAATCGTTCTGATCGAATTTCGAGATCAACCGAAAATTCTTGACTGGTTTCCTTTGAAACAAACGCGAACAGAAGTGTTTGATCCGGTCCCAGGTAAGGTGTAATGCAAACAGGTCTTCGCTTTCTAGCAATTTCCCGGTTAATCCATAATTTTGCTTCCGGCAAAGTTAAATTGGCTTTTGCATTTGTTTCACTTTGGGAACTACCAAGCCGCCAGATGATATCAAAGTGGGGATGAGCACGATTCGCTTCATTCGAAGTTGTAGAAGAGATGTTTCCTTTGTTGTCAGTGGACATTTCCGGCTTAAACACATGCGGTGTCCAGCCATTTGAATTTGCATTTGAGATAGATGTCACTCGGACGAGATTTGCGGAATCATCTAAGATAACGCAGAGGTCTTCATACTCCTTTATTAACTGATGAATGGCAGATAACGCGGTCGTATTTGTGAGTTGCAAATTTTGGACAGGTGAGTTCAATGCCCCTGCTGCAACCAATACTTCACGGTCAATATCTATTTCTACGTCTGCTTCATCTGCGATCATTTTCAAGGCATTGCCCAGGGACATATTACTAAAATTAAGAGTAATATCTTTTTCCATATTTTGCTTCAACGAGAATGGAATCACGTGGTTTTCTAAGTGGGGATAACGACGGATAGGATTACGTCGGCGACCATGCAGGCGATATAAGCCTAATTTTGTGTCAACGAGATCCTTCTCAATAAATTCATCTTCGGTCTTACCCAATAGCAAAGCATCCAGTTTACGTGATGTTCTTGTTTTTTTAGAAGCATCTTTAAACGATTCAAAAGGTTCCTTTTCCGCTTCGTAGTATTCGCTGTAGCGAACGCGATTACCTTCATATGCGATCGGATTTAATGTTTTCAAATTTCCTGAGGAATCAACTACAAGCACTTCGGGTACTATACCTATGTTTCCGCGAGCCAGTGTTTTGGGAAGCATTAGATCTTTATGCAAAAAGTCGTTCACCCTGTGGCCCACGTGAGCATCGACAATCAATTCCTCTGTCACAAACTCAACATCTTCTTCCTCTTCAAATGTCAGATCTGTTGGACGTAAAACATGAGTTGTCGTGGATCCTTCAATGAAATCGCCTGGTTGCATTGATAGATTCCCTTTGACCATCGTCCCAGAATCGTACCATTGATAAACCTGCATCTCGACTAAATCGTCGGAAATCCCTCGGGGAGGAGAAACTTTACGGACAAAGTAGGCATAGTCTGGGGACACCACGGCTACGTCACTCGGCTCACTATAGGGTGTGTCCCGTACCGCACCTTGAGCCAAAGAAGGATCGACCACCTGATCGATGGAGACATCGTAGTTTGGATTACTCAAGACCAGACTGACTCGATATCGGTAAGCTTTTCCGTCTTCGATTCCAAAATCGATATAGCGGAACAGTAATAGGTTTGTGGGAGTTAAGAATTTCTCCTTGAGTTTTTGAATCTGTTCATTGCGAATTTCTGCTGAACTTTCTTTGAATTCGTTTTCAAAGAACCGATCTAACTCATCTGTCTCGGCTTTCTGAAGATATTCCTTTTGCAGTGATTGGAAATTGAATTGAACTCTTTGAAATCCGCCTGAAACTGTTGATTGATTGATCAACTTTTGATTCGTATCGAGTTCTTTCAGGATTTTACGATTGACCGCATCCTCATATTCGATTTCCATTGGAATATTTTGTGAAGCTGCAAGGTCATCCAGGCCCAAATTTGTCTGAATTGAAGAGGACTCATACGGTTTAATACTGGGGTGACTGATTTTATTCCGCCAGATACCAATCAAACGAGCAGGTAAAGGCATCGTGATGACGGGATTTCGAACCCCAGACGAGACAACATCTCTGTCGAAATCAATCGTCTGATTTAAGTAATCCATGGCGACCTGGATATCGACCGGTTCCCATTTCCCCCAAGGGCCACTGGAAGACTCCGACATTTGGCGTTCTAGTTTGAAGTCCATAAATTGAACTAAATTTTCAGCTTCGGATTCTGAAATATTCAGAGCTTTTGAGTAATTCAAGATTTGTTTACGCAAATCAAAAACTCCCCGAACCGAAATATATCTAACAGGAACTCCCTTGATTTCTGAGGAAAAGCTATTGCCAGATGATCCAGGGCTGTTCTTCAAAACTGAGATCGTGTCGGAGTATTTTTCCAAGCCAGATATTTGCGTTGTTTGTGCCAGGATTGTGCGGCCTGAATCGGCTTTCAGCTGGGCGACCATTTCCAGTTCGGGATCCTGACGTTGATTGATATTTGGCATATCCTTAGACGACGATGTTGAAGTTTGCTGATCATCGTGAGGCATCGGAGATGAATTGTCGCTGTGAGGGATGTTTCTAGATAATGCTTGATCATCAGCTTTAGTTGCCACAGAGTTTTCTTGATCCAATTGTTCTTGATTCGACTGGCTGATCGCTTTAGAGATATTGTTTCTGTTCGGCAGTGTGTCATTGGAAACCAAGACTGACACGTTCAACTCCTCTGAATTGTCATCCTCAATATTGAGAACCGCTCCGCGAACTAACCACGATGTAGCAAGCAGGCAGAGTAGTAGTAGAATGGAAATCCCGGATGGGCTTCTCCCCCAATTCATCAAGCGATTTTGAACATTTGGCTCCGAAACTGTCGGCGATTCAACAACGAGCTTCTTAGTTTTTAAACGCTGTTGTTTGCCGTTCTTCTTGGAGCTGACAATTTTTTTTACCCGGCGGCGACTTGGGTTGGTTGGTTGATCAGATATCTGAATGAGCGAAGCATCGTAGACCTCTTTTTTTTGAGGATCCACGAGCACGAGTCGTGCTCGCGCGAGTTCATTGAGCAACTTTTGGGAATGCTCCAGATGCTTGCCAATCGCCATCTTCTGGACGAAAGCCATTCTTTGATCGGCAGCGATCACAATCACATCGGGATCATCTTCAAATTTCACCAGACCCAGCAGACGATAGTAA
>TARA_R100000789_G_scaffold90102_1_pt1 | contig 13153 bp, 15 predicted proteins | sample TARA_R100000789 | Tara Oceans TARA_R100000789 (sample SAMEA2623403) | marine metagenome | biome: marine biome (ENVO:00000447); feature: mesopelagic zone (ENVO:00000213); material: "saline water (ENVO:00002010), including plankton (ENVO:xxxxxxxx)" | depth 450 m
GATGAGGGCAGCCCAAAACACGTTCTCAGGCCGACTTTTTCAATAAAATCCGCCCACTAAGCTTTGTGAAGCACTGGCTATACTAGGGGGCGTAGCCGATTGCCGGCATCGACAGACGCCGCCCCAGAAACCGTCCAGATAGCCAGACCGCTTTAGCTCGTCCCATATCTTTTGTTGTGCCTCCTCAAGTTGCTCCTTCAGGATGCCGTGGTCATAGGCGGAATTTGAAGAGCGAGGACCGGACCACCCCCCAGGTCGTTGATATCGGCTTCATTGACGCGGGCGCGTCGGGCGACTGTGCGCCATGTGTGTCTGGTCGAGTGAAGAGATAAGCGGTGATCTGTTCCGGGGCCGAGGACTTGGCGACGGAAACGTGTGAACTACTGTGAGACAGCGGCAGCCTTGCCGGAGGACCCCCTAATGGGCCACTCAGGGAAGATACGACCCGAAGGGTCATTGAGGGCGGCCCGCCGCTGTAGGAGCTCTCTGGCCTTTGCTGGGACAGGTACATACCGAAGCGCATTGCTGGTTTTGCCGTGGGTCAAATAGAACCCCGATCCATCTTCCTCTGTGCTTTCGAGAGAGATTGTGGCCAGTTCATCGGCACGACAGCCTGTAACTATCGCAAGGCGGATCAGGTCGCCTTTGTGCGTTCCAGCCGGGGCTGCCTGCAATAGCTTCGAAAACTCCTGCGGAATGAAATCCTCCCGTGTCGGTTGGTCGGACCTTGATGCACGCGGCACTGACTTCTGGAATATCCACGGGTTCTTATATCGGGCCATCGTGATCCGACGTTCGACTACCCAAGCCCAGAATTACGACAGAAGGGTGATGTTCTTCGACACTGTCTTGTGAGACATACCCTGCGGTGATCGGGGAGATTTCTGGTCCGGCAAGTAGTCGTCGCGGAAGACACGGGCTGCATTTGGGGTCACGTCCTCCATGCAGGCAATGTTTTGATGGTCTTCAAGGAAAGCTCTGAGGTGACCTACGGCGGTCTTAAGGCCGCCAACGGTGGTCAACGCAAGCGGCTTGAAGTTGCGGCGATTGCCGGGGCTACGCTCTTCGATGTAGCGATCCAAGGCCGTCGTGATCGGGTAGCCTTTGCCGAGCGCAACACGGTTGAAACTCCTGAGTTTGGTTTCAGGTACGCCTCGTTTTGCCGCTTCTTCCAGTTTGTCGGACAGGATCAGTTCGATGCCATGCTCTTCACTGTCATCATTGGCGATCATCTCTCGCCATTCTTCTGCGGAGCTAAGGCTGAAACGGCCTTCATCGGACAATTCGGCAGCGGCTTTCCGTATCTCGCCCAAGGCGATGTCGCGTCGCTTGCGGGCTTCGACAGGGTGGCGAGTGCCCAAACCCTTCTTCACTTCTTTTCCGAATGGCTTTCCGGTCAGCGGGTTGGGTTTGCCGATCATTTCAGTGGGAGTGATCATGCGGAACACCCAGCCGGTGCCGGGGCCGCGAGGTTGTACCAAATAGTTCATGTCCTCAGCCACCTTGTTGTGGTCCATTATGGACAACGGCTTCTTGGACATCGTGTTATTTTCCTCTTTGTCATCAATGACTTGGAAGAAATGGCGGAGAGACAGGGATTCGAACCCTGGGTAGGCTTGCACCCACAACGGTTTTCGAGACCGCCCCGTTCGACCACTCCGGCACCTCTCCGCGGGGGTCTTGGTAGCGGGGCGTTTAGCCAATTCGCTGACGCTTCGCAACAGGGAAAAGGCAGGTTCTGGGCGACCTGTGCATTTTCGGGTCTTCGCGGTGGGTGCAAGAGGCGCATCGTCGCCGGGCATTGCGCTGTGCGGTTGTTGCGCGCCACTGAGTGCCCTACCTGTTGACCAGTCCCGTCATCTCTGAGGAACCCATGGACCAGATTTCCCCGTTTTCTGCGGCTGTGGCCGCCCACCGCCTGTTGTTGGGCGCTCTTGCCCTGCTGACCTGCCTCGTGATTGCGCCTCCGGTGCGTGCCGAGCGGGTTGATGACCTGATGGATGCGCTACAGGTCGAATCCATGCTTGGCATCATGCGGACAGAAGGCCTGTCCTATGGGGAGGAGCTTGCCTCCGACATGTTGCCAGGGGGCAGTTCTGCGCCTTGGCGGGATTCATTGTCGCAAATCTACGACGCAGACAGAATGCGCGACGTCGTGCGGAGCGGATTTGCAGAGACCTTTGACGGCACCGATCCCGACCCCTTGATCGCATTCTTTTCGTCTGATCTGGGTCAGCGCGTTGTCCAACTGGAACTGGCTGCCCGAGAAGCCATGGTGGATGACGCGGTCGAAGAGGCTGCGCGAGAGGCCTATCAGGACTTGAAAGGCGACGAAGACCCGCGGCTTGATCAGTTGCGCCGTTTTGTCGAGGTCAACGACCTGCTGGAGGCCAATGTCACCGGCGCTCTGAATGCATCGTTCAAATTCTATTCCGGGCTGGTCGATGGCGGCGGCCTGCGAATGTCAGAAGGCGATATTCTGTCTGACGTCTGGTCGCAGGAGGAAGACACCCGTATGGATACCCGCGAATGGCTCTATGCCTATCTGCTGTTAGCCTATGAGCCATTGGAGGACGAGGAACTGGAAGCCTATATTGCCTTGTCCGAAACATCGCAGGGGCGCGCGCTGAACAGGGCTCTTTTTGCCGGTTTCAATGCGATGTACGATGAGATTTCTTACGCGCTTGGCCTAGCGGCGGCGCAGCAGATGAAACAGCAAGAGCTTTGAGCGACGAGCCCGGCGAAAATGGCCGCGACGCTGGTCCGGGGACTGAACAATCGCTTGACAAGGACGCGGCCACCGGACCATAAGCCGCGCACGAGAAAGACGGGGCTTTGGTCCCGCCTTTTTGTTTTGTAAACGAACGTCCCTGAGGGGCGCGCTGTTCGGGGCGGGGTCTGAACCCCATGAACTCCTGCAAGGGGGCCAAAGAACGCGGCAGAAAAAGGAAAGACGCACCATGTTCGCGGTGATGAAGACCGGCGGCAAACAGTACAAGGTTCAGTCGGGCGATACGCTCCGGGTTGAAAAGCTGGCCGCAGATGCGGGTGAAACCGTACAATTCAATGACATTCTCATGCTGGGCGGCGACACCACCGTCGTCGGCGCGCCGACCGTGGCCGGTGCCGCAGTGCAGGCCGAGGTGATCGACCAAGTGAAGGGCGAAAAGCTTATTCACTTTGTGAAGCGCCGCCGTAAGCATGGCTCGCAGCGTACCAAAGGCCACCGCCAGCAGTTGACGCTGGTCCGCGTGACCGACATCCTCTCCGAAGGTGGGGACAAGACCGGCGTCAAGGCCGCCATCGGTGCAGGTTCCGTTTCAGCAGTTGCCGTTGAAGCAGCTGCTCCGGCCAAGAAGGCCGCGCCCGCCGCGAAAAAGGCTGCGCCTGCCGCGAAACAGGCAGAGCCCGCCGCCGAAGTTGAAGGCGTCAAGCCCGCCAACCTGCTGACCGAGGCCCGTGGTGGCCAGCCGGACGATCTGAAAAAGATCTCGGGCGTTGGTCCCAAGCTCGAAGGTCTGCTGCACGAAAACGGTGTCTTCCACTTTGACCAGGTCGCCGCTTGGGATGCTGCAGAGATTGCCTATATGGATGACAAGCTGTCGTTCAAAGGCCGTATTGAGCGCGACAACTGGATCGAACAGGCGAAGACTTTCGCCGCAGAACAGGAGTAACATCCCATGGCACACAAAAAAGCTGGCGGTTCCTCCCGCAACGGACGCGACTCTGCCGGACGCCGCCTTGGCGTCAAGCTCTATGGCGGTCAGGCTGCGATCCCCGGCAACATCATCGTGCGTCAGCGCGGCACCAAGTTTTGGCCGGGCGAAGGCGTGGGCATGGGCAAGGATCACACGATCTTTGCAACCGTCGAAGGCGGCGTGACCTTCCACAAGGGCCTCAAGGGCCGCACGTTTATTTCGGTGCTTCCAGTGGCGGAAGCCGCAGAGTAACGCCGAACACAATGTCACGGAAGCGGACAGGGGATCGGCGGCTGCGCCGGTCCCCTTGCCATTTTCCGGGCTCTGGATCGACTGCGCCGAAAGTCATGATGTCCTGCAAGGCGCGGGCGTCGTCGATCCCCGCCGTTGCACAGGAGGAGAGTGCATATGGTTCTTGATACAACCGACAACCAGCCCATCGTGGCAACAGAACGGTTTGATTTGCGCCCGGTGCGCCAGTCCGACATCGGGTTGATGGAACATTACACCCGTGACGAACGGGTCGCGCGGATGACCACGTCCATCCCGCATCCACTGCCGCCCGGTGCGACCGAAGGGTTTGTCACCCGCGCCACCTCACCCGACCGGAATGAGGATGTCTGGGCGATGGATGCCACCAAGGTCGGCGGGTCCGAACTGATGGGTCTGATTTCGCTGGAGCGGATGGACCGCAATCAGTCCGAAGTCGGCTATTGGGTGGCACCGGCGTTTTGGAACACCGGGCTTGCCTCCGAGGCCGTGCGCGCATTGGTCGAGGCAAATCCGATGGGCAACGCCACCATGTTTGCCTCTGTTTTTCAGGACAACGCGGCCTCGGCCCGGGTGCTGGTAAACTGCGGGTTTGAGTACATCGGCGATGCCGAAGCCTATTCCGTCGCGCGCCAGTCCAAGGTGCCGACCTGGACCTATATTCGAAAGCTGGGCTGATCGCGTCGGAGTGTCCGGCACGGCGGTCCGCGCATAGCGGGGGCGCTTGAGCGCCCTCGGAAACCACGGTACACCGCCGCCTGTCCCTCGCCGAAAGCTCATCCCATGAAATTCCTCGATCTCTGCAAGGTTTATATCCGCTCCGGCGCAGGCGGTAACGGCTGCGTCAGTTTCCGCCGCGAAAAGTTCATCGAATACGGCGGCCCGGATGGCGGCGACGGCGGGCGCGGTGGGTCGGTCTGGGTCGAGGCGGTCGATGGGCTGAACACGCTGATCGACTTTCGCTATCAACAGCACTGGTTTGCTCAGAACGGCCAGTCGGGCCGGGGCCAAAACCGCACTGGCGCAGATGGCAATGACATCATCCTAAAGGTGCCGGTTGGCACCGAAATCCTCGAAGAGGATGAGGAGACGGTGATTGCCGATATCACCGAACTGGGCCAGCGCGTGCGGATTGCAAAAGGCGGCAACGGCGGCTGGGGCAACCTGCAATTCAAAAGCTCGACCAATCAGGGACCGCGCAATGCGAACCCGGGGCAGGAGGGCGTTGAGCGGACCCTTTGGCTACGGCTCAAGCTGATTGCCGATGTGGGTCTGCTGGGGCTGCCCAACGCGGGCAAAAGCACCTTTTTGTCGGTGACGTCCAATGCGCGGCCCAAGATTGCCGATTATCCCTTTACCACGCTGCACCCCAACCTTGGGGTTGTGGCCGTCGACAACACCGAATTTGTCGTCGCGGACATTCCCGGCTTGATCGAAGGGGCGCATGAGGGCAGGGGGCTGGGTGACATCTTTCTAGGCCATGTCGAACGCAGCGCCGTGTTGTTGCACCTGATTGATGGCACCTCTGGCAGCTTGATCGAGGATTATCAGACGATCTGCAACGAACTCGACGCCTATGGCGCGGGTCTGGCGGACAAGCCGCGCGTGACGGTGCTGAACAAGATCGACGCATTGGACGACGAAGAGCGCGTGTTCCTCAAGGACGAGCTTGAGGCCGCAGGAGCCAAGAACGTGATGCTGATGTCCGGCGCCACCAAGGAGGGCGTGACAGAGGTTCTGCGCGCCCTGCGACCCCATGTCGAGGCGCGCCGCGCCGCTGACCGCCCGGCCCCGGAGGTCGAGGAAGGGGAGGATGGGCAATGGCATCCCTGACCTCGGCGCGTCGCGTCGTCGTCAAGATCGGGTCAGCCTTGCTGGTGGATCGCGCCAGCGGTGACTTACGCACTGATTGGCTGACCTCGATTGCCGAAGACGTCGCCGAACTGAAGGCGCGCGGCGCGGATGTGGTGCTGGTGTCATCCGGGTCCATCGCGCTGGGGCGCGGTATCCTAAGTCTGCCGTCCAGCGTGCTGCCGCTGGAACAATCGCAGGCCGCTGCTGCCGTGGGTCAAATCCGGCTGGCCCGCGCCTGGCAAGAGGCATTGGCCCCGCACGGTCTGATCACCGCGCAAGTTCTGGTAACTCTGGAGGACAGTGCTGACCGCCGCCGCTATCTGAATTCACGCGCGACGCTGGAAACCTTGCTGGGTTTTGGTGCGGTTCCCATCGTGAACGAGAACGATACTGTCGCGACGGATGAGATCCGCTATGGTGATAATGATCGTCTTGCGGCGCAGGTGGCGGTGACCGTGGGCGCGGATCTTCTGGTCCTGTTGTCGGATGTGGACGGGTTGTACACCGCGAATCCGACGACCGATCCAGCGGCAGAGCGGCTTGATATTATTGACGATATCACGCCCGAGATCGAAGGCATGGCAGGCGATGCCGGGTCTGGCCTGTCCAAGGGCGGGATGAAGACCAAAGTGATGGCCGCCAAGACGGCAACCGCCTCTGGCTGTGCGATGATCATTTCTCACGGGGCTGACCTGCATCCGCTGAGGCGGTTGACGATGGGGGCGCCCTCGACCCTGTTCACCCCGCAACTTGACCCGCACGCGGCGCGAAAACGTTGGATTGCGGCGATGAAACCCCAAGGCACGCTGCGTGTGGATGAGGGAGCGGCGACAGCGCTGGCCTCTGGCAAATCGCTCTTGCCAGCTGGGTTGCGCGCAGTCGAGGGGGATTTTGGCCGCGGCGAACCGGTGACAATCCGCAGCCTCACGGGCACCACACTGGGGCAGGGGCTGACCCGCTACACAGCGACCGAGGCGCGCGCCATTGCCGGGCACCACAGCCGAGAGATAGAGGCCATACTAGGCTATCCGGGACGCGCCGTTTTGATCCACCGCGATGACATGGCTGTGTGACGTCTCGCTTTGACCGTTCGGCGTCTTCTCTCTAGAAATACTTATATCCACCATTGGCCAGAGGGTTCTTCCGATGAAAGATCTCGATAACATTCCCGCCCTGATGCAAGACATCGGTGAAAAAGCGCGCGCCGCCGCTGCGGATCTGGCTTTTGCCCCAGCGGAGCAAAAACGTAAGGCGCTGGAGAGTGCCGCCGACGCTGTCTGGGCATCGCGCGCACAGATCATCGAGGCGAACGCCCGTGATCTGGACTATGGCCGCCAAAAAGACCTGTCCAAGGCGATGATGGACCGGCTGATGCTGGATGAGACGCGCATTCAGGGGATCTGTGACAGCCTACGCTCTGTCGCGGCGCAAGAGGATCCTGTGGGGGCTGTTATGGCCGAATGGGATCGGCCCACGGGTCTGCATATCCAGCGCGTGCGCACGCCGCTGGGGGTTGTCGGTGTGATCTACGAATCGCGCCCCAACGTGACAGCGGATGCCGGTGCGCTGTGCCTCAAGGCCGGGAACGCAGTGATCCTGCGCGGCGGGTCTGAGAGCTTTCATTCGTCCGGCGCAATCCACGCTTGTCTGGTTGAGGGGCTGCGCGCTGCGGGGCTTCCGGAGACGGCCATCCAGCTTGTGCCCACTCGGGACCGCGCTGCGGTCAGCGAAATGCTGAAGATGACCGACTATATCGACGTCATTGTGCCGCGCGGCGGCAAGGGTTTGGTGGGTCTGGTGCAGCGTGAGGCGCGGGTGCCGGTCTTTGCCCATCTTGAGGGGATCGTTCACATCTACATCGACAAGGACGCCGATCCGGTCAAGGCGTTGTCCGTGGTCAAGAACGCCAAAACCCGGCGCACCGGCATTTGCGGCGCGGCTGAATGCCTGCTGATCCACCGCGATGTGGCCGAAACCATCGGCCAGGGGGTGATCCGCACACTGCTGGAAGCGGATGTCGAAGTGCGCGCGGATGCGGAATTGCAGGTGATCCCCGGAACCGTTCCGGCCACGTCCGAGGACTGGGGGCACGAATACCTAGACAGCATCATCGCCGCGCGGGTCGTGGATGACATCGACGCCGCTATTGCGCATATCCGCCAGTATGGATCGAACCACACTGACTGTATCCTGACAGAGGATGACACCGCCGCCGCAAGGTTCTTTGAGCGGCTCGATTCGGCGATCCTGATGCGCAACGCCTCGACTCAGTTTGCGGATGGCGGTGAGTTCGGCATGGGGGCGGAAATCGGCATCGCCACCGGTAAGATGCACGCGCGTGGGCCGGTGGGTGCAGAGCAACTGACCAGCTTCAAGTACCTTGTGACCGGGGATGGCACAGTGCGGGCCTAATCAGACCCGCAGCTGAGGCAGGTGCGGGGTCAGGCAATCTTCAGGATAACGGTGTCGTCGCGCAGGGTTGCAAAGAGCTTGTGCCCCGCCGCCTCTGCCAGGATCGCCAACAGGGCGAAATGTACACGGTTGGCTGGGGGCTCTTCCAGCGCGGCACTGCCGTTCAGATGATCCCACAACGGCTGGTCAACCGTCAGTCGCGGGCCATTGGCACTCAGCGCCCAACCGGCGGCGTCCCGATCAAACCGGACCGTGCCGCCGGCCGGCAGCGCGGTTTCGCAGCACAGATAGGCCAGAAAGGCCAGTTGCACCTCAATACGGGGAAGATCGTCCTGCGGCATCCAGTCCGTCCGCAGCTTGCCGCCCTTGCCGAGGGCTGTCAGGGTGGACATGATCTCACGGCGGCCCATCATCTGTTGAGGACCTGCCAGACCAAAGGCGACCCGGAAAAAACGGATGCGGGCCGCGGCGCTTTCGCAGCTTTCCTGGATCAGCGCCATTTCCGGGCTGGTGTCCGCAGGACCGGACAGGGCGATCAGTTCCAGGCCGTTCTGGATGGCGCCGATGGGGCTGATAAGGTCGTGGCATAGGCGCGACCCGACAAGAGCGGCAAGATTTGCGCGGGGCTCGGACATGTCTGGCTCCGTTCTGGAGGGAATTGGAATGGCGGATCTCAACTCTTTACTTGAACCGGGGATGCTGGTCCGGCACCCGGACCAGCCCGATTGGGGCACTGGCCAGGTTCAGTCGAACATCGGAGGCCGGATTACTGTCAATTTTCGGGAAGAAGGCAAGGTCGTGATCGACGGTGCCCGCGTGTCTCTCCTCCCGGTGTACGATGGTTAACGTATTCCAACACAGGTTGAGGAATGGTTAACCAGTGTCGCAGTACCACGGGAAACATTGCACTCCAACGGCGGCTTGCCTATGACCACCAGACATCAGGCGGCCAGACGCGGGGGGACAAAAGTGTGACAGAGGCCTTCACGGTCCGGCTTGCGGAAAACGCCAGGGATATCGAGGCGGCGCAACGCCTGCGCTATGAGGTGTTCGTGGCGGAACTGGGGGGCGATGGCGCGCTGGTCGATCATGAGGCACGTCTGGAACGGGACAGGTTCGATCCGTTTTTCGACCATCTGCTGATATGCGACAATCTGCGCGACAATGCGGTTGTCGGGGTCTACCGCGTCCTGCGCGAGGATCAGGCCAAGGCCGCAGGACAATTCTATTCTGAAGATGAATATGACCTGACCGCGCTCAAAAGCAGTGGCCGCAGGCTGCTGGAACTGGGCCGTTCCTGTCTGCACCGCGACTACCGGGGCGGGCCGGCCATGTTTCTCCTTTGGCAGGGCTTGGGTAAATACGTTCGGGAACATAGCATTGAGGTGCTGTTTGGCGTGGCCAGCTTTCATGGCATCGACGTGAACAAAATGGCCGAACCACTATCCTTGCTGCACCATCGCCATTTGGCCCCGGCAGAACTGCGCCCGCGTGCGCGCGAGTTTCAGTCCATGGACTTGATGCCAGAGGATCAGATCGACCGCCGCCGCGCCATGCTGCAGGTTCCCGCGCTGATCAAAGCCTATCTGCGCTTGGGAGGATGTGTTGGAGATGGGGCCTTTATTGATCGTGATTTTAACACGGTAGACGTCTGCCTTGTGATGGACACGGAACGGATGAACGACCGCCAGCGCGCCCGGTATACTCAGGATCGCGGCCGGTGAGGCAGGCATGAGGCAGACGTGGGAGGGGGCTGACCAGCCCGACTTGCCGCCCATCGATGCTTTGGGATGGCTATTGGTCGCCCTGCGAGCGCCCGTCATGGTGGTGGTGATTTTCGGGTGTCTGGGCCTGCTGTTGCTGGTGCGGCTGATAGAGCGGCCACTGTTTGGTGCGCGCCGCCCCGTGACACCTTTGATCACGCAATTTGTCTGCCGCACGGTGCTTGTTATCATGGGATTGCCGGTTGAAGTGCGCGGTCAGCGCATGACAGGGCCGGGCGCTGTGGTGGCCAATCACACGTCATGGCTCGATATTTTTGTGCTCAACAGTCGTAAGACGATCTACTTCGTCTCCAAGGCAGAGGTGTCGGGCTGGCCGGGCATCGGCTGGCTGGCGCGGGCGACGGGGACGGTGTTCATCAACCGCGACCGGCGTGAGGCGCGAGCGCAGACAGAGGTGTTCGAGGACCGTTTGCTACAGGGGCACCGGCTGCTGTTTTTCCCGGAAGGGACATCGACGGACGGACTGCGGGTCTTGCCGTTCAAGACCACGCTGTTCGCGGCCTTTTTTTCGGACAAACTGCGACACCAGATGCAGATTCAGCCGGTCAGCGTGGTCTACCACGCCCCGCCGGGCACGAATCCGCGTTTCTACGGTTGGTGGGGCGAGATGGAGTTCGGCCCCTCGCTGTTACGGATTCTGGCACAGCGGCGGCAGGGCCGCGTTGTGCTGGTGTATCATCCTGCCTTGCGGGTGGATGATTATGCCAATCGCAAGAGCCTGGCGCGTGCGCTGGAAACACAGGTTCGGGAAGGACACACCGCAGAACTGGGGCCACTTGATCCCGAAATGAGCTGACAGGCGAGCCGCGTCAGCCGCGCATGGCCTTTTCAAAGATCTTCAGCGTAGCGGCGGGGTCTTCGGTCGACCAGATTTCCTCACCAATTGAAAAGAAGTCGGTGATCGGGGCCAGTTGAGTGATCAGGTCCGCGTTCAAGCCACCTTCGGCCACCACAGGAAGTTCGATCATTTCCGTCCACCAGGTGAACAGTTCAGGGTCGGCCAGTTCGCCGTCTTCCAGCGCACCAGAGACGGGGCCAAAGGACACATAATCTGCACCACCCTCGGCGGCGGACATGCCCTCGTGCCGGGATTGCCGGCAGGATGCGCCAACAATCGCGTCAGGGCCCAGCGTCTTGCGGGCGAAACGGACAGTGCGCGCGCCGTCCAGGAGGTGCACCCCGTCCAGCCCCAGCCGTTCAGCCATCACGACATGGGTGTCGATCACCAGCGCCACATCGACCTTGTGCGCAACCTCGCGGACCGCATCGGCGGCGCGCAGCAGGCGATCCTCATCCCGGGTGGCCAGGCTGAGGCGCAAGCAGGCAACGTCAATCTCACCCACAACCCGGGCCAATTGCTCGGGAAAGCTGCCAAGGTCAAACTCTGGCGGGGTCACTAGGTAGATTTGCGGGGCATCCCGGTCTTCGGTCGTCATGGCGCTCTCCTGGTCCGAACGCTCTCATAACGCGGCTCTGTCCCGTTTGCACCTGCGTTTTTCACATCCGGGTCGGGCTTGCCCCCGGCGCGCGGGGGCAGTACCCCTCCGCCGATCTTCAGGAGGGTTCCATGGCAACTGACAGACCGCAACCGGCCTTTGTGCTGGTCCGGCCCCAGATGGGCGAGAACATCGGCGCTGCGGCGCGGGCGATGTGGAACTTTGGCCTGGACCGGATGCGGGTCGTGGGCCCGCGCGATGGCTGGCCCAACCCCAAGGCGGTGGCGATGGCATCCGGTGCCGGTCGGCTGTTGGATGAGGCGATCCACACCGATACGCTGGCAGAGTCACTATCGGACAGCCATTTCGTTTTCGCGACCACGGCGCGGACACGCGACCTGACGAAGTCAGTCTATGAGCCGCGCGAGGCCATGGCCGAGGCGGCCCGCCGAATCGCATTGGGTCAGCGGGTGTCGGTCATGTTTGGCCCCGAACGGGCCGGACTGGAAAATGAGGACGTGGCGCAGGCCAATGCCATCATCACTGTCCCAGTCAACCCAGAGTTCTATTCGCTGAACCTCGCGCAATGCGTGTTGTTGACGGCCTACGAATGGCAACGCGCCACTGCACAGATCGCGCCCGTGACCGAGACTTTGGCCGGGACCGAAGTGGCGCAGGCACATGAGGTCGAACATCTGGCCCGTCACTATGAGGACCGGTTGGACGAGGCGGGGTTCTTTTATCCCGAAACCAAGGCCGATGGCATGAAGACCAATCTGCGTAACATGTGGTCCCGGCTGCCGTTGACCCGCGCGGATGTGCAGATGCTGCACGGCATGATGCGGCAGGTCGTGCGCTGGAAAGACAAAAAAGCGGACTGATCCTGAGGGGATCAATCCGCTAGTCGGCTGGGCCAGCCAGGGAGGAAAACCGGCGCCGGTGATCAGGGCAAAATCAGTAGTTGCTGCCGCCGTAGCCGCCGGACTTTTTCGGGGGCGTGTAGGTTTTCTTGGGCGGCGTATAAGTGGGCTTGGGCGGTGTGTAGGTGTGCTGCGGTGCAGTATATGTGCAGGCGTGGTTCACCACATAATCCTGATGCACCCAGTAGTATTGGCCCTGATGCAGCACCTGAACCCAACCGTACTGGCGGTCATAGGTGTCCAACACATGGCAGGGCTGAAAGGTGCCGGCGACGGCATAGTTCAGGCCGGGACCAGTACGATAGTTCAGGTGGTTCTGGCCGACCCATGCCTGATCGGCAGTGGCGGTCGATGCGGTCAGTGCGGCGGCTGCAAGGGTGGCGGAAATCAGGAAGGTTTTCATGATTCTGTTCCTTTGGGTCTATGAACTTGGCTGGTCTATGAATGATTGTAGGCGCTTGGTAACCTGTAAGCACAATTTACGTTCTCCACCTCTTTACCATAAGTCAGGCATTCCTGACCGGCCAAGACTTTCCTGCGAGGGGTCTGTTTCCCAAGGTTCCAAAGAGAAACGGACCGATCCGGGGGGATCGATCCGTAAGGAGGCCGGGGCCGGTCCGGGAGGAAGAGACCGGCGCCGGGAGAGAGGGGTCAGTAGTTGTAGTGCTTGTTGTGGTGCTTGTTGTTGTAGTGCTTCTTGTGATGCTTCTTCTTGGGTGCCCAGTGGCAGGACTGACCCTGCAGGTATTTGGCCGACACCCAGTAGTAGTTGTGGTTGA